>Ga0209540_10001752_pt1 | contig 15971 bp, 12 predicted proteins | sample BarGraIncu01121A_FD_184501 | JGI IMG/M metagenome (GOLD analysis project Ga0209540, IMG submission 184501) | Arctic peat soil microbial communities from Barrow, Alaska - Barrow Graham LP Incubations 011-21A (SPAdes) (version 2) | ecosystem: Environmental > Terrestrial > Soil > Wetlands > Peat... | reverse complement strand
GCTGCGCGAATCTGTGGTCCAGTTCATGCTGGTCAACGCCCTGCTGGCCCTGAGCATCTACCTGACCCTGCACAGCGGCATGTTCTCGCTGGCCAACGCCGGGTTCATGTCCATCGGCGCCTATGTGGGGGTGATCGCGACCCAACACTTCGGGCTGCCGTTGGGATCCGCGCTGGTCCTCGGCATGCTCGTCGCCGCGGTCATCGCCCTGCCGCTGGGCGCGCCGGTGCTGCGCCTGAGCGATATCTACCTGGCCATCGCCACCATCGGCTTCGGCGAGATTGTGCGCATCTTCTGGCTCAACTTCGACGGCTTGGCTACCTCGCTCGTGGGGCACAGCGTCACCCTGACCGGTGGGGCGCTGGGCATCAAGGGCATCCCCACCAGCACAAAGACATGGCACCTGCTGCTGGCGCTGGCGGTGGCGGGCTACTTCATGGCGCGCCTGAACGACTCGCGCCTTGGCCGCGCGATGTCCGCCATCCGCCAGGACGAGATCGGCGCGGCGAGCGTGGGGATCAACCCGGTCTACGTCAAGCTGGTCGTCTTCGTCCTCAGCGCGATGCTGGCGGCGGCGGGCGGCGTTTTCAACAGCCACCTGACCCGCATCATCAGCCCAGGTGACTTCAGCTTCAGCCGGGTGGTCAACATTCTTTCCTACGCCGTGTTGGGCGGAACGGCGACCTGGGTGGGACCGATCGTGGGCGGCCTGCTGCTGACCGCCCTGCCCGAGGTCGCCCGCCCGCTGCAGCAGTACAACCAGATCTTCACCGGCAGCGTCCTGCTGCTGGTCATCGTCTACCTGCCCGGCGGCATCGTCGATCCCCGCCTGTGGGCGCGGCTGCGCGACCGGCTGGCGGGGAAGCAGAGCAACGATGATGAGGCGGCCGCTGCCCGGCAGGAGGTCCGGGGACGATGACGCAGCTGCTCGTCCAGGACCTGACGCAACAGTTCGCCGGCCTGACCGCCCTGCAGCGGGTGAACCTGACCGTCGAGACGGGCGGGTACGGCGCGGGGCGCGTAGTCGGCCTGATCGGCCCGAACGGCGCGGGCAAGACCACGCTCATCAACTGCATCAGCGGCCTGAGCCGGCCCAGCGCCGGGCGCATCCTGCTGGACGGCCAGCCGCTGCAGAACCTGCCGCCCCACCGGATCAACGCCCTGGGCATCGCCCGCACGTATCAGAACATCCGCCTCTTCCGCGACATGACCGTGCTCGGCAACGTGTTGGTGGGGCAGCACCGGGCCGGGCGGGCGAGCCTGCTGGAGGCCCTGTTCTACCTGCCGCGTCACCGGCGCGAGAAGCACGCGTTTTGGCAGAACGGCCTGGCCCTGCTGGAGCGTTTCGGCCTGGCGGGGGTGGCGGGCGCGCGTGCCGACAGCCTGCCCTACGGCGATCAGCGCCGCCTGGAGATGGCGCGTGCCCTGGCGACCGGCCCGCAACTGCTGCTGCTGGACGAGCCCACCGCGGGCATGAACGCCGTCGAGACGGCCAGCGCCGGCGAGCAGATCCTGCGCGCCAAAGCAGCCGGCCTGGCCGTGCTGCTGGTCGAGCACGACATGGTCCTGGTCGGGCAGGTGTGCGACGAGGTGTACGTGCTGAACTTCGGCCAGGTAATAGCCCACGGCAGCCCCGACGAAGTCAAAGCCGACCCGCGCGTCGTCGAGGCCTACCTGGGGAAGGCGGACCTTGCTTCTACGGCGACCGCAGGCGGAACATGAGCAGCGTCTCTCCCCTCCTCGAGATCCGTGACCTTCACGTCGCCTACGGCCCGATCCGGGCGGTGCGCGGCATCTCGCTGCGCGTGCCGGCCGGGCAAGCGGTGTGCCTGATCGGGGCCAACGGCGCGGGCAAGAGCACGACGCTGAACGCGATCAGCGGGTTGCTCAAACCCCTCAGTGGCTCGATCCGCTTCGACGGGCAGGAGATCGCCGGCTGGCGGCCCGAGCGCGTGGCCGGGCGGAGGCTGGTGCAGGTGCCCGAGGGCCGGCTGGTGATCGCGACGCTCACGGTGCTGGAGAACCTGGAGATGGGCGCGTATCTGCGTCACGACGCCCAGGCGGTGCAGCGCGATCTGAAGGCGGTTTTCGCCCGCTTCCCGCGCCTCGCCGAGCGCCGTCGCCAGCGGGCGGGCCTGCTCAGCGGCGGCGAGCAGCAGATGCCGGCCCTGGGACGCGCCCTGATGGCCCGCCCGCGCCTGCTGATGTTGGACGAGCCGAGCATGGGCCTGGCGCCGATCCTCGTCAACGAGGTGTTCGCGGCGCTGGCGGAGATCAGGCGGGCAGGCACGACCATCCTGCTGGTCGAGCAGAACGCGCGCAAGGCGCTGGAGATCACCGACTACGCCTACGTACTGGAGCGCGGGCTGTTGGCGCACGAGGGGGAGTCGCGTGGGCTGCGGCAGGACCCGCGCGTGATTGCAGCGTATTTGGGGTAATTCTACAGCCGCAGTTGCTGGAGGAGGGGCGCCCGCTTGCGTAAGCGAGCGTTCAAGCATCTCCTGACCACGCTGACTGTGTTTGTTGGCGTTATCCCGGTCAGGCATGACGTCGCTCAACTTGCGAATCTCGACTTGGGGTTGATCCCGGTCTGGATTGTCCATGTGATAATGGCCGTCCTCTGTGTTATACTTGGCGAGGATAAGAGCGACCGTCGTCTGGTGAGGCGTGCGATGCAGAGAGAATAGAATCAATGTGTCGAGGCTTGAGGAGTTGCTTTATGACTGAAGTGATTACGGCAATCTATGAACAAGGGGTATTGCGCCCGTTGACGCCGCTGCATCTCCCTGAACATACCAGGGTGGAGATCCAGGTTGCAGTTCAACCAGCCACCGGTCTTGAAGCACGTCAGCGCGTGCGTGCGGCCCTACAAGCAGCTGGGCTGGCGGGCGCTACTCCGGCGGATGAAATGGTTGTGTCTGTTTCTGAAGGGCAGTTGGCTGCTGCGGCACAGGCTCTGGGTGAAGCCGGTCCCCTGTCGGAACTGATCATCGCTGAGCGCGAGGGTCGATGACCGCGTTTTTCCTCGATACCAGTGCCTTGAGCAAGCGCTATGTGCAGGAGAACGGTACTGAATGGCTCAGAGCGCTGGTTGCCCCCGAAGCAGGGAATACGGTGATCCTGGCACGCATCGCGATGGTCGAGCTCTACAGCGCGTTGGCGCGGCGCCGTAGAGAAGGCATCGTCTCTGAAGGGGCCTACGTTACCGTCGAACAGGCATTTGCCGCGCACGTTGCCGGCGAGTACGAGTTTGTGGAATTGGATCTGCAAGTCATTGCCCAAGCGCACGAACTGCTTGAACGAAATCCGCTGCGCGCTTACGATGCTGCGCAACTGGCATCCGCAGTCCTGGCCAACAATGCCCTGCTTACAGCTCAGCTAACTCCCCTCGTTTTCGTCTCTGGAGATGACCGCCTGAACGGCATCGCGGCCGCCGAGGGACTCGTGGTGGAAAACCCCAACCGTCACTTGGTCTCCCCGGAATCGAACGCCTGAGTATTTGCCGGAATAGCAAGATGAATCGACGGGAACTTCACGGGTACGCGCAATCCACAACCTCCTGCAGCAACATGCAGATCGCCTGGCTGGAAGCTTTACCGTTGCATCCGAGAACAACGTTCGTATCCGCCCCATTCTTTGGCTGGCGAACTGATGCAGCCGATGCCCGAGCTTATCTCCCATGCCAGCGCGGACGATGTCTTCATCTTATTTAGGATTCAGAAAGGGTGCGCAGCTTCGATTCGATAATGCGAGATGCATAGCTCTCAGCTTTTGCCACAGCATCCCTAATGGCGACACCTTTCCAGAGATCGAGAATTGTGAGTGCGTACATGATCAACTGGAGCAGAGTTACAGCGTACTTTAGGGGCGCTTTGTTCAAAGCGGGAAAGGTCCACGGAAAGGTAGAAGCCGCAATCATCACTAGCAGGAGAAAAAGCGTAGCGCCGAGAATCCTGGTTATCCGTCGCGCATAGGTGTTTGCTCGTGCGTGTACTCTTGCGACTCGTTCCTCCTCACGTTTCGTAGTGGCCTCTTGTACGTCAAGGAGTCGCTGAGCAAGTTTGGTTTTGTTTTCCAGTGCTTTGACCAAGTCGCTTTCTTGAGCCCTAATTTGCTCCTCTAGGGTCCTTGTTATATTAGCCTTTACTAGTTGAAGTATCTCTTGCGGTGTGCCTTGCGTGAAGGCTTCTTGCTCGCCAAGGGTCAAGTCCATCAGGGTCTGCTTTCCTTCTAGGGAATATCGCAAGAGGTAATACTCTTCCTCAGTGCATTGACTTAACTCCTGCAGCTTTCCAATCTCAGCTAGGTACTTAGCCCAAAGGCGCGGTTCAGGTTGCATCGCTGCGTAGCAATCCGCGATGATCCGGTGTCGAGGCAGATTCGGTTTCTGGGTGGGCTTCTTGATCCAGAGAAGATTGGTCAGTGCATAATCCGTGATACACGGAGGAACGGCATTAGGTGATGCTTCGCGATGCGCAAATTCCCGCGCTGCTCGGGCGAGTGCCGCGTTTGTGGTGACGAAGATTGCACGACAGTCCTCAACGGTGTAGAACTCATCGCACTCGCGCAGCCGCACTATCGCAGAAATCGAATCGACGTCTCTGTCGCGTGCCCAGACGTGACTATACGTGAGCCTTTCATCCAACAGTTGTGCCAAGGCTTTTTCGTCGATCACGTACTCTCGGATGTAGGTCGGTTTGTCCACGACCTGGATCTGTAGGGCCGCCAAATCGTTTTCGAGGCGTGCACAGTACAGCTCAATATCGGAGGCTGTTGAGCCCATGGACAGAAAGTATTCCACGCTCGGGCCGTATCCATTGGCTGTGCGATCGGATCCGATCCTATAGGCACACGCCTGCAGAGCGTTTCTCACCTCCATGAGGGTATGACGAAAAGATCTCAACTCTGCACCTGCATCACGAAGCAAATCCAGCAACTCTGTGCATGGCTCTTTTCGTACTGAACCACCATAGCCAAGTGCATAGATTAGAAAACTGGTATCAAGGTAGACGCTTGTGTGTCGAAACTTGGTTGCCTGCCACTCGCGTTCCGGCAGAAATATCGCATTGGCCAGCATATTACCCTTAACAACCGTTTCCATGTAGTCAAAGCCAGCCGCGTGCTGCTCCTGCAGATGCTGCACAAACGCACCAACAAGGTACTTAGTGCTCGTCGGTAGATTCTGAACCGGCGGAATCAGTGTACCGCTTGTCAGTGCGCTCACCATGTTGAGTTGATCTTCTTCTAGAAATGACTGCAGGCCTGTCTCCGCGTCCTCTGAGCTCCAATGTATCTCGAATTTGTCACGGCAAAAGGAAATCAGTTCTTCGATAAGAGCCTCATGAGCTCTCAGAACCTCCTGCTGTTTTGCGTGGAAATCCAGAAGAGCTAATTGAGCGCGTTCAGGCACGTAGACCCTTCTGTCGCGCCTAATATATCCCTGTCGTGCGACCCGCCCCAGAATAGCTTTGATTGCGCTGTGCGGGAATTCGAGCCCAAAACGATTTCGTAGTTCATTTTTTAGCTCGGGGACGGAGATCACATCGAACTGGGAGACCCTGATGCACTCCGCGACCAAGAGGACAAAGTTGTCAAGGAAATCCTTTCCTTGTTCCCAGTTGACTTTCAGAACCGCAAGACTGAGCGCAGCCGATGTGGACATAATGCCTGCCTTCCGGTATTTCGGACTTGATTTTTACTGAAGAGCCATGACCAAAATCATACTTAACCAGTTAGTATTGTCCTGAGTTCTCCCCTGAATGCCCGCTGAAGCAACGTCTGGAACAGGTGCTCGGCCTGCCGCAACGCCTCATGTTGTTGCCGTTGCAGGGAACGGTGCCTCCGCGCATATCGCAAGAACCCCTCCTGTTCATCGCGAGGAGGCAAAGGAAGCTCGACTTCGGCGATCTGTTCTGAGTTCACATTATACTGAACAGCAGTGCGTCCGGCCCTCGTCATGAATCGTGCTCTGCCCCCGGGCGTCTTCATGAGATGCCAGAAGAATATAGGGTCCAGAACCGCAGGTTGGAAACGCAGTCTCATGACATGTGAATCGAACAAGACGCAGCCAGCGGTCTTCTGCAGAACTGAAGCCTTCCCCAAATGATCTTCGCTACCAATGGCACGAGCCAGCAAGAAATCACCGGGCAGGGCCTGGAAACGCTGACACTCATCGCCCCCTGGTGTCACCCTCCCGCACCGTTCCAAGTTCACATCTAGGTCACCGATTTCTCCGACCCTGATTACCAGATGGCTGCCGCCTCTACTAGCCGGCCGAATCGTGCCTATCTGCGGATTCTGGTCGAAGGTGGCAGCCAATCTCTCCACAGGCCACCCCTTCGGATTTGTCGCCGGGTCCCCGAACATCTCCAAGAACACCGCCTGCAGCAACGTCTCGCTCAGTTGCAGGGCATAGCGGCGCAGACGACGCAGTTGGTCAGCCCAATCGAGCGTAGCGACAATCCCTTCCTGTTCAGCAAGAGTAGGTAGCGGCACGTCTACCGACACTATATCACTCTGGTTTAGACTCGCCTGGTTGACGGCCTTCTTACATCTAGCCCTAAAGTGCGCTCGCATCGCCGATGATTTCAAGTAGTAGTTGAGGTACGCTGGGAGGCATCGGGTTACATCTGGCCTCAGCAACAGCAGGTTGATGCCGTGAATTAGGGTTCGGTTCGAAGTAAAGAGCGCCGTCTTCCCAATGTGTTCTGGGCTGTTGATATGGCTGAACAGGATATCGCCCGTCCGGAGCTGATACTTCGATCGCTGTGCACTAGTCACCGCGGCGTACTTGACGCGAGCGAAGTCAATCACGCCCGCCGAAATCGTCTCGATCCGAGAGATGGGCACCATGCCACTATGCAGCGGTCGGTCGTACTGGTCGGCGTCTATACCGTTCCCAATCTCGATCAGTAGCTCACCGAGTGGTATAAATTCGACCGTCATCTGAGCAATCCCATTAGGTCCCACACCCGCTCGGTGATGACTCCTTCAAGCTGTAGCAGCCTTCTCACAGTGATCTCAGGTTCCTCATAATAGGGGTTGTCTTCCTCGATATGTCTATATCGACTGGCTGAAAGGTCGTACTTGTTCGCCCGCACCTGATCCTTCGCCACCCAGAACTGGCGGCCTAACTGGTTGATCTCTGCCTGTAGCGGCGCGATCTTCACGTGCCGTGCTGCTCGTTCGGCCTGAGCCGCGGCGAGCGCCTCTCCGATCTCGCCATCCTCTTTCGGCGAGATGGCTGCCTCGAACGTTAGCCGATTGATCTCGCCCTCCAGCTTTAGGCGCTCGGCTTTCAGCGGCTCGATCTGCTTTCTTAGGTCTGCCAATCGCTTCTGTCGCCCCGCCTCGAAAGCTGGATCATGTCGGTGCTGCCAGCAGTTCACCACGTCAGGGATGTCATTCTCGGCGACTGGCAATCGCTTGTCATCCAGCGAGAACCCATCCTGCTCCATATCATAGAACCAGATGCGGTCGGTCTTGGCCCCGCGCGTGAATAGTAGCACTGCCGTCGATACTCCCGCGTACGGCTTGAACACGCCGCTCGGCATCGACACCACACCATCCAGCCGGTTCTCCTCGATCAGCTTCCGGCGCAGCTCCACGTGCGCCGTCGTGGTCCCGAACAACACCCCATCGGGCACGATCACCGCGCAGCGCCCGCCCATATCCAGCGCGCGCAGGATCAAATGCACGAACAGCAGCTCAGATTTGGTCGTGTTGCTCGGTAGCGTCGGGCTGATATCCGCCTTGTCCACTTTCCCTGTGAACGGCGGGTTCATCAGGATGACATCGTACTCCTTTTCCTCCTTAAACGCTTTGGCAAGCGTGTCCATGTAGAAGAAACGGGGGGCCTGGATGCCGTGCAGCATCAGGTTCATCGAGCCGATGCGCAGCATGGTCATGCCCGAATCATTGTCATAGGCCCGGAACGCGCGGGTCTGCAGCCACTCCCACTCGTCTGGCGCCAACAGGTCGCCGATCAGGTTGTGTGGCCAGCCCGCCTCATCGTGCGTGAGGATGTTTGACGACGTGTGTTTCTCCAGGATGTACTGGTACGAGTTGACCGGAAAACCGCACGTGCCCGCCGCCAAGTCGCCCATGCGCTCCTTGGGCTTGGGGTCTATCATCTGCACCATCATGCGGATGATGTGTCGCGGCGTGCGGAATTGCCCGTTCTGCCCGGACGCGTTGAGCCTGCTCAGCAGGTACTCATACAGGTCGCCCTGTACGTCCTGGTTCTGCGCCGAAATCTGCATCTGGTCGATGATATTGCACGCCTCGATCAGCAGGCTCGCTTTGTTGAGCTTGAACTCGGCGTTCTTCATGTAGCGCTCGAAGGAGCTGCCCGGCTGCCCCATCTCCCTGAACCACGGGAAGATGACGTCCCGGATGTGCTTGAGGGCGTCGTCGGCCTTCATCTTCGTCCAGGCGCCCCAACGTATGTCCTTGGGGATGGCCGGCTCATACGCCCGCCCGAGCCGCTGCGCCTGGCGCTCGCGCTGATTCTCGGCGTCGTCCAGCCGCTTGAGGAAGAGCAGGTACGAGAACTGCTCGATGGCATCCAGTGGGTTCGACAATCCCCCGGCCCAGAGCCTGTCCCACAGCTTATCTACTTGCCCACGCAATACCGGATCGGTCAGCATAGCGTCTCCGTCTCCCGTTACACCGCCAGCCTATCTGTGAAAGCCAGCATGTCCTGTACTTCTTCGGTGGTGAACCAGCGGTCCGCCGCGTCATCCCCGAAATTCGTCAGCGGCGGCTCGTACAGATCGGCGGTCTGCAAGCGGCCCTTGCGCAAGAAGGCATTCTGCACAGCCTGCATGAACCGAATCTGGTCGCCATTAAACGGGCGCCCGGCGATGTAGTGCTCGAACTGCCGCTTCACCACGTCCCGATAGTCGGGGAGCGCCGGTAGGTCCAACAGCCGCCGCAAGAAGGCCAGCAGGCTGTCGACCTTGTACCCGTATGCCTTGCGCACGTTCTCCTGCGACAACTCGATCTCCGGCCCGCCGAGTTCCTGCCGCAGCGTCCGCTCCAACTCGATTAGCTGCTCGTCGCTCACCGGCTCGCCGTGCTCTATGGCCAGCAGCGTCGGATGTTTGGCGGCCAACTCGGCCGCCCGTTGCTCCACCCGCCGCCGATACTCCTCGACATAAACGCGCTCGGTCCCACCCTTGAGCAGGATGTAGCCGTGCATCTCGATGAAGTCCGGCAAGTCTAGCAGCAGGAAAGAACTGGGTTGTTCGCGCCGGTTCTTCATCTGCTCGGCAAGAGTATCAACCACCTGGTCTAGCTGGCTTGGCGACGCCGTTGCCAAAGTAGGCGAAAGACACATACTGATGGATTGCCCCGCCCGGCCGTCGTCTGCCACGAACTCTGGCAGCCGGCTTACGTCTTCGGCAATTGAGGCGACGCTGCCTGCCGTGTCTTTGTTAGTCAGGATTTGTAGCTTGAGTCGTTCTACCTTGCTGGTAAAAGTTGCTGCCTGGACGTCAACCCCGGGCGCAAAACGCAGCAGCGGTCCCACTCGCAGTTTGAGAAACTCCAGCTTATCCTCCGTCAGGTACTTCCAGAAGCTCTCTTCCCAGGCTGCCTGCACCTGCGGCAACATCTTCTTGACGGAGAACGAGTCAACCGGGATCAGCGCAATCTGCGCTCTGACGTCGGCCAGGGTGCGCCGGCACTCGGCCGATCCTTGGTCGCTGAGGTAGTGCTCCAGCAGCCTCAGGCGGGTGTTGAAAATGCTCACCAACACTGGGACGCTTTGCGCAACTTCCTCTTCTGCGGATTTGTTAAAGTCGTTCTCCCAAAAGTCGATAACCAGGAACTCGCGCTTGCAGCCATCTGGCAGCCGGTCGAAGTAGTGGCAGGCGGCGTGGCTGCGGGTGCCGCGGCCGATCATCTGTTCCAGCTTGATGCGCGACTGGATAGGCTTCATGAATACTAGATTGACCGCTTCGGGCACGTCAATGCCGGTTTCGAGCAGGTCTACTGTGATGGCGATGCGCGGCATGTCCTGCTTCTTGAATCTCGCGATCAACTGCCCTTTGTAGTCCGACTGGTACGTGATCACGCGCAGCAGGTCGGGGTACTGCGGGTACATTTCGTCAAAGACCTCGGCCAGGCGCAAGGCATGGTCTTGGGTCATGGCGAACACGATGGTCTTGCCCGGCAACTGCCCCGATTGATCACGCAGACAAACGTCCCAAATCTCTTCCCACTGTTTCCGCAGCGTATCCCGGTTGCTGACCGATCTTTCCAGCTCCGTGCCCGAGAAGTCGATCTCGTCTGGGTCGATGCCCTGCTCGATCAGCGCGTTCCGCTCCTCTTCGCTGAGGTCTACCCCACGGATGCCCTGGCGTTGAAAGCGAGTACGGGCCTTGTAGAGGCTGTAGTCCACCAAGTAACCGTCGTGGACCGCTTGCTTATAGGAATAGACGAAGGTGGGCACCCCGCCCGGGCAGTCGAAGGCCAGGAACGTGTTGCGGTCCATGTAGTCTGCCGGCGTCGCGGTCAGCCCGATCATGCGCGCGTCGAAGTACTGCAGCACTTCGCTCCACTTGTTGAAGATCGAGCGGTGCACCTCATCAAAGATGATCACGTCGAAAAAGGCGGGCGTGAATGCCTGGTAACAACTATTGAGGGTCTGCAGCGTCACCACGTACAGGCGCTTCGTCTGGTCAATATCGTAGCTGAAAATGCGCGCTGACGGCTCATCCGGCAAGAAAGCACGGAAGCCATCGGTCAGCGCCTGCTTCACTAACTCATCCCGGTCGGCGACGAATAGCACGCGGCGCGCCTGGTTAGCACGCAGAAGGACATCCACCAACGACGTTGCGACGCGCGTCTTGCCGGTGCCCGTTGCCATTACGAGCAAGGTCCGGCGCTTGCCCATCTCAAACGCCTGCCCCACCCGCCGAATTGCTTCCTGCTGGTACAGCCGATCGGTGATGGCCGCCTGAATCGGTACGCTTGTCAGTGGGAGCTTGTTCTGCCGGACATAGAGTAGGGTTTCAAGGTCATCCGGGGAGAAGAAGCCCGCCACCTGGCGTTTGTTGCCGCTGCCCTTCTCCCAGAAGTAAACGTCGTGGCCGTTGGCCATGAAGGCAAAGGGCCGGAAGCTCTGGCGCTTGCCAATCTGGTCAATGTAGAACTCTGCCTGTGTCTGCGCGATCCGAGCGTCGGTGCTCGTGCGCTTTGCTTCCACAATCGCTATGATCTCGCCGTTGGGACGATACAACGCGTAGTCGCTAATGCCTGCGGGTAGCCCTAAATTGTATGCTGGCCCTGTCTCTTGAATATGCTTCAGCTTCGTACTGAGCACTTGCCATGCCTGCGGATCGAACCCGTCGACCGGGATCTCCACGCGCACCTTGGTATGGTCTTCTACGTCCCATCCCGCCCGCTTAAGTGCAGGGTCGATGAGTTCCTTGCGGGTTCTCGCTTCGTTGGGAGTGCTCAATGCGTTTTCCTGGTAAGCCTCTACGGGTCAACTTGCGAGCTGAAACACATGATCAGAGCCTGAGGATTGCGGGGCAATCTGTGCATATCTTAGCATGATCAGGGGGAGATGGCAAGGCGGGCAGAAGAGTCGACAATTCCCCTTTGACACCCGCCGTCCCCCAGCCAATACTGTGTGGCAGCATCTTTTCTCGCGACTACGCAGCTTGCCGGCAAACTATGGACCGGCCTCAAATCCCAGGGGCCGGCGTGCGGTCCCTACTGCCGATGGAGAGGCAGCGTGAACCCGGTTTTTATCTCGCATGCCACTGCGGACGATCTCTTCGTGGCCGAGCTGCGGCGCGCCCTGGAGGGGCTGGGGCTGCCCGTCTGGGCCGACTCGCGCGAGCTGCGCGGCGGGGCCAGGCTGGAGCCCGAGATCAAGGCCGCCATCGAAACGGCGCGCCAGGTGATCGCCGTGCTCAGCAAGGACACGGTTAACTCGCCCTGCGTGAGCAAGGAGATCAAGCACGCGCTGAAGGTGGAGCGAGCGCGCAAGGCGGATGGTTACCGGGGACATTTTACCGGGCGTTGGCCGGGGACCGATGGGGTAGGGACGAACTTCGTCATACAATAACAAGCGCGCTCGGTCCACCAGTGCCCCTACGGAAGCAGATGATCCATGATCTTTACCGGAGTGAGGCGGAGGTTCTTGGTGGATCCATCACTCTTGCCATCAGCGCACCACGATCTTAACAACATCTGATTCGAGCGTGATGTTGCCGGTCAGGATCGAGAAGCCGACGGGATAGCTCCCCGGCTGGTCGTAAGTGTGATCGGTCGTGAGCGTGCCTTTCAGATGGACCGTAAGCGCCGCGGGACCTTCGAGCGGTGTGACCGATAGCGTCAGGTGGAAATTACTCTCGAGGCTGGCCTATGAAGCCGGTGTTGGGGCCGGCACCGACGTCGTGGCAGCGTCAGCTTTCGATCCTCGCCACGAGTCGAACTGCATCTGCCAGTCTATGTGCCCGTAATAGCCAAACCCACTTGTTTGCGGGTCCAGCGCCAACCCGTCCACGAGCCGGCGGGGCTCCCCCGTTACCACGTTCATCCACCACAGCGATGCCCTGGACTGCTCGTCGATGCGCGCAAATAGGATGTGTTTTCCGTCGGCTGACCAGAAAAGCCGCTCGTCTCGATAGGCCGGGTCATCGGTCAGCCGCCGGGGACTCGAGTCGCCCAGGGTGTCAGCCACGTAGATGCGCCGGCCCATCAGGCCCTGCCGCGCCGGCTCGCCGCCCACCAGGTCGCCGGCATCCGGCATCGCAGAGTAGGCCAGGTAGCGGCCATCCGGCGACCAGTTGGGGGAGGAAGCCGCCATGTCTTGGGGCGACAGGAGCCGGGCCTGGCCCGTCTTCACGTCCACGAGGCCCACCCGCTTGTTTGTCCAGGTGGCGCGGTAGCCACCGAAGGTCGCGGCCAACAGGCCCGGCTTTGAGCCTTGGGCTTCTGGGCTAGCCAGGAAATCGGAGTAATAAAGGACCTTGTCCCGGCTCGGCCGGGCATCGCCGGCAAGATTCGCACCGAGCTGAACCGGGGTGCCACCTGTGGCAGGGACAGCCCAGACCGGCGTGCCGTCGGCCAGGGCGGAGCCGGAGAAGCCCTCGATGACACGGTAAAGGACATACGACCCGTCCGCAGACCAGCCGGCAGCGATCAGGCCGTCCTTCGAGGGCGTGCCGGCATTGAGCAGTTCCATCGCCCCGCTACCATCGGCGTTGATGCGCGATAGGCTGGCTACTCGCTCGGATGGCGTGCCCGGCTTGAGGTCGTCTTCCCGAGCATAGGCCAGAACCTTCCCGTCCGGACTCCAGACCACACTGGAGATACCCGTGCCGGGCCCACCGGACTTGCGGGAAACGATCTGCCGGCGTCCAGATCCATCTGCCTGCACAATGTCCAACCCAAGCGTACCCACGCAGACCAACTCATCGGCAGCAGGGGACCAGGGCTGGCTGACGTAGGGCAGTGGGCAATCTTCCACCGAGTGAGCGTCGCGGCCATCGCTGCGCGCGACCCACAGGCCGCCGGCGTGTCTGTAGGCCAGCCACTGCCCGGATGCCGACCAGCGGAGCGTCGCGTCCCGGTCGGTCGGCGCGATGCGGTGCGGCTCGCCATCCGGCACGTCCATGATCCAGGTCGAGCCATCGCGCACAAAGGCCAGTGTACCAAGAGGCGGAGTCTGCTCCAGCGCGGCCGGAGTAGCAGCCGGTATTGTGACGGTAATGGTCGAGGTCGGCATCGCTGCGGAGTCGGCAGCCGGCGAGCCGGGCGGTGGAGCCTGTGTGGTTGCGGTCGCTGCGGAAGTGATTGAAGATGCTGGCGGGGTTCCTGTGGCGGGCAAAATGCAAGCGGCCAACAGGACCAGACTTGCGATGAGAGGAAGGGCGGCAGTCAAGCGCATGGTGGACCTCCTGAGTCCTGATGCCTCTTAAACGGCTTCGTCCGCCCTGAGGTTCCGCAGCTGTGGTGGCGATAGGCCTGCTGGGAATCCTGAGCAACAATGGCCGGGCTGTAGGTGTAGCTCATCGGCCTCAGTCAGTGCCGGTTGCCGTTAAGGGCGCAGACGGCCGGCGGAAGCAGATGGTCCAGTTCTTGCTTCCACATCGGCGGGGGTGGGGGCCGGCAGGCAACTCGCTCCCAGCAGAGCTAAGGATCAGGCATTTGCGTCCTGGCAGAGCGCGGGCGTCAGGCGCGGCTCAGGGACCGGCTTACCGTGTTTCCGGGCGACCTCAAGCCATGCTTCCTTCGCCAACAGAACCTCGCGGAGGGCCTCCTCCGGGGTGTTTCCCCAGGCAGAGCACGTCTTGAGATCGGGGATATCGGCAATGTACGCTTGGTCCTCATCACTCCAGAAAACGAGAATCAGATAGTCCGTCATTCATCATCTCGACGGGTAACTGTCAGTCGATAGGGGTATTATAGCACGTGAGGCTGTTTTGCGTTATCGCGCCGGTCGGGGCGATAATGGTGCCTTGTCAGCACTCAACCTGTCTCAAGCCGGCGTGAATAGTCTATGCGCTATGTTTTCAAACTGATGCGTTTTATCCGGCCCTATCGCGGGCTGGCCTACCTATCGCTCTTTTTGCTGGTCTTTCAGGTCTTCATGGACCTGTCAATCCCCCGGCTGACGCAGCGGATCATCGACCAGGGCATTGCCGGGCATAACCAGCCGCTCGTCATCCAGACGGCCCTCTTGATGCTGGCTATCTCCGCCGCGCAGACCCTGGTCGCCATCGGCAATAACAACGCGTCGATCAAGGTGGGCGAGGGTCTGGCGCGTGATGTGCGCGAGGCCTTGTTCCTCAAGATCCAAGGCTATGCCTACGGGAACCTCGACCGCCAGAGCACCGGGCGCCTGCTTGTCCGCCTGACCAGTGACGTCAACGCCCTCAAGACCCTCACCCAGTCGTCCCTGCGCATCGGCACGCGCGCCCCGCTGTTGATGATCGGCAGCCTGATTCTGATGATCAACACCGACAAACAGCTGGCGTTGACTATGCTACCGCTGCTGGCGGTCACGTCGGCGATCATCGTGTTCTTCATCTACCAGATGGAGCCGCTCTTCATGACGGTGCAGCAGAAGCTGGACCGCTTGAACACGGTGCTGCAGGAGAATATCGCCGGGGTGCGGCTGGTGAAGGCGTTCGTGCGGGCCGATTTCGAGGGCGAGCGCTTCGAGCGGACCAACGAGGACGTGACGGCCCGCTCTGTGCGTGTGATGCGCTTCATGTCGAGCATGACGCCCGCGCTGACGATGTGCGTGAACATCGGCGTGGTGATCGTGATCTACGCCGGCGGGCTGCAGGCCATCCGCGACGGGTTGACCGTGGGGCAGATCGTGGCCTTTACCAATTACCTGATGACCACCATGTCGCCGCTGATCATGATGACCATGCTGGCCAACACCTGGGCGAGCGGGATCGCCTCGGCGCAGCGCGTCGACGAGATCTTTTCGACCGTACCCGAGGTGCAGGACGCGCCGGATGCGCTCGAACTGCCGGCAAACGGCGATGGGCGCATCGTTTTTCAGAATGTCACCTTTAGCTATGACCCGGACAGCCCCGAGCCGATCCTGGCGGACATCAACCTGGCGATCGAGCCCGGCCAGACCGTCGCCATTCTGGGCGCCACCGGTTCGGGCAAGTCCACGCTGATCAACCTGGTGCCGCGTTTCTACGACCCCAACGCGGGCGCGGTGACCATCGACGGCGTCGACATCCGGCGGGTCAGGCAGGACGCGCTGCTCGGCCAGATCGGCATCGTGCCGCAGGAAACGGTCCTTTTTTCCGGCACGGTGCGCGACAACATCCGCTACGGCCGGCCGGACGCCAGCGGCGCGGACGCCAGCGGCGCGGACGCCGGCGACGATGAGGTGATCGCCGCGGCCAGGGCCGCGCAGGCGCACGATTTCATCATGGAGCTCTCGCAGGGCTACGACACGCACGTCGAGCAGCGGGGCGCCA
>Ga0209540_10001751_pt1 | contig 15975 bp, 25 predicted proteins | sample BarGraIncu01121A_FD_184501 | JGI IMG/M metagenome (GOLD analysis project Ga0209540, IMG submission 184501) | Arctic peat soil microbial communities from Barrow, Alaska - Barrow Graham LP Incubations 011-21A (SPAdes) (version 2) | ecosystem: Environmental > Terrestrial > Soil > Wetlands > Peat... | reverse complement strand
CTCCGACCATGTTGCTGTAACAGATCGGTGCTTTATCAACAACGGCTTTCTTACCACTGGTACTGATCTGAACGATATTGCCGTATCTTGCGTGTGGAACCTCGCAAGCAACAGAACTTATACCAATACACCATATGCCAGTGCAGAGGGGTCTTTGATTACTCAAAAATTCTATAATGCATCTTTTGAACAGCAAATGTTCATCCCATTGCAATTGGATTTATTAAAGATGTATTTTCGGACTAAAATATCAACAACCTGGTCGGCATGGGTGCAAATGTTTGGGCGGATCACTCTCGACAACGGTTTTCTCGTTACTAATTCTGATTTGGACAATATTGCCGTGTCTTGCGTGTGGAACCTCGCAAGCAACAGAACTTATACCAATACACCATATGCCAGTGCAGAGGGGTCTTTGATTACAAGCTTATTCTATAATTCTACGTTTAAGCAACAGATATTTATTCCATTCCTATATGATTCATCTAAAGTTTATTATCGCGGCTATAATCCAAATACTCCTGGGTGGTCTGCATGGTCACCAATGATTCCTGCAAAAGGGAACATCAGTGCAAATATTTTTGCACTTGGTTATTCCATGATGGTAGGAACTGTTTACATAGGCGGCAGTTTTTCTCACTTTGCAGATTTTTATAGCGCCCCTTATGGCGTTATTGCTGCTGCTATTGGTGGAAGTGAGAGTTGTACCACAAAACAATTACAATCAAGCACAGGTATTGCATATAGTGCTAATCCAGCACCGAATAATAAGGCTTGGGCAGATCTTATTGGTGATTTAGATGTCAGCACTTATGATGTTGTTATGACTAACTGTGGTGTTGAAGATTTTTCATTCGCCGGAGGATTGGGAACTTCAACAGATACAAGCGCGTCATCTACTATATGTGGGAAGGTGTGTAAGTTTATCGAAGGTGTAAGGACACAGAACCCGCTTTCTCACATTATTATAGCCGCTCCGTTCCCGAATGTTGTGGCTAATATAAAGGCAACTGCAAACGCTACATATACAGAGCACTATGGCGCTGCGGCTTTTTCACTTGAGGATTTTGATAATGAAGTTGGAACAACGTGCGGGAAATATTCAGGAGTCACCTACTGTAAGCAGGATATGTTCTACTGGCAGCAACTTGCATCAAATACGGATAATGATAATGTTCACCCAAACAACGACAGGTTTTACAGACTTTCTGCCGCGACGTTGGGAGCGCAGGCAGCAAGTGATTTTAAGTTTTAGAAAATAATGGCATGGAACGTATATCATTCCGGACGGAAAGCGACCACAGGCAAATGTCATGGAACAATTGCGCTCTGTCATCGTGACACTATAAGGAGATGAAGTAAATGGCAACAATGCAACTGAGTGCGGTGGGTTCACTGCTGACCGTAGCGACAGGAATCAACCTGACCAACACGCAGGTGGATTATGACCAATGTGTATTTACGTTTGACAGCGCATGGGCCGGTTATGCTAAGACTGCCGTTTTTTACGCGGATGTAACCAACGTTGTGGATGTCGTGCTGTCCAATAACGCCTGCTATATCCCGTGGGATGCCTTTTCTGCAAATAAGCGCTATTTGTATGTCGGCGTTTACGGTACTCTTGGCACGTCAATTTTGCCGACTAATTTTGTAGAAGTGCAGGTAAAACTTGGCGCGAATGTGCAAGAAACCGCCTTCCGCAGCCCGACCCCGAGCGTGTATGCACAGTTATTGGCGGCGTATACTCTTGCCGCCGATAATATTGATGACGTGTCGGATGATTTGAATGCGTTAGATAGTGTTGTCGATGGTCATACTATTCAAATCTCCGGAAATACCTCAGCGATCTCCGGAAATACCTCAGCGATAGCGGCACTGGCGGAAGGCTCGCCCGCAGACACATACGCCAACCTGGCCGCGCTGAATGCCGCTGATCCTGATCATAGTCGAATCTACATTACAGATGATGATGGCAATTGGTGCTACTACAACGGCGCAGCGTTTGTCGCGGGCGGGGTGTATCAGGCGGTCAGCGTTGCGGGAGATATCGCCGCAATCAATACGGAACTTGGGCATATCAAAGACATTGCCAATGTCGGTATCCAGTATGCGGATGCCGATGACTGGGAAAACAAATATTATTATGACTGGAATGAAGGGCATACAGCTCCGCAGAAAAACTATGTTGATGACATAGTTTGGGACTGTATACTTATATTAAACATTCCTGCCGGGACATATCACTATAATTATTGCTTCGCGTTATTCTGCCTTGTCGAGAATATCGGCACTGGGGCGTTTACGATAGGCGGCGATGCGGGCTTTGTGAATGCGACGGGCACGGAAAATACAGTCACGATTGCATACGATTTCAACCTATACCTAACGACAAATACAAAAAGCGTCGCAATGTTTGCAAGTCATAATCTGCCTGCACTGTATTTGTTGGGATACTATAAAGCTCCTGATTGGGAGATCAATGCAGACGGGCAGACCACCTACATTGTAGGAAACAATTATTTTGATACAATCCAAAAGGCGTGTGACCGCGCTGTAAACGATGACATTATTTTCATCAAGGCGGGGACATATACGGAAAATGTAGCAACACAGCATCGCAGACTCCACCTTGTCGGTGAAAACAAACTAAACACGATTCTGATTGACCATACGGGAAACTACGAAACGCCGCCGCTTGAAGCGTCTGATGGTTCTGTTTCCAACATGACAATTATCCAAGACAATACAACTCCAACCGGGATTCTGGGTGATGGGCATTATGGCAACTCATACTGCATACACTCAGACTGGACGCCAGTGACGGCGGGAAATATATTCGATATTGAAAATTGCATCCTCATCAATAAAATCTGGGCGACTGTGGGTATCGGGTTGCAGCCTGACTATACCATCAGGATACGGAACTCTATTCTTATTGGCGAGGGACCAACCGGCGCATGGACGCTATTGGTACACGACGCAAACGCCAACAACATTTCAGACCAGCATCTGATTGTCCAAAACTGCCTTATCAGTTCGGTTAGTGGCGACTCTATTATCATCACTAAATTGGGGGTGACTGGTGGCATGGCCGACTATCAGTTTGATGGCAACACGATTTGGGATGAAAGCGCAGGCATTGCAGACACGATAGTTAATCTGCCCGCCTCTGCATCTTTTGTACTGGTAAAAAGTTACGGGAATACCGTCGAGGCACTCAATAACTGATGATACTAAGGGGGTGATACCGATGATTACGCTCACAGCATTTCTGGCGGGCATCCAGTCCATTGTGAACGAAAAACCTGCATATCAAAATGGCATGGATGGACGTAATAAACAGTGTGATTGCATCGGCCTGATAATCGGCGCGATACGCAGACAGGGCGGTACATGGACGGGCACACACGGATCCAACTGGGCGGCCCGAAACGCGATGCAGTCACTGGTCAAATCTCCACAATTGGGGTTGGGCGCGGTCCTGTACAAGGCAAGCGAACCTGGATCGGCCTCGTGGGACTTACCCGATTCATACGCAGGGCACCCTGACCAAAGAGACTACTACCATGTGGGCGTGGTCACACAGGTCAGCCCGTTACAGATTACGCACTGCACCTCATGGTCTGGGGGATCCGGCATCAAGGTAGATACGACAATCGGCAAATGGCTCTATGGCGGCAGGCTCAAGATGGTATCATATGATACCGAAACAGGAGGTAGTACTGTGGCAACTGGTGCAAATACCGCACAGGTTTGTGTGCCTGGCGGCGGAACGGCAAGGATCAGGACTGAGCCGAACGACAAGGCGCTGATACTGGCGAATGTCCGTGATGGCGCCATTGTGGACAATCTCGAACAGAAGGATGGATGGTGGAAGATCAGCTCAGGCGGAAAAGTCGGCTGGATGATGAGCAAGTATTTGCTGGCGGACGGGGAACCATCCGCCGAACCGAATCAGCACGACGGCGATATACCCACACAGGAAGTGCTGGACAGGGCGGCCCTGGTGAATGAGGCGTCCAACATCGTGGAGCGGTTGGGCGCTATCCTTAAATTACTATGAGAGGCGCCATGGCCCTAAAAACATCCTTAGACAAGGTGGTGTAATGTTATGGATGCCGAATATATTGATTTGCTACAAAAATGGTGGTGGGTGGTGCTCACTGGTTTCGGCCTATTCATCGTAGCTATCCGGAACGTAATTAAAATACATGAAGCAGCGGAGGCATTGAAACGGGTGGCAGAGCACGACAAGAAACTCGTCCTGATTGCTGAACAGTTCAGGACTATTGAAGCAGACACGAAAGACCTAAAAGGCTCCGTCGTTGAGATTGCATTTGCGCTGGACGGGCATATAACTGAACAAAAGGCCGACCTTGAAGCAATCAACTGGGCGGTGTACGCAATTCTGGATTTACTCAAAAAGGCTGATACCACAGGCGCAGCAGAGGCGGCGCAACTTAAGCTCAGGGAACACACGTTGGGAAAGAAATGAAAGAAAGAGGCAACGCAATGGTATTCAACACGAAGGTTTATGACATCCTTAAGTGGATCGCTCAGTTTTTACTGCCAGGCGTAGGTACACTATATTTTGGTATATCTAAGATCTGGGGTTTGCCTTATGGCGCAGAGATTGTGGGTACAATTACCGCGGTCGACGCTTTCCTTGGCATTCTGCTGGGTATTAGTAGTGCTAATTATATTGGCGAGGGCACAGTACAGGTTGATACGACAAGGGCTAAAGATCTGTACAGATTAGATCTAAATGTCCCAGTTGAGGACGTAGCAGGCATGAAGCAAGTAACACTTATGGTTAATCCGGACGCAAAATTAGACGCTGACTCGCAAGGATAACAAAGGCACGCTCTAACGTTTTGTCGACGCCGGCAAAACGATGCTGACCATCTATCCGGTTCTAATCGGTTATAATCAGTTCTAACAATCATAACAATCAGAATCAAGGTGGTGATGCTTATGAAGAAGTTATAACCTACAAATCAATATGCCGTGGTATGAAACAGGGCCGTCCAGAAATGGGCGGTCTTTTTGCTTCATAACTATCCATTAGCCCGGTGCACGAAGGAGCTGACGGATTTGATTGGCGCACTGACGGTTTCTCTCTGCATGATCGCTCTTGTCTTCTCTGTTACCTGCAGGCAGGAAGAAACTGTTGGACAGCCCCATCAGGTTATCTTTTGCTTGCACTAAATCTCCCCTCGGAGGCATTTCCCTCTGGGCGTTTTTTGTCGCCCATTTTTCGATGACGCCTCGCGGAGAATAAAGTGTAGAAATGAAACCATCCATGTCCGCTGACAGGGCTCGCAGTTCAGCACTGGCTTTGACGTGTTCGTCTGCATTGAGTTTGCTTCCATCTGTTGGAACGAAGGCTGGAGAACAGGTTTGTTTACATTATAATCACGTGGCACAAAAATGCAACAAAATATTTAAAGAAATTTTCGGCACGGGGGTTGACAGTCGCAACAATGCGCCTTATTATTAATACATCAGTGGCATATGTGCTACGGAAAGGAGAAAGAATAAGTGACAGAAAGGATTATGAAACTAAAGGGCCGGGTTGTTGAAAAGGGGCTGACCCAGGAGTATGTGGCTCAAAAAGCAGGGATAACCCGCTCGACGTTTCAAAGGAAGTTGAAAACAGGCGGCGATGATATTACTGTTGGTCAGTTAAGAATAATCGCAACCCTGCTACACTTTTCTTCAGATGAAGTCAACGCTTTTGTCATGTCCATACAGTCGCATTAATGCGATTGTTCACCTTAGGCGAACGGAGAGGAGGGAAAGCATGAAGAAGCCCAGGGAACTGATGACGGAAGAAGAGGACCGCGCCAGGTACGTCCGCAACACAAACCGCATCTTTCTGGCGGGAATTCTCATTTCAATAAGCTCACTGATAGTGCGGCTACTGAAATGAGAATCGCCAGAATCGCCAGGACCCGGGTGAACCTGTCCCGACTCCAGTTATCCCAGAACACCCTGCCCGAGATTGTGATGACGTAACGCGCTCCTGCCTCTGGTTCACCGTAAGTCCCGCACTTGTCAACACGGATGTGCCCGGATTGAGACAACTCCTGAATGACCGCATCATTGTTGTAATCGCTGCCATTCATAAACAAAGGCTTATAGCCCCACCGGAACCGCCAAAGCCTGCGCAATGACTTGTTGGTAACTGGCGAAAACACAAGACCACCTCCTTACGGCGATTGTATCACACCCCCTGACCGACCGGAGCTCATTACGAAAGAGAGAAGACCCCATGAAAGCATTTATCGCTGACATTATCAAAGAAATTATCACTGACCGTATCGACGACATCAAGGCGTTCCTGACATACCCGAAGAAGGCGCTGGTGAAGCCGGAGGACTGGTCAGATCTGGACGAAGATGAGCAAAAGGAATGGAAGATCCGATACTGGGACTTCATGATCCCGCTTATCGCCCTGGTGACATCCATCATTGCTCTGACTGTATCGATGAGTCTTCATTAAGAATATGACACTTGCAGACATTGAAAAAATCAGCTCCATCACCCTGACCCCCGCCCAGGTGGGCGCTGTGCTGGGCATCAACCCCAACACCATCCGCTGGCAGGCGCACGACAACCCCGCGGCCTTGGGCTTCCCGGTCATCGTGGTAAAGAGCAGGACCTACATCCCCAAGATCCCCTTCATCCGGTGGATGGCCGGCATGATATCGAAAGGAGACCAACATGATCCAGGCATCTGACAAGCTTCAGGAGGAGGCCATGCGCCGGATCGAAGAGACGGCCCGCAGGGAGAAGGACAAGCGGCTGCAGGCGCAGTACCGGCAGGACTTGGCGCAGAACCACGCCGCGGCGACGATGCAGCGTGTGCGGTATGGGGCGCAGGAGAAAGCGGATGCCTACTGGGAGGCGGGCAGATGAGGCTCATCAGCAGGATCCTACGCGCCTGGGATCGGCGCAGGCAGTCGCAGCAGGTATGGCTGAACGAGTACGAATTCATGCTGTTGGCCTCAAACCAGAAGATGAGGGACGGGAGGCTGCATCACAGTGCATATCGTGACGGATGAGGCCTACCGCGAGCTGGAAGCGTACAGAGCGACCGGCATGAGCCCTGAGGGGATCAACAAGCTGGTGGCGGACATGCTGGAACCGTCTCCCCTTCCGCTGCTGCAGGACACATTCGACGAAGTCAACCGAGCAATTTCTGAAGAGGAGTGGAACAGATGATGCAGGGCTATGACAACTACAAGCTCAAGGCGAACGACGTCTTCCGACTTTACTTGAACGGTATGGAAGCCGGCGACATCGCCGGCAGGACAGGCGTGCCCCGGGTGCGCATCGAGCGGGAGATCGCTTATCAGACCGCAAAGGACCCGGCGCTGCTGGGCTGCCACCTGCGCGCAAGACACCGCAATCCCAAGAAGGTGCTGCGCTGGACGAACGCCACCCTGGTCATCAGTGAGCACGAGAAGACCGAATCGAAAAACGAGTATTGAGAGGGAAAGCAAAGCATGATTGTCATCATCAAGGAACCCGGAAAGCCGGGCAGGAAGGAAGACATCCCCAACACAATGGAAGCTCTGCAGCAGGTAGTAGGCGGCTACGTCGAGGTGATCCGAATAGCAAGTGACATGTACGCCATCGTGGATGAGGAAGGCAAACCGAAAGGCTTGCCTGTCAACATCATGGGCATGGTCGGGACTGTCGTGTTCTGCGGGGGCAAGGAGGAGGGAATACGCTTCAGCAGCTGCCCCCGAGCAGACGAGATGATCAAATTGCTTTAACACAAGAGAGAGAGAGGAAACCATGGACATCAACTTCACCCTGAAAACCGAGACCAAGACCTGCTATCGCTTTGAGACAGGCGAAAAGCCGGAGCAGATGACCCTGTACCTGAAGAAAGCCCCGGTGGATGCCGCAGGCATCGATCCCGCCAAGGGCATCACCGTCACCATCACTGAAACGAAGTAAAGCGCAAAGCGCAAGCGAAAGAGGAGAGAAGAAACCATGGACATCACCTTCACCATCGCCATGACGGAGCAACAAATCCCACAGCTGATCGGGCTGCTGGGCAAAATGTGGGCCAACCCTGACCCCGCGCAGCAGATCGCGATTGTCAAAGTGCAGCAGGAAGCCCCCGCCATTGACAAGCCCATCGAAGACGCGTCCCAGATCGTTGCGGCCGCACCCGCTGTAGCACCTGCTATAGCACCCATCATAGCACCCGCCAAGCCCGTCAGCGCAGCCCAGGTGCAGCAGGCTGCCGGCGCCTTCATCGACGCTGATCCTGCCAACATGGCCGTGCTGCAGGGCATCCTGGCTGAGCTGGGCGCGAAGGCCCTGCCGCAGCTGAACCCCGCGCAGCTGGAAGTCTTTGCGGCCAAGCTACGGGAGCAGGGAGTAGCGCTGTGAGTGAGACCACCCATGCCCTGCTGGGCGCCAGCAGCGCCCACCGCTGGCTTAATTGCCCCGGCAGCGCCCTGCTGACCGCGGACATGCCCGACACCACCAGCGAATACGCTGCAGAAGGCACCCTGGCGCACACGGTGTGTGAAAACGCGGCGCGACACATTCTGTCCTTCGACTATACCGTCCTGAGCCCGGCAAAAAACCCGAAGTGGAAAGAAATGCCACCACAAGAGATGCTCGAATGCGCGGACTTGTATGTGCGCACCATTCAAGAAATCGCCGAGCCGCTGCATAACCCGTACATCGCGCTGGAGCAGCGCGTGGACTATTCAAAATGGGTGCCCTCCGGCTTTGGCACAGTGGACTGCATCATCATCGGCGACGGCACCCTGACCGTAATCGACTACAAGCATGGCAAGGGTGTGCAGGTGGAGGCCGAGGACAACCCGCAGCTGATGCTCTACGCCCTGGGCGCGCTGGAGCGCTACCAATACCTGTATGAGATCAGCACCGTGCGCTGGGGTATCGTGCAGCCCAGGAACGGCGGGATCAGCTTCTCCGAACCAAGGTTCAAGGAAAGCATCCTGCAATGGGCGAAAGACACCGTAAAGCCCGCAGCCGCGCTGGCCATGACCAAGAACGCGCCCTTCAATCCCGGCGACTGGTGCCGATTCTGCAAAGCAAGGGGATCCTGCCACGCCCGCAGCGACTACAACCTCAGCCTGGAAGGCTTTGAGAAGAAGCCGGCCAAGCTGTTGACCCCGGAGGAGATGGGCGGGATCCTGCTGCGCGGGAAGGACCTGCTCAAATGGTACTCAGACGTGGAGGACGAAGCGCTGACCAGACTGCTGACAGGCGGCCACGTGCCCGGATGGAAGGCCGTCGAGGGACGCGCCATCAGGGCCTGGAGCGACGCCGAAGCCGCGTTCAGGAAGGCCGTGGAGATCGGTGTGCCGGAGCAGATGCTCTGGGAGAAGAAACCCGTCACCCTGGCAGCACTGGAGAAAACCCTGGGCAAGAAGGAATTTGCCCCCCTGACCGAATTCGTGACCGTGCCGCCGGGCAAGCCCGCGCTGGCGCCGGAAAGCGACAAACGACCGGCAATACTCGCCCAGCCATCGGCTGAGGACGATTTTGCAAATAGCGCAGAAGCGTAAAAGGAGAGAAAGAGAATGGAAAAGATCAAGCCGAATCACTTCGTCACAGGAAACGTCCGCCTCAGCTACGTACACCTGACCACCCCTTATGCTAACCAGGCTGGCAACGAGCCAAAATACGGTGTGACCGTGCTACTGCCCAAGACGGATACCGTCACCAAAGCGCGCATTGACGCAGCCATCACCGTTGCCAAGCAGCTGGGTATCACCAGCAAATGGGAGAACAAACTGCCACCGGTGCTGGCCACCCCCTTGCACGACGGAGACGGCATTAAAGAAAACGGGGACCCCTTCGGCGTTGAGTGCAAGGGCTGCTGGGTGTTCACCGTATCGTCCAAGGCCGACCGCAAGCCCCGCGTGGTGGACGCCAGCGTGCAGGACATCATAGACCCCAACGCGCTCTACAGCGGCATCTTTGGCCGTGTGGGCGTGGACGCCTATCCCTACTTGTCAAGCGGCAAGCGCGGCATCGCGTTCGGGCTGACCAACGTGCAGAAACTGGCGGACGGCGAGCCCCTGGGCAACAGCATAAGTGCAGAGGATGACTTCGGCGCACCCGTGCCAGATATCAAGTACCATCCCCTGACCGGGCTGCCGATGTAAGACCGCACCCGGAGGGGTGGCGCAAAGGCACGCCCCTCCGCATTACCTGAGAGGAAAGAGCTACTCATGTATAACGTAAATATTACTGTAAGCTTGGATCTCGAAACGTATAGCAGTGCAGATCTAAGCCTGACAGGCGTACACAAGTACGCGCAGTCAGAGGACTTCCAGATCCTGTTATGTGCGTTTGCCATCAATGACGGCCCTGTGCGCGTGTTGGACCTGGTGAGCAACAGCAGCGACCTGGACTATTTCAACACCTATTTTCTGCAAAAACTTTTTGACTCTGATGTCATAAAGTCTGCCTATAACGCAAGTTTTGAACTTGAATGCCTGAAAAGCCATTTCAGCATGACGCCGGATCAATATGAGAGGATGCTGAACAGCTTTTCTTGCGTCATGGCCCAGGCTGCCTACTGCGGCCTCCCCATCGGCCTCTCCGCTACCGGCGCGGCCCTGGGGCTGCCGGAAGACAAGAAGAAATATGCCATCGGCAAGAAGCTGATCGACATTTTCTGCAAACCCTCAAAGAAAGCCCTGGCAGGTGAGCGCGTGCTGCCGGCACAGGAGCCGGAGAAGTGGGACCTATTCAAAACCTACTGCGCTCAGGACGTGGAGGCGGAGCGCGCCATCGCGCAGGCACTGAGAGCGCACCAGATGCCCGACAAAGAGCTGGCGCTCTGGCGGCACACTTGCCGGATGAATGCCCGCGGGGTCGCCGTGGACCTTGACATGGTGATGGGCGCCATCTCCATCACGGCCTCGGAAGATGCCCGTTTAAGGATCGAAGGGCAGCAGCTTGGCCTGGATAACCCCAACAGCCTGCCGCAGCTGAAGGCCGCGGTCAATGAGGCGCTGGCGGGTGTTGAAACTGTCAGCTCACTGGCTAAAGCGAATGTCGAAGCCCTTGCGGACAAGTATCCCGACAATGATCAACTGCAGGCATTGTTAAGCAATCGCCTGCAGGGCGGCAAGAGCAGCCTGGCCAAATACCCCGCCATCATGGATGCCGCCATAGACAGCCGTGTCCATGATGTGACCATGTACTACGGGGCATCGCGGACAGGCCGCTTCGCCGGAAGAGGTGTACAGCCCCAGAACCTGCCCCGCAATTACCTGGTCAATCTCAGCCTGGCCCGCGCGCTGGTGAAGCGCGGGAATACCGAAGCCATCCGGATCCTGTTTGGCGATGTCAAGGACACGCTCAGCCAGCTCATCCGCACGGCCTTCGTGCCGGCAGCCGGCCATTGCTTCCTGATCGCGGACTACAGCGCTATCGAGGCGCGCGTGATCGCATGGCTGGCGAATGAAAAATGGGTCATGGACGTGTTCGCCGGCAGCGGGAAGATCTACGAAGCGACAGCCTCACAAATGTTTGGTGTCCCGATGCACCTCATCAAGCACGGTAATCCGGAATACGCGCTCAGGCAAAAGGGCAAGATAGCCACCCTGGCCCTGGGCTACGCAGGCAGCAGTGGCGCGCTGATCGCGATGGGCGCCTTGGAAATGGGCTTGCAGGAAAATGAGTTGCCCGACATCGTGAACCGTTGGCGCGCCGCAAACCCGTGCATCGTGCAGCTGTGGAGCGACGTCCAGGAGGCCGCGCTGACCTGTGTGGAAAGCTGCCAGACCACCTGCGTGAACAAGCTCATCACCTTCAACATGCAGACCATCTACGACATCCCGGTGCTGACAGCGGAGCTGCCGGCCGGACGGAAACTGTACTACATCAAGCCGCAGATCCTTGACGGCGGGAAATTCAACCGGCCAAGCCTTCATTACCTTGACGCAATGAGCGGGGGCAAACAGCAGCTGACGCCCACCTTCGGCGGGAAGCTGACGGAGAACATCGTCCAGGCCATCGCCAGGGACTGCCTGTGTGAAACACTCACCCGGCTGGAGGACGTGGGGTATCAAACCGTTCTTCATGTGCACGATGAAGTGATCATCGAAGCGCCGGAAGGCGCGAAGCTACAGCCGGTGTTGGACATCATGGCACAACCAATATCCTGGGCGCCGGGGCTGCTGCTCAAAGGCGCGGGCTTCACCACAAGCGACTATTACATGAAAGATTGAGAGGAGAACAGCCTATGAAGTGGGGGAAAAAGAAACAATGAGTGTCACCAGGTCTATCAGGCGGCAGATGATCCGCGAGGCTATCCAGGACGCAGTGTAGATGGGGAAGCTGCCCTGCCCCGAGTGCGGACATACACTAAACCGCAAGAACATCGTGAGCAGGAAGGTAATGTGCCCGAAGTGCGGGTGGAGAGGACGGACGAAATGATTGAATGGTGGTGGCTGCTGATCACAGCGGTGGTGTCGTCCGGGCTGACAATTTTCTTAATGGGCAGCATGACGTCAGGCAGCAACGCGGATGACCAAAGCGAAAGCTTCTGGGCCGGAGTGGACTACGAATACAAGAGACTGACTAAGCGCGATGAAGGGAGTCAAGCATGACGAACCGTGAGAGGTATGAGGCTGGTTTGGTGATGGAGCGCAACGGCGCGACCGGAGAAGACATAGCCGCGGCGCTTGGTTACACGAATAAGAATGCCTGGTGGAACGACAAACATCTGCACAAAAAGAAAGATGCCAAAGCCGAGGAAGTTAAACAGTCCGCTGCGGATGAACATGAGCAGCTGCAGCAGGGATTGGCCGCCCGGGCCAGGGAGAACAAGAGCCCGGCACCTGAGCCCACACCGATCCTGGAAGGCATACCCGAGCGGGTGCCGGTGCCGCGGAAAACGAACCAGGTTGAAATGGTCAAGGCCGCCATATTTGGGATGTCACCGTTCACGGAGAACATTACAGAGGCCCTGTCAAAAGGAATCACGATAGCTGCACAACCCACATTCGCCAAGCGCCTGACTATCAAGAAGGAATTGAGTGCTAAGGGACAACAGTTCACTTACCGCATCATGTCCGGAAATGTCCACATCCGCCGCAACATCCGAAACGCGCTTACGCTGGTATTGAGCATGGATGAACTGCACACGATGCTGGCGGAGCTGGGTGAACTGCTCCTGGAGGAAGGGGAGCAAGGACGTGACAGGTGAAGAAACCAAACTCATTGAGAGAGCAAAGCGCGTTGTTGAATGGGCGAGCACGGTGATCAAACTGCAGGATCAAGAACCGGCCGGCACATTTCACGAGGATCTGATGAGAGGCGTCAGGGCAGTGAACGGGGCGTTCTCCCCGGAGTGGATCCATACGCAGGAGCGCGCGCCCGGGCCACAGGACGCGGATGGCGCCGAGAAGATAAGGGCTATCGTTGCCTGGTTGGATGAGGAAGAAGATGGGCTGGTCAATAACAGCCTGGTGACGGTCAGGTGGGAAGTGGTGAAAAAGCACCCTGACAGATATGTGAGGTGGCACGCGCTGCTGAGGATTCCTGAAGAATCGGTGCTGCCGGGGCTGGAAGAGGACGTATGACATCGACAGAGCGAGGAATCAATTTCGGCAATGCGTTCCATGAAGGGCTTATGGCCGGGATTGCAGCGGGGATTGAGGTAGAAAAACAAAACCGTAACAAAAACAGGCGGTTCAGGCAAGAAATGCGCCGGATCATTGACCAGGGAAACAAGTGGTGCGCGCTGATCAAGGAGCTGCAAGCAGAAGAAAAGGCCAGCACTGCAATACAGGAAAGAATGTGGAGGGACGAATGAAACCGATCGTTTTCAACACACAGGATGTCAAATCAATCCAGGACGGCAAGAAAACGCAGACACGCCGGCTGATAAATCCGCAACCGAGAAGCGAAAATTCATATTACGGTGGCGAAGTTATCAGTTCAACAAACAAAAGTTTGATCGGATGTGTGGGTTTTTGCCGAAGCCCATTGGCTGTTTGTGACCATGATTATAGGCGCCCGCCTTATCAGACCGGCGATGTGCTATATGTTCGGGAAACATGGACATGCATCCGAAACGTGTTCAACGCATATGAAGAGGATTACTTCTATGCCGCAATCCAATTTGATTACAACACCGTTTCAACTACATGCCTTTGCGATGACGATGGCTTTGAAACCGGCAAGCCGTTCCCCTGGAAGTCGCCTCTTTCAATGCCAAAGAAACTCGCCCGTCTTTTCCTTCTCGTAACGGACGTCAAGGCGCAGCGGCTGCAGGACATCACGCCGCGGGACGCATGGGATGAAGGGTGCAGAATCGGCCAATACCCATGGGGGCAGCACTTACCCGAGATTAGGCAAATGTGTGTCAACAATGCATTCAAGCTGCTTTGGAACACGGCACATCCAAAGGACGGATGGAATACAAACCCCTGGGTGTGGGTGATCGGCTTCAAGCAAACGGAAAAGCCGGAGGTTGTCGAATGAAGCCAATCTTATTTAGCACACCGATGGTACAGGCTATCCTTGCCGGAAACAAGACGCAGACACGCAGGGTTGTGAAATTCCCAGCTGATTATAACGTCCACCGCTATGACGGCCCAGACGAAAACGGCAAGCACCTGTTTGCGTGGGGGATGATTGTACCCGGGATGTGTCTGGATGGGGAGTTTGAAATTAAGGAGCCGCGCAGCGTGGGCGATGTGCTGTGGGTGAGGGAAACATGGCGTTACATATCTTTCAAGTATGTCGATGGCATTTGGTCGGCACACATCCAATACAAGGCTGAAGATACAGTCGGAAACCGAATTGTATGTGGTAAGGGTGAGGACAGTCCAATAGGTTGGCAGCCATCCATCCACATGTCCCGTGAAGCCGCACGCCTTTTCCTGCGCGTTACGAGTGTGAGGGCTGAGAGGGTGCAGGATATCAGCACATCAGATTGTGAAGAAGAGGGAATTGCGTCTGATATTGATAGGTTCAACGGACTGATGACCCCACATCACGATTGGATTGTTGGGGAGTATGCAAAGCTGTGGGATAACCTGAATGCCAAGCGCGGGCATGGATGGGACGCTAACCCATGGGTATGGGTGATCAGTTTTGAGAAAACGGAAAAGCCGGGGGTGGAGGGATGAAACCAAAACGTGTTTGCCCCATCTGCCACCGCGGGTTCAGAAGCCGCCGCGGGTTCAAGAACCATCAAGCACAGTTGAAAGAACCAAGAGGATCCGTCCCGGTGCCAAAGTGCTTTTTCCTGCCAGTGCCAAAGCGTCCAATGCCGAAAATGCGTGAGGTGGAGATATGAACAAAACAAAGATCGACTGGGCAGATAGTACCTGGAACCCGGTGACTGGCTGTCTGCATGGTTGCGAATACTGTTATGCACGCAAAATAGCAGAACGGTTCAAGGGTGGCGGGTACGGCAAACAAATGGGAATGTTCATCGCCCCGTTCAAAGCCGGTGCGTTTAGCCCGCCGTATGACCTCTGTGATGTGCACCTGGCAAAAACAAAAGACGGATGGTACAGGGACGCGCCTTATCCCTTTGGATTTGAACCGACTTTCCATCGTTACAGGCTGATTGAGCCAATGCAAATTAAGAAACCGCAAAACATCTTCGTATGCAGCATGGCCGACCTATTCGGCGACTGGGTACCGGATGAATGGATCCAGGAAGTGTTCAAGGCGTGCGAAGCTGCCCCGCAGCATCGCTACCTGTTCCTGACCAAAAATAAGGAGCGCTACCTTCGGCTGGATGAAAAAGACATGCTGCCACGGCAGCATTGGTACGGATATTCAGCCACAACCGAGAAAGACCTGTGGCGGTTTCATCATGCTGATGAATGTCCAGTAATCAATCTGTTCGTCTCCATCGAACCTATCCTTTCGCGTCTGGTACCGTGCTTTTCGACGCATTGCCCGGCAGATTGGGTAATCATTGGGGCCGAAACAGGA
>Ga0209540_10001748_pt1 | contig 15987 bp, 15 predicted proteins | sample BarGraIncu01121A_FD_184501 | JGI IMG/M metagenome (GOLD analysis project Ga0209540, IMG submission 184501) | Arctic peat soil microbial communities from Barrow, Alaska - Barrow Graham LP Incubations 011-21A (SPAdes) (version 2) | ecosystem: Environmental > Terrestrial > Soil > Wetlands > Peat... | reverse complement strand
TTTATGGAATCAAGCCCTGTACCCTGTGCCAGTTTTACAAACATGCCAGAGGATCCGAACAGCACTGCGGCTGCTATTGCATATATGTAACCGTTTTTCATTTTCCCCCCTAAAATCTAGTAAGACATCACTGCTAATTTTAACAAACCTCAAATAATAATGCAATTTTGCTGACAGTTTCCTTAAATTACATTATAATAATTGTATATTGAGGGGGAGTTTGATATGAGGAAACGCATGCATAGAAAAAAAACAAGGACACAAATGATTGCAACCGTTGCAGTTCTCTTCGCCCTTTCGGTGTGCGCTATCATTTATTATGGAGTCGCGAAAGCCGGCAAGCCAAACCTGCCCGCCGATGCAGCGCAGTCAGGAACCCCTGCAGTGAAGACCGTTAAGGAAAAACCTGCTGCGAAATCCGAAATAACCATCAGTTCTGTGGGCGACTGCACACTCGGCTATGACGATAACTTCGGGTATTCGGGAAGCTTCCCTTACATATTCGATAAGAACAACAAGGACTATTCCTATTTCTTCAAGAATACATCCGAAATATTCAGGAACGACGACTTAACGACAGCCAACCTGGAAACCACGTTCACAAACGCAACTGTGAAAGCGCATAAGACATACAATTTCAAAGCTCCTGCCGACCAGACAAAGATACTCACCTCCGGCGGGATAGATGCTGTAAACATCTCCAACAACCATATATACGATTACCTGAACCAGGGTTATGAGGATACAAAGACCGCATTGACTGATGCCGGCATAGGCTACTTCGGTGAAGGCAGCAGCTACATAAAAGAAATCGATGGCGTCAAATTCGGATTCCTCGGCTACACGGCATTTGAGAGCAGCGACAGTTTCCTGAACAGGCTCAAAACGGACATAGCTTCCCTTAAGGCGAAAGGCTGCATAGTCATAATAAATTTCCACTGGGGTGTAGAGAGGTCATATACTCCTAATGAAACTCAGAAGAAGATCGCCCACTACGCCATAGACAATGGAGCTGACATGATAATAGGCCATCATCCTCATGTCGTTCAGAGCATCGAGACTTACAACGACAAAATAATATGCTACAGTCTTGGAAATTTCTGCTTCGGAGGCAACAAAAATCCCTCAGATAAGGACACCTTCATAGCTCAGACTGTATTTAATGTAAATGGCGGCCTTCTGAAATCAATCGGCTTTAGGGTCATACCTGCCAGTATTTCTTCTGTGGCTTCCTATAACGACTACTGTCCTACTCCTCTGGCAGGCGCTGATAAGGAGCGCTTCCTGGCAAAACTGAACGGTCTTTCACCTGGTGCAGGCTTTAAAATTTCCGACCAGTTCCACTATATTGACCAGGAGATAAAATAAGTACTTTCCATATAAATAAAGGCGGTGTAAAAAATTAATATTAATACATTCTTCAGCATAATTTCATCAAAATCCATCCTGAAGCTTTCAAAAGTAATTTTCAAGGGCGGGAGCAGCTTCCCGGGCAAGGTTGCTTTAAAGCTGGATAAAAACGTATTAAAGACTGTGGCAGAGGGCTACAAGGTGATTCTTGTCACAGGCACCAACGGCAAGACAACAACAACCAGCATGATCCAAACCATGCTTAGTGACAGCAAGAAGAAGGTCATCTCCAACAGCACAGGAGCTAACATGTATGCAGGCATCGTGGCTTGCTTCGTTGACAATTACAGCTTTTCAAAATCTGGCGGTGAGAAATACGCTGTCATAGAGGTTGATGAAGCAAACGTCAAATTCATAACCGAGATCATAAGCCCTAAAATCATAACTGTTACAAACCTGTTCAGGGATCAGCTTGACAGGTACGGAGAGGTTTACACTACCCTCAAGAAGATCCTGGAGGGTGTTGAGCAAGCGCCTGAATCCAAGCTTGTCCTCAACGGCGATGAGTCTCTTCTCGGTGATCTGGGGCTCCCTAACGAAGCGGTCTATTTCGGCTTCGATACGGCCATAGACCAGAACACTAAGATTGACATTAACGCCGATGCAAAATTCTGCAAAAAATGCAAAACCCCATACAAGTATTATTACCTTACTTATAACCACCTGGGCAAATTCTACTGCGACGTGTGCGGCTATGAAAGGCCCGCTCTGAGATACTCACTGGACAAGGTTGTAGAGCTTACCCCGGACGGATCCATGGTCGAGATAAACGGAAACCAATACTATATCAACGTTCCCGGAACGTACAATATATACAATGCCCTCTGCGCATTCTCCGTTGCAAAGGAGCTGGGTTTAGAAAATGAAGCCATATTCGACTCGCTGAAAAGCCAGAAGAGCAGCTTCGGAAGGCAGGAAATAATTGACATAGACGGAAAAACTGTCAAAATCATACTGGTTAAAAATCCCGCCGGCTATGACCAGGCAATAAGCACTGTAAGCCTTGAGACCGATAAGATCAACCTGGTTACAATGCTTAACGACAACTATGCCGACGGCAGGGATGTCTCCTGGATCTGGGACGTTAAGTTCGAAAAACTGTCGGAGCTGGATATAGAAAAAGTATTCGTTTCAGGGATAAGGCTTTATGACATGGCGCTCAGGCTTAAAATAGCGGGCCTCCCTGTTGAGAAATTTATGATTTCTGAAAGCTACGAGGAACTGCTTAAAGGAATAAGCCAGACAGAAAGCGACAAGGTATACGTGCTGGCCACCTATACCGCAATGATAAGCTTCAGGAAATTCCTGAACTCAAAAGGCTATATAAAGGAGTTATGGTAATATGGAAAAAGTCAAAATGGAACTTAATATATGCCACCTGTACCCTGACCTGCTGAATGTATACGGCGACCTCGGAAATATACTTACTCTGAAGTACAGGTCTGAGAAAAGGGGCATAAATGTCAATATAAGCAATATATCCATTGGCGACTCCTTTGACCCCAAGGAATACGACATAGTCTTTTTCGGAGGCGGACAGGACTATGAGCAGTCCATAGTTTCAAGTGACCTAAGCGAGACAAAGAAGTTCGCGCTTAGTGAGTACATCGAGGAAGGAAAAGTGCTGCTGGCAATCTGCGGCGGCTACCAGCTGCTCGGAAAATACTACACGACGCCAGAAGGCGAAAAACTCCCAGGACTTGATATACTGGATTTCTATACGGAAAGCGGAAACACAAGATTCATAGGTAATACAGTGATCTACAACGAAGATTTCAAGGAAACCTATGTGGGCTTCGAAAACCACAGCGGAAGGACACACATAGGAAGCATGAAGCCTCTGGGCAAGGTTGTTGCAGGCCATGGAAACAACGGCGAAGACGGCTATGAGGGATGCATATACAAGAACACCTACTGCACCTATTTCCACGGATCGTTGCTGCCCAAGAATCCGGAACTAGCTGACAGGTTTATTAAAACGGCCCTGGAAGGAAAATATGGGGATACCGTTAATCTTGAACCTCTTGACGACGAAATAGAACACAAAGCCAAGGAATTCGTAATACAAAGAGAATCAAAGAAGAAATAGATCTGCTAATGAACAACTAAATAGGGAGAAGCGATATCGCTTCTCCCTGTCTTTTTGTTAATGCTCAAACGTTTTAATTCTTTCTTCAATGTAGACCTTCACATTTTCTCTAGGAATTTTCAAAGCCTGCGCAAACTCACCGTAAAGGGTTTCCTCTGCCATTTTCATATAATTCTCATCTGTCTTGCCCAGCTTTTTCCCCTTGCTTGTGGATTCGTCTTTCTTAACGCCAACCGTTTTTATAAGCCTTATCAAATCTTCGCACTCGTGCGTATTCAACTCCGCCTTGTATTGGTCTTCTAATGTTTTAAGTCTTTCATGACACACATTCGTTTCTACTGAAGGTATCCCGTCTATAAGCTGCAAAGCTTCCTCACTGGAAATTATCGGTCTCATGAAAATTTTTGTATCAACAGGCGTGTAGATCTTTCCCTGCTTGTATAGCGGATCAAGTATATAGTACAACCTGCCTTTATCTGTTCCTGTAATATCGAGAGTGCATATGTCATCCACCCTGCAAACGCCTTCTCTTCCATAAATAATCAAATCGTTTATTTTGTACATAAAAACACTTCACTCCAATCAAAGAAAACGTAACGGGAATAGAAAAATACAGTTTTGACAACCGGTCTAACCCTTGCCAAAACTGTACGTTGTAGTTACATTATATCACACTTTTTGCTTATTTCATAAAGAATTTTTCTCAACCCAGACTGCAAACGAGTCCATAAACTTCTTTAAATGCTCTCTTGTTCTTTCATTGACGAGTGAACCCTTTTCATCAAACAGCTCATTGACCTTCGCCAGGTAGGTTTCAGGCTGCTGCATTACCGGTATGTCCAGGAATACAAAGGACTGCCTCAGGTGGTGATTTGCGCCGAATCCTCCGTACTGTCCCGGTGAAGCGCTGATTACTGCTGCCGGCTTTCCAGCCCAGACACTCTTACCGGCAGGCCTTGATCCCACATCAAGAGCATTTTTGAGCGCTGCGGGAACAGACCTGTTATACTCAGGCGTAATAAAAACAAGAGCATCAAAGGTTTTTACGCGATTCCTGAATTCGGTCCAGGAATCTGGCGGATTATCATCCAGGTCCTGGTTGTAGAGGGGCAGCTGCCCTATTTCGATTATTTCCATGTGGAATTCGGCCGGTGCAAGCTCCATAAATGCATTAGCCACTTTTCTTGAAAATGCTTCTTTTCGAAGGCTGCCGACAAAAACTGCAATGTTTCTGTTCATCATAATTTCTCCCCCTTTGCTATATGGCCTCTATGATTATCTCGTCATTCCTTGCGTCCACGCCCACTGCTGAGCCGTCATTAATCTCACCGCGGATTATCTTTTTTGCGATGCCCGTCTCAAGGCTTCCCTCGATGTATCTCTTGAGAGGCCTCGCACCATAGATAGGATCATAGCCTTCCAGTGCCATCAGCTCCTTGGCGGCCTCGGTGACCTTCAGTGAAATGTTCCTTTCAGCCAGCCTTTTTCTAATATCCTCCAGGAATATGTCGATTATCTTCTTGATCTCATCGTTGGAAAGAGGCTTAAACAGAATAACGTCATCAAGCCTGTTCAGGAATTCCGGCTTGAACCTGCTCTTAAGCTCGCTCATAACCCTGTCCCTTATCAGAGGGTCTATCCCCGATGATGAGCTATTCTCAAGAAGGTAGTTGCTGCCTATGTTGGAAGTCATTATGATGATGCAGTTCTTGAAATCAACGGTCTTGCCTTTGTTGTCAGTGAGCCTTCCGTCATCGAATATCTGGAGGAATATGTTGAAAACATCCTCGTGGGCTTTTTCGATTTCATCGAAAAGAATGACTGAGTATGGTTTTCTCCTCACTGCTTCAGTGAGCTGTCCGCCTTCTTCGTATCCAACATATCCCGGAGGTGATCCTATAAGCCTTGAAACAGAAAACTTCTCCATGTATTCGGACATGTCTATCCTTATGATGTTATCCTCGCTGTCGAAAAGAGTATTTGCCAGTGTTTTTGCAAGCTCCGTCTTCCCTACCCCCGTAGGCCCCAGGAAAAGGAACGAGCCTATAGGTCTTCTAGGGTCTTTCATGCCGGCCCTTGCCCTGATTACTGCATTTGCAACTGCTGTTACTGCCTCTGTCTGTCCTATGACCCTGTTCGACAGGTCATCCTCCAGCCTCAGCAGCTTGTGCCTTTCACCCTCTACCAGCCTTGAAACAGGTATTCCTGTCCATTTGGACACGATTTCCGATATTTCCTCCTCGGTAACCTCTTCCTTGAGCATTGCTCCATGGTCCTCTGTGATCTGGTCTTCTCTTTCCTTTATCTGTGCCTCAAGCTTAGGGATGACGCCGTATCGCAGCTCAGCCACTTTGTTAAGGTCATACTCCCTCTCGGCCTTCTCAATCTGCCCCCTGGCCTCATCTAGGCTTGCTTTGAGGTCCCTTGTTTCCGTGATTTTGGCTTTTTCCTTTTCGTACTTAGCCGTCATCTCATCATCCTTGTCCCTGAGGTTTGATAGTTCCTTCTCCAGGCTGTTTAGCCTATCGATCGAAGCTTTATCCTTCTCCTTCGACAGTGCTTCCTTTTCTATTTCAAGCTGGAATATCTTCCTCTTCACGCTGTCCATTTCGGACGGCATGCTGTCTATCTCGGACCTTACCATTGCACAGGCCTCATCTATCAAGTCAATGGCTTTGTCAGGCAGGAACCTGTCCGTGATATACCTGCTGGACAGTTTTGCCGCCGCAACTATAGCGGAGTCATGTATCCTTATGCCGTGGAATATCTCGAACCTCTCCTTGAGCCCTCTCAGTATCGAGATGGAGTCTTCGACAGTAGGCTCCTCAACAATAACAGGCTGGAAACGCCTCTCGAGAGCCTTATCCTTCTCGATGTATTTTCTGTACTCATCGAAGGTAGTTGCGCCTATCAAGTGCAGTTCGCCTCTTGCAAGAAGCGGCTTTATCATGTTTCCGGCATCCATGGAGCCCTCGGTTTTTCCTGCTCCCACTATGTTGTGAATTTCGTCTATGAAAAGGAGTATTCTGCCTTCGCTAGTCTCCACTTCCTTGAGGACTGCTTTCAGCCTTTCCTCGAATTCACCCCTGTATTTGGCGCCGGCTATCAGTGCACCCATGTCAAGCGAAAAAATAACCTTGCCTTTAAGCCCTTCCGGCACGTCGCCCCTGACTATCCTCTCTGCGAGCCCTTCCACTATTGCCGTCTTTCCGACGCCTGGTTCCCCGATTAGCACCGGATTATTCTTGGTCCTTCTTGAAAGTATCCTTATGACCCTTCTTATTTCCTCGTCTCTGCCTATTACTGGATCAAGCTTATGCTTTTTGGCATCCTCTACCAAATTCCTGCCGTACTTGACCAGCGCTTCGTAGGTGCCTTCAGGATCCTGTGTTTCAACACGCTGAGATCCCCTTACTGATGACAGTGTGCTTAAAAAAGCTTCTTTTGTGATTACAAATTTTTTCAGCAAGGCCGATACTTCCGGTCCACCAGCCTCCATAAGGCCTATCATGACGTGTTCGACGCTTATATAGGAATCCTTGAACTTTTTAGCAGAATTCTCCGCTTTTACAAATACTTCCTCAAATCTCCTTGTAGCATAAACCGAGGAACTCTGGGCACCTTCGCCAAGGACCTTTGGCATCTTGTCAAGCACCGCGGTTACATCATTCCTCAGGCTCCTGATGTCAACTCCCATTTTACTCAGGATATTGGGAATGAGCCCATCATCTTCAGCAATTAGCGCATAGAAAAGATGAATGTCATCTACTTGCTGATGGTTGTGCCGCACTGCCGTAAGCTGCGCCTCGTTCATTGACTGCTGTACCTTGATTGTCAGTTTTTCAATATCCATTTTCATCTACCTCCTGCATATAATTTAGTATGTACTGATATCTATATAAGCATTATACCTTTTTTTCTATTTTTATGGCAAAATCCATATGCCTCAAAGCTTCCTTTGTATTTCCCATTTTGTAGTACATTTCTCCCACCTGCATGTATTTACGCTGCAGCTCGCTGTTAGTTCCAAACTTCAGTAGAGTATCAAGAGAGAGGTTGTAATAAATCTCTGCGTTAATGCTGTCGCCTTCACTCTCCAAAACCCTGGCCTTGAGATAGTAGGCTTTCTCCATGTGCCTCAGATTGCCCGTCTTGATAGCCAGATTCAGCGCACCGCTGCACCTCTCCTTCGCAGGCTCGTTCACCTCATTATCCACAAGCTCTTCGATGCATTTCAGCATGAATTCGGCATAAGGCTGCTGGTTATTGTCCGGATACAGCATAATAGCATTTTCAACATATGCCGCTGCCTTCTCTTTCATTGATACATCGAACATCATGGATGCAAAATCATACATAGCTTCTGCCTTATATTCCGCATTCTCACAATAGAATTCATAGGCTTTTGTCTCGTACCAGGGGAATCTGTCCGAGGCTTTCCTCAGTGACAACATTGCCAGCATCTTGTATACTGACCCTTTCTCCAGTCCGTTCTTCATCCTGTCGACGATCTCTTTAAGACTAACAGCTATTTCGTGTGCCAGTTCATATTTCCCTAGTTTTACATGGCATGCAGCTTCACAGCTTGATGCATACGCCATGCTGTCAAGTAACCCGTGTTTTTTCGAAACCTTGCCCAGGCTCCTGTAATAGCCAGCGGCCTGACCGTACTCTCCTGCAGAAAACAAAAATCCGGCAATGTCCCTGAAAAATATCATGTCTTTATCCTTAAGGCTGGACTTTTTCCAAAGTTCATAATATCTGGAAATCATGCGCTGGGTTTTCTCCGGTTCATCTGTCTTGATGTAATTGTTGAAGAGCAGATGTCCAAGTTTGAAAGCGATTCCCTTCAAACCATTCTCCCCGGCATAGATAAGACTGGCTTCAAGAATTTCTATTTTTCTTTTTGAATCCTTTATTCCTTCAAGCTCTTTTATAACATCCTCTAGTTGTTCTTCTTCACCCTGCATCAGATATTCAAGAGAAAGGTCCAGTTCCTGAGCTATGAAATCAAGCTCAGAGCTTTTTGCCTGCATCTTGCCTTTTTCTATGCAGCTTAACTTAGAAACAGAAATCTTGTCTTTGCAGACATCCTTGAGAGTATACCCTTTTACGATCCTGGCCCGCCGTATTTTTTCGCCTGTTGTTAGTATCTCCATTATTATCCCTATCCTTACGTCTATTTAATTAAGCCTATTTTCTTGAACGCGTCCACTCCCCTATTGAGGTATGTTGCCGCAACCTTCTCCTTGCCTCTGTCTATGTAGAACTTTCCCAGCATTATGGATATCTCTGCTGTCTCTTTGTCAAGATGCATATTCTTTACATAGCCCAAAGCCATAAGCAGCGTCCTTTCTGCGGATTTATCGTCGTTTTTTAGAAGGTCTATCCTGTGTTTCAGCATGTAGAACTCCTTCATAGACATAAAGTCAGCTTCAGGCATCTTTTCAAGAACTTCCTCCAGTGCCGTTTCAGCTTTCGCCACATCCTTCAGCTTTATATAGTTCCAGCATATATTTATCAGTGTGTCCACTATCTTTTCATCATTGTTTGACATCCTGAGTTCTTTGGCCTTGTTGTAATGTACAAAAGATTCATCTATGTTGTCGAACTCATAAAACAGCTTGCCCAGATCATTCTCGATTACCGAGAGGCAGGAATATTCCTTAAGTTCCTCAAATATCTCCAGGGTTTTCTTGGAGTATTTGATTGCGCTCTCCAGATCGCCTTTGTTTTTATGCTCTTCTGCAAGGAGCATGAGTGCCTTGCCGTAACCCTTTTTGTCCTCAAGCTGGCGAAACTTCTCTTTTGCCAGGTAGGAATACTTTATAGAGCCGTCTATGTCGCCAATCTTTAAGAGAACAAAAGAGAGGTAGTAGTAAATCTCTCCAAGCAGGAAATCATTGCCTATATTATTTGAAAGGTACGTCTTCTCAGCCTGCTGAAAATAGCTGCAGGCTGAGTGATACGCTTTAAGTTCGATTGTGATCTTCCCAAGGTTGAGGAATGTGTTTGCGGTTTCCTCAAAGTTGTTATTCCTTATGTAAATGACATTTGCAGAAAGAAAGAGCTGCTGTGCTGCAGTGTTTTCCTTTTTTGCCATATATATCAATGCTCGCAGATAGAAGTTCCTGGCTATCCTGTATTCAAGGGAGTATTTCTCTGCGTAATAGAGGGACTTTTCGGCATATTCCTCACCAAGGCTGAGATCCTCGTTCATAATATAAGCCTCTGCAATATTCTCATAATATGTGCAGATTTCCTCTGCCTGGGCCCCTTCGCTCTCCATAAGGTATCCCACAGTAGTGTCCAAAGCCTCTGCAAGGTATTCGAGGAGGTCCATGCTGGGATTCGATTTTCCGGATTCCACAAGGCTTATCTGGCCTGGAGTTATCCTTTCGGCAGCCAGCTCTTTTAAAGTCATATCAAGATCTTTTCTTCTTTTTTTAATCTTTTCACCCAAAGAAAGTATTTCCATTACAAACCCTCTATCCTTACATTTGCCAGACTGGAAAGCTTAACTATGTCCCTGAGCTTTTCCCATATCTCCTCACTGTCAACTTTAAGGCAATTATCTTTAAGGTGCTTGTCTACAGCTGTGTTCAGTTTGATTCCCAGCGGGAGCTTAGCAAAACTGTCTGCCAGCTCATTGTATATATCTCCGGAATGGCCTTCCGTCTTCACAAAGACTATCTCCAGCCCTTTCTCATCCATGAGCATGTTCATCGTTTCGAAATACTCCTTGGAGGAAGCGTCCTTTCTTTCCCAGGTTCCCACAGCATGGTGGTATATCCCCGCATAGTCGTGAAATATGGCAACCTTTTTCTCGCCTATTGAGCAGGCATAAAGGGCTGCCATGCAGGCAGCTTCCAGCTCACCTGCTATCTGCCTGAGCTGTTTTTTAGAGTTATCCTTTGAAATGCCGTTCTGGATGTGCACTATCACATCGTCCTTCACTGCAACAAATGCATAAGCATATTTTTCACTTTCAATGCTGTAGCTTCCATCCACATATACATGGAGGCAGTCCACTGGGTAATCCCCTTTGTCCTTCCTGATATTTTCCTGCATTCCTGTCAGGTATTCCTCAGCTTCTTTCCTGCTTTTGAAGCTTTTGTATTTTGCCCCTTTGACGCCTTTAACGTATTTGAGGCATTCGTCCCAGGACTCCAGGATCAAGTCCCTGATCTCAGCATTGCCTGCTGGGTCAAAGCCTTCCTTCACTGCATAATATTTTTTAGCCATTACTGCTCGCCCTTCTTCTTTCGTCTTTTTTCTTTTCGTCTATTTTCTTCTTTTCCTTCTTATCCTGCTTAACATTAACTTTGGCCATGACTTCTGCCTTAGCTCCAGCCACTACTTCTTTTTTCTTGCTTCTGTCTTTCTTTAATATTTTACCCACTGCGTGGATGAGCTTTGACACATTTTCGCTTCCTACTGCAACCGAGATGTAGTTCACAGCTTCCTTTGCGGTAACGATAATGTTATCCTTGCCTTGCCAGTTCTGCATAATGATTTCTTCAGGTATGTCATTGATTATAGAGTTCAGTCCGAAGAAAGCTACGGCAACATCGTCCATTTTTCCTATCATAGGGATGAAATCCGGCATGATGTCAATTGGGCTGGCGAGGTATGCAAGAATAGCAGCCACTTTGATCTTTATATCAAGTTTCACCCTCTTGTCTTTGAACAGCCTGTACAGCAGCGTGATTATGTCAGGTATCAAAAGGGCATACTCAAACATTATCTGATACTTGTCGGGAACATTACCCACCAGCCTCTCCCTTTTGTCAGTGTATTTGTCTGTTATCTTGATGTTTCGCTCTTCGTGCGCCTTCTTTTCTATCTTCACAGTTTCCTTGTTCTTCGCATATATCAGTTCCTCAAAGCTGGCAACAAGGCATTTGTCAACTATCTTCAGCGAATCGAGCCTGAAATAGACATAAGGAACCATCCTGGATATCATCAAGAGATCCACTGCAACGTTTTCTCCGTCCACGGTGATTCCGTACTCCGCCAAGTCCTTCATGAATTTCTTCATGGCAAGGTTCTTTATGCTGCTGAGGATATTGAGCTTTAGGATATTCACATTCATAATCCTGACATTGACCACATTGTTTATAACATTCCCGAAGCCTATCTTCACCTCGAAAGGAATGTTCACGAACTTTCTGTAGGAGCCTGAAATTGTAAGCAGGTCCCCCATATCTATCTTATCTATTTTCAATCCTTCTACTTCTACGAAATCATCAATCATACTGAGCAGGTCCCGGTTTGAAAGAGTGACACTTACTGCAGAAATCTTCATAATCTAACCCCCTATTATGCTTTATAAGTAAAGTATACATTATAATTGAACAAGTTAAAACAAAAAAAGTGTCCCGCGCAATGCAGAACACTCGGATTAATCACACTATTTTTCGTTTTTGAACAGGATGAGCGAGGATGCGATTCCACCGAGCAGTCCCCCAATATGTCCAAAATTATCTATCATGGCAATTGAGAAGCCCAGGAAAAGGTTGATTGCAATTACAGCGATTACGTTTACCAGGAATTCCTTGCCGATCCTGTTTTTCATCTTCACTGCTAATACAAGGCAGGCTCCAAGCACACCGAATATTGCTCCGGACGCCCCTATCGACACATCTGGAGTCATATAGAAGCTCAAAAGGGAAGCACATATGCCCGAGATGAAATATATTGCCAGATATTTCTTCTTTCCAAAGAAATTCTCTATAACAGGGCCTACAGCATATAGCGAGTACATGTTCACTGCCAGGTGGAATATTCCACCATGAAGAAACATGCAGGTGACAAGCCTCCAGTATTCTCCTTCAGCTATAAGGATGTTAACCTTGGCGCCAAGCAATATAAGCACGTCTGTATTGCTGTTTATGAGATCCTGTGACAAGAATGCTGTGACTGCATAGGCAGCCACATTTATCGCAATCAGCGATGTGGTCACAGGCCACTTGATACCAGACTTCCGGGACTTATTCATGATGTTTGCCCCCTTCATGACGTTAGCGCATGCAACAACCTCGTTGACAATATTTCCCCCAACTCCGTTATAGTACAGCACCTCATTTTTCACTGTATCAAGCACTATGCCTTGATTACTTTTGCCCATGAACTCTTCGAGCTTGCCTTGGCAGTTTTGATCCTCAAGGTATATCACGACCACCTCACAGCCAAAAGCTCCCGTCTGCCTCATCACGCTTTCCCTGATGAGGCCTGTATCCACGTGTACCGGCTGCTCTTTGCATAGCTCTGCAAAGACAATAACCTGAACTTGCCCCCCTGCTGCTTTGATGCAACACCAATTTGAAGCAAGCCCCGCCTTCACTTCAAGCTCTGTTATCCTGTAACCGAACAATTCATTTAGCTTTTGGATAAATTTCTTTATATATTTCTCCATTAACGCACCAACCTATTTGTATTCAGCTTCTTTTCCTTCAATATCCGAAAAAACTTTCGATATGCTGTCATCAATTAGCCCGCACAGATCATTAAGTTTTTTCCTGAATGTCTCGTAATCTTCATCATAGCTGAATTTGATGTACCAAGTTGGATTATACTGGTCATCATCATCCTCCACCTCATATCCGTTCTCTTCAAATGCAGCAGTATCAAAAATATCGAATATTGCCGAGAATTCCCATTCCTCAACATCCCTGCCTGTGTCGAAGAAAAGATGCACGTATTCCCCGTCGTAGTAAAGTTTTGTTATGTATTCTGAACCGTCCGGAACCTGGTAGCTTCCCATTTCACGGATTATGTTATTTGTTTTCTTGTCTCTTTCAACAAGAACAAGCGAAGAAAAATCCACAATTATCACCCCTGTATAAAATTTGTTTTTATCCTTTTAATGTATGGCTCTCTTTCTGTACCTCTTGCCTGACGTTTCAACGCTGTTTATTGTTACAAGAGCGTTCTCGTCGAAGCCCTGGACGATATTCTTAAGTTTTGAAAGCTCTATTCTTGAAACAACTATATATATTACGTTTGTAGGCAGGCCTTTGTATCCGCCGTGGCCGTCGAGCAGTGTCACTCCTCTTCCCAGCCTTGCTATGAGAGCTTCGGATATATCCTCGTATGCCTCGGAGATTATTAATACACCCTTCATTTCATCAAGACCCTCAGTGACAATATCTATTACCTTGTACGCTATGAAATAGGTTATCAGTGAATACATCGCTCTTTCCCAGCCATAGACGAAACCAGCCGCACTCAGAATGAAAAAGTTGAAGACCATTACGATCTCGCCAATGGAAAAGCTCGTCCGTTTATCAAGGATGATTGCAACTGTTTCGGTGCCGTCGAGGCAACCGCCGTTCCTGATTATGAGACCGACACCGGCGCCGTTTATTATCCCGCCGAATATCGAAGCTAAAAAGACATCGTTTGTCAGACTTGGAAACCCGCTTAGATATGTAACGCCGATGGACAGGCATACTACTGCGAATACCGTTGATATTGCAAAGGTCTTTCCTATCTGCTTATACCCTACAAAAAAGAACGGGAAATTCAGAAGGACTATGAATATTCCCACCGGTATGCTTGATAAATAACTGCTCATTATCGAAATGCCTATTACACCGCCGTCAACAATTCTGTTTGGTATGAGAAATATCTCAAGCGCAACGGAAACGAGAGCGGCTCCGATGATTATGAAAACAAATCTGCCGACAGTTGAATAGAATTTGTACCATTTGTTTTTCACTCTATCCCTCCCATTCAATAATTTCAAAAATGAATTTTAATTCTGGTGACTAAGACAACATCATTTTGATTCCGAAAAGCAATAGGATCACGCCTCCGATATAGTCTGCGTACTTGCTCACAATGTCAATCTTGTTAAGGTGTTTTGAAAGGTAAAAAGCGATGAAACTCATCACCAGCGATACAACCCCTATGAACAGCGTGTCGAACATTATGGAACCGGTACTGCTTATATTGTTGAAAGCTGTGAAACCTACAACCAGGGCGTCAATGCTTACAGAAACGCCAAGCACGAGTATCATTGCTGGCTTCAGCACGTAGCATTCTTCCTTTTCCTCTCTGCCTTCCTTGAGCATCATTAATCCCACTATACAGATAACCGCACCGCCTATGATGGAAGGCACTGAAGTTATGTAGGTGGTGAACATGAACCCTGCGAGGGCTCCTACTAATGAAAACAAAAACTGAAAGAAACCGAAGGATGCCGCAACCATTGTCTTTATGCTCCCGGTTGAGCCCTTGTTCAAACCTATGCAAAGCGCCACTCCGAATGCGTCAAGGGAGAGCGCAAGCGCTATTACAAAAAGTGAATAAAAATCCATCTTATACAACTCCTAATCATTATATCAATTGATAATACCATATCCCGGCCAGAAAACACAACAAACTGTACCGAATTTATTTCCTTAGATTAGGAGAGTCGAAGAACAGACCCGACACATAGAGTGTGCCGTTTTTTTTACTTGTCACAACCTTCACCACTACATAATTCTCTTCTTTATCAAACTTTGCTTTATAGTATGCGATCCTGTAATCCCCTGACTTTTCTGCCTTCCAGTACTCTTTGCTCTGATAGCTGCCGATCTTCGATGCCAGCTTATCGTTCATCTCCTTGAATGATTCCTGGGTGAAGGCGCTCTTCATCTTATCGTCCATATCCTTTATGAATGACTCGCGGTCATCATTTTTTATACTCTGCAGTATGTTTTCTGCCACTGGCTCCACGCTTGCCTTGAAGGATTCATCAATCCCCCTGCCCGCAGAGCAGCCTGCCAGAACAATAACGGCCAGAGTCAGCAATGAAGCGATTATCCTTTTCATCAAAATCCCTCCTCCGCTATCTCATTCTTGCTGTTGAAAGCCTTCCTGGATCTCACTATGAAGTACAGGCTGGCTGCAGCGACAATGAGGAGCCCTCCTTCTATGGCAAGGATGCTTGATATAACGCCCTTCTGGTAGAGGGCTGCGGGGAAGTCCACAGCCGCATGGATCAGCACAGCATATATGACATATCTGAATTTTTTTTCCCTCACTCCATACAGCACTAAGAGAGACAGAGCGACCTGGAGGGACATTGCAAACATCCTCTCAACCCCTGAAATAAGGAAAATGTAGGGCGCTGTATCTGCAAGCGAGCTTCTGAACTGTTCGAATGCCTCCGGGAGGCTGCCTGCCCTCATCATCAATGAAAGATAAATATTCTGAGCCGCTGTTGCTCCCCCTATGAGAAGCGCCTCTATACCTCCGTGGCCAATGCCGTAAGCTACCCCGTCTTCCCATCTTTCTCTTCCGCGGAGCAGGAATTTAAACCCGATAAACCTGCCCGTTTCCTCGAATATCCCAGCAGCAAACGCTCCGTAGACCGCGTATATCCATGGATTACCAAGGATCATCGAAGCCTGAAAGTTCGTTACAAGGAAATACAGGTGCATGCTCCTTTCAAGAACCAGGACAAATACGATAAATATGAGCGCACCTGTGAGGAT
>Ga0209540_10001746_pt1 | contig 16005 bp, 13 predicted proteins | sample BarGraIncu01121A_FD_184501 | JGI IMG/M metagenome (GOLD analysis project Ga0209540, IMG submission 184501) | Arctic peat soil microbial communities from Barrow, Alaska - Barrow Graham LP Incubations 011-21A (SPAdes) (version 2) | ecosystem: Environmental > Terrestrial > Soil > Wetlands > Peat... | reverse complement strand
GCGCAATTCCTGGGCCCCCGGGAAGCCTTTTAGGTACCAGCCGTAGTGTTTACGCATCTCGCGTATTGCTTGCTCCTCAGAGCCTAGATATGCGATTGAGCGTAAGGTGTGGTCGAGGATAACGCGCTTGAGCTCATTAGTTGATCCTGAAACAAGTTCAGGATGACGTATTTGTTGAAATATCCACGGATTTCCGAGCACTCCCCTGCCAATCATGACTCCGGCAAGATTCGAGTCCTTCAGGCGATCCCAGGCTTCTGCGGCCGTTGTAATATCTCCGTTCCCTATCACGGGAATACTTACTGAATCAGCAATATCGTATATGGCGTCCCAATCGGCTTTGCCTGAATAGCCCATTTTTGCAGTTCGGCCATGTATAGAAATGGCGTCTATGCCTATCTCTGCCAAACGCTTTGCAAACTCTTTCACATCATTATCTCGCCAACCTAGACGAATCTTGACCGAGAGCTGTCCCCTGAAGTTTTTGCGAACATGTTCAGCAATTTCCAGGGCTTTATCGTAATCACGAAGGAGACCTGAACCACATTCATTGCCGGTAATCTTGGGTGCCGGGCAGCCCATATTGATGTCTATACCTGCAGGGTGGATGCGGTCATTCACGATGTTGGCAGCCTTGGCGATCAGATCTCCATCGTATCCAAAAAGTTGGACAATGACCGGTTGCTCCGCAGGTAGGAATTCGGCAATTTTCAATGTTTCATTTGGGTTATAGACGATGGCATTGCTGGCTAGCATTGGCGTATAGACAATGTCGGCTCCCATTTCTTTACAAATTGAACGAAATGACATCGTCGTGATATTCGCCATTGGCGCCAGCACAAATACCGGTTTCTTTATTTCAGACCATTTAAATGTCATCAGAGTTTCTTTAGCACTTGACCAGTAGCAGTATCTTCTACCTCAAAACCGAGCTTTACTATCTCGTCACGCAGTCTGTCTGCTTCAGCCCAATTCTTTTGAGCTCTGGCGGCTTCTCGGTCTGCAAGTAATTTATCTGCTTCATCATTTCCAGCCGTAGGAACCACATGTTTTAGGTCTAATCCTAGTACTCTATCAAAGTCGTAGAGTAGATTGAGGGCTTCTTCGGCTTCAGGCTTGGTAAGGCCTTGAGTAATATATTTGTTCGTTTCACGCGTAAAATCGAATATAACTGCCATTGCTTGTGGCATATTCAAATCGTCTTCGATGGCCAGTTTGAAAGCTTTTTCAGAATCCAAAATAAGTTTATCTATCTCGGTTCTATCCCCGTCTTTGTTGATTAGCATTAGGCGTCGAACAAATTCGCGCAGGTTATCTAGCGTGTTTTGAGCCGAGATTATCGATTCATCTGTGAAATTCAGTTTCTCACGATAATGGGACATGGCGGCGAGCATACGAAAAGCCAGGGGCTCAACTTTATATTTCATTGTTATCTCACCAAGGGTATAAATGTTACCTAGCGACTTGGACATCTTATGTCCATTTACCATCAGGTGCTCGGCATGAAACCAATGCTTCACAAACTTTTTACCTGTCGCAGCTTCGCTTTGGGCTATTTCGTTCTCATGATGAGGGAAGATCAGGTCTACAGCACCAGCATGTAGGTCGAGGGTTTCGCCGAGATACTTCATACTCATTGTCGAGCATTCTATATGCCATCCTGGACGACCTTCACCAAAAGGTGCGGGCCAAGAAGGCTCCCCCTCTTTCTTCGCCTTCCAGAGGGCGAAATCCTGAGCATTTTCTTTGTCATATTCATCGTTATCGACTCTCACGCCCTCTTTCATCCCAGAAAGGTCTAGATGGGCAAGCTTGCCGTAGTCTTTGAATTTCTTCACGGCAAAATAGATAGATCCATCTTCTGATTTATAGGCAATCTCCTTATTTAGGAGGGTTTGGACTAAGGCAATCATTGGCTCAATTTCTTCGGTTGCCCTAGGCATATGTTCTGGTTTCTCGATATTCAAAGCCGTAAGGTCGGCTAGGAATGCATCCTCATACTTCTTTGTAATCTCATGATAGTCAACTTTTAGCTCATTCGCACGTTTGATAATCTTGTCTTCGATATCGGTGATATTCATGACTTCATCCATTTTGAAGCCAGAGTATTCCAGATAACGACGCAGAAAGTCCTCGTTCAAATAAGTTCGAAGATTTCCAATGTGAGCATAATCATAAACGGTAGGCCCGCAAGCATACATTTTGACGGTTTTATCGTCTAGCAGCTGGAATTCTTCCTTTGTTTTTGTAAGCGTGTTGTATAGCTTCATTTTAGGTAGCCTCCTGATTGGATTTCAAATAATCTTGAATAGATGCCTTTTTGGTCAACAAGGTCATCGTGGGTACCAGTTTCTACAATTTTACCCTTATCCATGACTACTATCAAATCAGCCTTCATTACCGTAGAAAGTCTGTGAGCGATAATAATAGTGGTCTTGCCTTCAATCAGTCGCCACAGAGCCTCTTGAATCAGCATTTCACTCTCAGAGTCCAAGCTAGATGTCGCCTCGTCAAGGACTAGAATCGGAGGATTTTTGAGTATGGCGCGAGCAATATTGATTCTTTGCTGTTCCCCGCCAGAAAGCTTAACACCACGTTCACCCACTATGGTTTTGTAGCCATCAGGCAGGCCGTCAATGAAAATATCAGCATTAGCCATCTTGGCGGCTGCAAGGATCTCTGTCTTGGTCGCAGATGGTCGAGAATAGGCGATGTTATTTGCCACGGTGTCATTAAAGAGGATTGAGTCTTGTAGTACTACACCGATTTTCTCACGTAGGGAGCGCTGTGTCACAACACAAAGGTTTTGGTCATCTATGACTATAGTGCCTTTTTGGACATCATAGAATCTCGATAATAGCTTAACAAGCGTAGTCTTGCCGGAACCACTTTTCCCGACAATGGCGAGAACCTTTCCGGGCGGGACATCTAGGCTCAAATTCTTTATAACATCATGTTTTTTATAACTGAATGTAACGTTTTTGAAGTTAATCTCCCCTTTTTTGACCTTCAATGTTGATGCATTCTCAGAATCTTCAATCTCAGGTTTGGTATCGAGAAGCTCAAACACTCTGCGGACGCTACGCATCTTCTTTTGGATATCATCGATAGATCTCGTGACGTACCAAAGAGGCTGAAGAGACCTGTTCATATACTGCCAGGCCAACATGAAGGTACCGAGGGTAATGTTGCCAATTAGCGTCCAATAGATACCAAGACCAATAATAACAATCTGTGAGAAATCCATTACCAAGGCACGGAAGATGTTCATGAATATCCTCCGAATTGAATACGATATATCCCGAGTTATAGCGTCAATCAGTTGCTTCGTGAAAGCCATAAAATGGCGATCCTCGGTCGCATATGACTTAATCGTCTTTATGTTAATAATAGACTCTGTCATCATCCCCGAAAGCTTCTCATTTGAGTCTCTGACACCATCCTGAATTTTCATAAGTCCGGGTGTAAAGCGGAGACTAATAATAACGAATAGAGGGACGCTCAGTAAAAGAACCATCCCGAAAATTGCGTTTACAGTGAATAGTATTATGGCCGCAACAATAATGAAGACAAATTGAGGTAATATTGTCGTCAAGGCATCGTCAATGATGTCGTTCAAATCCCAGACACCTTTGTCGATACGCTCTTTGATCTTGCCAGTACTGTTACTCTCGAAATAATTTAGAGACAGGCTTTCTAGATGACGATAAGCCAACTTCGAGAGCTCAGCTCTGGTTTTGTTATACCAGATTGTTGAGGCGTAAGTTTCTAGCTGCCCAAGCAAATCTCCTGAGATGATTAAACCACCGTACAGAGCTATAAGCGGCCAAAAACTAAGGGGGACAGCAGATGTGTGCCCCACTTGAAGAGTGTTACCGACAAGATCGAAAAGCAACTTGAATACTAAGGGAATAAAAATATTCATTGAGGTAGCAAGAAAAACAGTTATCATGGCAAAAACCATTAACTTTTTATTCAATGCTGCGAATTTTATTGCGCGCCAAAAATCACGCATATCTACTCCTTACGTTTAATGCCATTATAAAGGCACAAATTGTACTTGTGAATAGTTTAGTAGTCTCGCCTACCCTCAAGAGCCCTAGAGAGAGTTATTTCGTCTGCGTATTCTAGGTCACCACCAACGGGCAACCCCCGGGCAATACGAGTAATCTGAATGCCTATCGGTTGAACCATTTTCTGAATATAAAGTGCGGTTGCCTCACCTTCTAGATTCGGATTGGTGGCTATAATTAGTTCTTTGATGTCACCAGACTTCAGCCTAGTCATTAGCTGAGCGATAAATAAGTCGTCGGGACCAATGCCCTCAACTGGGGAGATTACTCCGCCGAGCACGTGATACTGGCCACGGTAAGCTCCAGATTTCTCCAAAGCCACGACGTCCAACGGTTCACCAACCAGGCAGACGATGGATTTATCCCTAGAGTTATCCGAACAAATACTGCAGACGTCATTATCGGTAAAGTTACAGCAAACGCTACAAAATCTAATCCCCTTCTTTAGTCCTTCAGCCGCTTTGCCCAAATCTTCAGAGCTTTTATCCGGTTTACGCAAAAGATAAAAAGTCAGCCTCTGTGCGGTCTTTGGACCAATACCAGGAAGCTTGGCGAATTCGTCAATTAGATCTTGTATGCTATTTGGGATAATCTGCATTTTACATTCCTGGGAAGCCGCCGATGTCTTTCATCAGATTAGCAGCAAATTCCTGTGCTTTTTTAATGCCGCTTTCTACAGCTGTTTTGATATCCTTCTCGAGTACGTCTAACCTATCAGCGTCGACATCCTCTTTACTTAGGACTACCTTTTGTAACTTCTGTTCACCATTAATGACTATGGTGACTGCGCCACTTTCGATGGTAAATATTTCGTGCTGAAGTTTTTTCTGTATTTCACGAGCTTTCTTTACAAACTCTAATTGCTCTTTTGCTTTTCCGAACATTGCCATGGCTTGGTTCCTTTCATTTAGGTCCTAGTATTATGCCCTACTGGAGGTTGTAAATCAAGATAGAGCCACCAATATTGGCAATAGGAGTCTTGTCGTCCAGCCAAGAGTAGTCGACTCCCCCATTTACACCCTTTTTGAGCTTCGAGTTTTGGTAAAAGGTTGCTGAAACAGCAAAGTAGCCACTTGGGCGACCATCTTGGACATGCCATTCTACCATAGGGTCTCCAATATAGTACTTGGCCTCGAATGCGCTCGGGAATACATCAACATATATTCTCTGAATATTGTTATCGTGAACATACGTCGCTAGTCTCTTGATATCCTGACCCCAGTCAGTGTTGGAGTCTGTTAGGTATTTGTAGCCATTTTTATAACCGCCGACAAATTCATTGTAGTAGCAAAGGTAATGCGGATAGATCAGGATTGCAGCCGCAGCATACCAAACAACTAGAAGCACGATGATCCAGGCCAGTACGAACTGTTTGAAGTGATCTTTGACTTTCATTAGATTTTCTTTGGTAATAAGGTCAGCCAGAGGTGATACCGCTAAGATAATATAGGCATAGATTGGGAGCATGTATCGAATACCCAAATCGATCTTGCCTTGCATGCCCAGTGCTAGTAGACAAGCCGGAAGAACCCAGAGGTAGACTTCCGTAAACCACTCTTTTCGCTTCTGCAATTTCCAGAAAACAAATGTAAGTACAATCAGTGCGAGCAGAGCAATCTGGGTCTTTAGGACGAAGGTTACCGGATAGTAGTACCACCAACCTTGATTTGACGTCTGCCCCAGCAAGAAAGCATCATGACCGCCTTCTACATGCCCGGTAACCATGGTAAAGCCAAGTAGCCATTGCGCCAGTGGTTTGGTAACAGCATTACCCGAGAGTGCCTGCAAGGGTTTAGTAAATGGACCAACGCCAGACTCTGCAATCAGGCCTTTCTGGACTTCTGCGGACATATTCATAGTATGTGGAATGTAGAATAGCCACATGGCGGTAACTCCGATGAGTACGATGCCTGCGAAGGCTACAAAACCACTCCAGGCACGCTTTCGCCAGTCTTTATCGTTGATTCGTTCTAAGAGAGGAGCTCCGGTTTCTTTGCCCTTACGTAGCATCAACATCACCCAAACTATGAGATAGGTTGGGGCAAGTACCGCAGCCGAGAATTTAGTAACAAGCACTACTCCGAATCCAAGTCCTGCCCAAAGTAGTGTCTTTAGGTTTGGCTTCTTTAAGTATTTGTAGACTAGGTATGTACTCAGGAAAAAGGCTGCAGAGATACCAAGGTCGGTAGTAACAAATCTAGAATGAGCAATAATGTTGGCATTAAATACATAAAGAATAAGTGCGAACAATCCTGCTTTTTTGCCAAAGAGCTCTTTGGCCCATAGATATACAAGCAAACCAAAGAGTAGTGAGATAAGCATCATAGGCACTTCAGCAACAAGTTTAATCATATCTGGGTTGTTCCCCATCTTGTACAGGAAGCTCCAGCCCATCTCCCATTGGTTATTGATAACTGGATTGTTGGCAGCCCATAGATCGTGTGGGAATTTTACGTTAGTAAACAGCAGTGGTAACGCCGCCAGATCCTTGATCAGTGGTGGGTGCTCTGGATTTAATCTGTAATCACCAGTAGTAAGATAACTATACCCTGACGGTATGTGAGCTATTTCATCAACAATTGGTGAATCTCCCTTCGCTGAAAAAAACATCAGCCCGAACATTGTGGTGAGCAACGCTACAATTGCTATTGGATAAAAGTATTTTTTTAGTAATCCCATATACCCTCCAGAATAATTATTTATTTTTTTATAATGTACTCGTTATACAAATTACCCATCTTACGAATAGCGTGTCTCTTGTCGTATTTACCGGTCATTTTGTTACCGAGAACGATAAACATGTCCTTGAATTCTTTCAACGCGTCCTTCAGCCCGTATTTTGATGAGCCAGCCTCATCTATCCATTCAACTGGCACCTCAATTGTTTTTAGTTTGTACTTTTGTGCAATTGCGAGATATTCAGTGTCAAAACCAAAACCAGGCAAAGTTTGCAGAGACGCTAATAATTTTGCGGCATCATGACGGTAAAGCTTGAAACCGCAACGTTGATCAACGTAGCTTTGATTAAGAAAAAGAGTGAAAACAAAGTTACCACCGCGGGAGATTAGTTGTCTCAGCCTTCCCTGTTTGCCCTTTGCCTGATAATCCTTGGCGTGACCAAAGACTAATACCTCAAAGATACTTTTTATGCCATGAGAAATTCCCCAGAGGTAACTTGGTTTATAGGGACGCGGTTCCTTGATATATCGTGAGCCTAGGACAAGGTCATAATCTTTGATATATGGTAAGAGGTTGTCTATCTCCGTTATCGCTGTCGAGCTATCCGCATCCATAAACATGATGCATTCACCCTTTGCGTCGCCGATTCCCCTCTGAATTCCAGCTCCCTTTCCCTTTGGCTCATGAACTTTTGGCTCAAGGTAGCGAAAATGGCTAATTTCGTCGTCGTATTTTTTTGCTATATCGATTGAGTGATCGGTGCTTTTATCATCGCTTAGGATTACTTCGCACCGATAATCTTTTGAGCGTACAAAATCATCAATTGCTTTAATGGTTTTTTCAATTCGAGCGCCTTCATTAAAAAACGAGATAATAATAGATAGATAAATCCTGTCTAATTTTTTTTCTTCGTTCATTCTTCTCCTTATAGAAGTATCTTACTACTTTTTCAAAATAAATTCTTGGGTAAATTGTGCCTTTACACTATCGTTCTCTTGCCAACCATAGAAAAACTTCTCAAAGTTGTAATAAACCGAGAGAAACAGAAATAACGAAAATACTAGAGTCATGGCGAACTTGGCAGAACGATTGAACGGAAAAGTCCTGGTCCAGTTTGTTAGTACGTAATCTAGAACTGCCGCCGAGAAGATGAATATAGACGGCATGAGTAGTACTAAATTGCTCATATTCTGGGTTGCCGCCATAGATATTACTACAAGCGCTGTAAGCAGCCAGAGCATCAAAAATAGGTATTTACGCTTGTTTGCATGAAAAAACGCATAGACGACACCACAAAAGAAACTAACGGCAATAAACGGATCCACTAGCGGTTCTATCCCCACGTTCATTACAGAGCGAAAAGAAGTTTGACTAAATATAGCGAGTACATTGGCGCCCATATTTAGATAAAAAACGGCAATACTGCCGGGGTTGAAGTATTGTGTTAGAGAATGGGCAAACATGGGCAATTTGTAGAGATAATAACCAGAGGTCGCTAGTACGCCACCGATTAATGCCACAAATTCATATTTATAGGCTGCCAAAATCTTCTTGTTTTTCATGACTACTGCAAAACCTGCCAGCATGATTAGGATACCGGATAGAACAAAGAACGGGCTTAGGTAAAATCCAAGCCCAGCCAGCAACCCACTAAAGATAAACAGGTAGATATTCTTTTCGCGAAAAGCGATGGTCAGTAGATATAGTATCGCGAGTTGCAGCATGATAATCAGTGATGAAGGATCCAAAACGCGCGAAAGGATGAGTAAATACGCATTTGTTGCGAAAAAAAGTGTTGATATCAGAGCCACTTGTTTGTTGAACCAACTCTTCACAAATAGATAAAAGAATACTGAGGTCGCGGTACCTATAAGTGCCTGGGCAAAACGGAAATATATAGCTTGATATTTGGTGAAATGTCCCAATACGGCCACGAAATAAATATAGGCTGATTGTGACAAATTGCCAGCAGCTATCTTGTAATGGTTTCCGGCCACCTCAGTACCGAGACGCAGCCAGTTTAGCTCTATCGATGCGAAACCCTTGAATACATTGATGTCGAAGATGCGCCAGAAAGTGCCAATGAATATAACTATGAGCACCAAAAGCTGAAATTGATTCTTCTCTGCGAATTCTCTGAACTTTATCATAGTCATAATTTTAACATATCTATAGGTAAATGATAAATACGCCGGTGAGCATGATAGCCGTTGCAATCAGACGATTACGCATATGACCTTCTTTGTAGAATGCACCGCCGAATAGCACTGCAATCAGAGTCCACATTCTCATAACGGGGACGAATAAAACAGCTTCACCGAATTTTAGGGCAAACATGTCCGTAAGACCACTGGCCACCATCAGCGCAGCTATGCCCACGATAGCCCAGTGGTGTACAACAAAGCCCTTTTTCACATCTTTCCAGCCATCGTGTCTCACGAACACCTCGACTTGTATAAACGCTGCTACGAGGAGAATGTGAACGAACATAAATGTAACTGGATCTACGTAGCCAAGGGTATATTTGCTGAATACGGCCAAAACTGATGAGAGAAATGTAGCCAAGAGAACATAATGAATTTTTGCGGACTTAAATAACTTCACAAAAGGCCCCAAAAAATTGTGTCTCTTTAGTTCCAGCACATAGGTACCAAAGATTATTAAAGAAACTCCAATTATTTGCGGTATAGTTAGCTTCTCATGTAAGAAGACCACAGCTAAGAGGATCGCAATTACAGTGCCGAGATTATAGAGGGGCGAAGCCTCGGATAAACTAAGATATTTGAACCCTTTCGCGCCCATATAAAAAGCTGTGCCTCCAATAGTCCCAGAAATTAGGAAAAGCATCCAGACAAATGGGCTCTGCATCAGATTTACAAATGGGAGCAGAAACAGTGCCAAAATGGCGGCAAGCAAGCTAGAGGCGGCCGCAAACTGAATAACATGCTCGCCGTGAGAAGCATCCTTCTGCATCACGGCACTGATGCCATAGATAACCGCTGATCCTAGTGCAAAGTAAAGCCAGAGCATACTATTTTACGAAGACGAAGAATTTGTACATTATAAAGTTGTAGACCAAAGTGATAGCAATAGCGCAAACTTTGGCGAAATTGTCTGTTACGAAGTCATCCGAAAACTTTTTCAGGAATGGGAAAATACGGACAATTTTAAGTGCCAGTTTGCCGGGCCAGAGTACTTTCTTGGTCAGCAGATAGACTATGCCATTATGGATAATGTAGATTCCAAGCACCGTAATCGTGAAGAATTTAACGGCCTCTGATGTGGCATTGCTGGTAGAGGCAAAAGTCCAAGATTTATTCATAAAATAACTGCCGATCATGGCGATAGTAGTAGATATGTAGCTCGCTACTGTGGCAGAGATTTTCTTTACTCTGCGGAATATATTGAAAAACCCGAGATCAACAAGTGTGTTTATTACTCCAACCGAGACAAATTTTCCGATTTGGGCTATTAATACGTCCATTTAGATTCCTCCATTTATAATTAGATTATATCCTTCTCATGTTTTTTGTCTAGATTAGAGAATAGCATTTGCTCCGGTTTGAAGTAGAGCTCAACTTGACCTACAGGACCATTACGATGCTTACGAATAAGGATATCTGCAATATTCTTCTTCTCGGAGTCTTTGTCATAGTAATCATCACGATAGATGAACATAACAACGTCTGCATCTTGTTCGATAGAGCCAGATTCACGAAGGTCAGCCAGCTGAGGTATACGGCTAGGTCTGTTCTCAACCTGTCTTGAGAGCTGAGACAGTGCAATGACAGGTACGTTGAGCTCACGAGCCAAGCCCTTTAGAGATCTAGAAATATCCGAAACTTCCTCTACCCTGTTCTGGCTACCATTCCCCTGCATCAGCTGCAGATAGTCGATGATAATCAGTCCGAGACCGTGCTCTGACTGCAAGCGTCTCGCCTTCGTACGCATTTCCATCACATTCATGCCCACAGAATCATCGAAATACAGAGGAGCTTCAGATAGTTTGGCCATGGCTTCACCGATCTTCTGGAAGTCACTGTCTGTTAGATTGGCATTACGAAGCTTCCAGGCATCGATATTGGCTTCTGCGGAGAGCAGACGATCAACAAGCTGTTCTTTACTCATCTCAAGCGAGAATATAGCCACGGGAATGCCTTCATGTATAGCGACGTGTTGCGCCATGTTGATAGCTAGGGCCGATTTACCCATACTAGGCCTAGCCGCTATGATAATGAGGTCAGAGTTCTGTAGACCCGCTAGCAGGCTATCCAGTTCACGAAAACCGGTCGGTACACCCCTTAGCTTATCCTTATTCCTATGTAGTTCGTCTAGTCTGTCAAAAGAGTCAGTCAACACATCCTTGATTGCAATAAAATTGCCCTTTGTATGCTTCTGTGAGACAGCAAAGACTGCTTGCTCTGCTCTATCCAAAATATCAGGGATTTCTTTTTCTTCACGAAAAGCAAGCTCGGTGATGTCACCAGACGCGTGAATCAGCTTACGCAAAATGGATTTGTCAGCCACAATCTTGGCATAATGAACAATATTGGCTGCTGACGGTACAGAACTTGCAAGACTGGCAATATAGCTGCCACCACCTATACGATCCAGCTCGCGCATCTCATCTAGTTTGTTTGTGAGTGTGATTACATCAATAGGTTCGCGGTGCTCATACAGATCCAACATCGCCTTGAATATTTTGCCATGGGCATCTTTGTAAAAGTCATCGACAGTCACAATGTCAGCAATCTTGATGATAGCGTCTTTGTCCAGAAGCACAGCTCCAAGTACCGATATCTCAGCCTCTGTATTCTGCGGTGGAATATTCACATTGTTTAGTTCATTTGCCATCAGTCCGTTACCTCCCCACCAAATATTTCGAGTGCATCATCAAGTAAATCATCCTTACCGGCAAACTTCTGAATAACGGCAGGCTCATTTGCCATACCGGTTTTGAGGACACATTTCACGATATATTTCTCACCATAAACCTTGGTTAGCATTTCCTCAACCACTTCACGATTCCTGGTATCTTCTATTCTTTCCTTGTGGAATTTATAGGGAAATGTCAGGCAAACTTCGTTACCTTTAAAGTCTGGCTCACAGACACGCAAAATAGCGTGGACAGAGGTATTTTTATTCTTAACCTCTAGTAAAAATTGCTGCCACTTGGCTTCTGGGTTTCCCTTCCCAGTTACTAACCGACCTTGTGGAGAACTGCTTTCGGCCTGTTTCTCGACAGCGCTCGAAGAATATTTGGTTTTATCGGCCTGTTCCTCGAAGCCCAAAGCAATCTTCGTAGTAGCAATCTCTAGTGAGAGCTGTGGTAAAACAGAATACTTGTAAGCCGTATCAGTCTTGATAAAGGTATCAATAATCTGCAATATCTCTGAGGTGCCGGTTTTAGCGAGCGCTTCGATAAACATTTTGGCGGTCACAGTACTTAGGCCAACCTCTTCGACACCAGAAATACTAGCAAAAAGAAGACGACGCAAAGTTTCCAGTGAATTCTTGTAGAATTGTCCTGGCTCATAGCCGTTTTCGAGTGCTTTGTGAAATATCTCAAGTGCAGACTTGGTTTCTTTGCTCACAAGCGCAAATACATAGTCTTCAACGGAGGCAAAATCAGCAAGCCCAAGGACACTGGCTAGAACTGCTTCGGTAATCTTGCCACCAGCTAGATCATTTGCTTGGTCCAGAAGTGATATCGCGTCTCTAAAACCACCTTCACTAGCGCGAACTATCATTTCAAGCGATTTGGCATCTATCTCTATCTTTTCCTGCTTAGCGATGTATGCCAAACGTTTTTCCATGCTCGCATCGTCAATGCGACGGAAATCAAAGCGTTGGCAGCGAGACTGGATGGTGGGAATAATCTTGTTAATTTCGGTTGTAGCCAAAATAAAGACAGCGTGTTCTGGCGGCTCTTCAAGAGTCTTCAGCAGTGCGTTAAACGAGGACTTCGACAACATATGTGCCTCGTCAATGATGTAAACCTTATATCTTAGACTCGTTGGTACAAAGCTAGCCTTCTCAATAATTACCTCCCGGATATTGTCTACTTGAGTATGTGAAGCAGCATCAATCTCGATGATATCGACTGTTTTGCCATCATTAATTAACTGGCATTTCTCGCATTTGTTATCCGGATTGCCGGATACGTTGTGTTCACAGTTGATAGCCTTTGCCAGGATTCTGGCAGCGGAGGTCTTACCTGTGCCGCGAGGACCATAGAATAGGTATGCATGGCTAAAAGCGCCCGTAGCTACGCTATTCTTCAGCGTCGTGGCGATGTGTTCTTGACCATAGAGTTCGTCGAAACTTACTGGCCTGTACTTCCTGTATAAAGCAATCTTTGACACGAATATCCCTATCTAGCCTAGCTAAATTACTATTTCATCAGTATCTATTATATAGAGTCGCAAGGTCGCGGACTAGCACAAAATTGGCTGTTTCCGGGCATAAACAGATAAAAGTGGTGGAAAAACTGAGAATAAACTAAATATCGAGCTCAGCGATGGGTTGATCTTTTGTAGCAGCCTGAGTCGCAACAGGTTGAGACTGACCACTGATGGCTGCCATGTCGCTTGCAACGATGTTATCAACTGGTCTTGTAGTCATGTTCTGAGGTGGGGTATAGGCTGGTTGATCAAGGTTCCTTAAATTATTTTTTAGATTCGTAAGCAATTCCTCATCTGAGACTTCGGTAGAAATACCGGCAGGAAATTCTATGTTTGGCTCGTCATTTGCTGGTGTAACTGGAGTCTCGGGGACTGGTGCAACTGGTATCTCTGGTATGGCTGGCTCTGCAACGGGAGCTTCGGCCTCAGCCACTACGTCATCCTGAACTGGTTTCAGGATCTCCTCAGCAGAGGCAGTGCTAAGCGATTCCTTGGCTGCGCTCGGAATGACAGGAGTTGAAGCCACGTCATCCTGAGTCGGAACTAAGGATCTAGGATCCGTAGTCCTAGATTCTTCACTCGGTTCTGAATGACGAGATATTTCCTCGTTCCCCTTCTTAATCACATTCTCCATCACTGCCCACATGGCATCGTGCTCCTTCGGTAGAATAATAGTAACTTGATCCCCTGGTTCAGCCTTGTAGAATGTCACGCTAGCAGTCAGTACCTTGTACGACTTGCCCTCGGCACTGATGGTATAGTTGCCGTCAGTCAGGGCGAGAGTACCGATAGCGTTACGGCGCTCTACCGGAGCGATTTGTTTGAACACGAAGCTACCATCACCTGCAATAGTGAGCTTCAGAGTATCGCCCTCAACAAGCTTCGACTTGGATGCATAATTTGGCGGTATTGGATAAGTTTGCCCATCTGGAGCAATCATCATTTCGCCGTCAAAAACACCCTCGGTCACCTTGTCTTCTTTGAGTCCCGTGAGCTCGCTGAGTTTGCTTTCCATATCTAGCGGCGCTGCTGTGTCCCCTGCCATCTCGCGAATCATGGTGCGAGCCGAGCTAAGGTTACCATCAGCGGCATCGAGTAGTTTCTGAATTTGTACTAATTTATCGTCCATGAGACCTCCTTTTTGTGTTTGTATTTGTAGGTTTATTTTACTACGTATTTCGAGAGAAAACTATCTTTGTAGCCACTAAAATTACCAGCAATTATCGCTTTTCTAGCCCCATTCACTAGATTAATCAAAAATCTGATATTGTGCATTGTGGTCAGACGAACACCGAGAATTTCATTCTCACGGATTAGGTGTGCAATGTACGCCCGTGTGTAGTTTTTACAGGCATAGCAATCGCATGTGGCATCAAGTGGTGAAAAATCATCTTTTAGATCAGCATTATGAAGGTTGAGTTTGCCAGTTTGTGTCCAGACTGTGCCATGACGACCGAGTCGGGTCGGTGTCACACAATCAAACATGTCCACGCCCATCTCTATACCATAGAGTAAATCCTCAGGCTCCCCCACGCCCATAAGATAACGCGGTTTATCTGTAGGTAATAACGGAAGGGTGGCCTCTAGGGCCGCTGCCTGCTTCTCTTTGGATTCACCAGCATTTGCCACCCCTCCGATGGAAAAGCCCGCCACAGGCCACCTAGAGAGATCAACGAACGATTTCTGCCTTAGATCTGCATGCGTTCCCCCTTGGACGATGGCGAAAAGAGCGTGATCGGCTGTTTCCGTTGCTGGAAGGTTTGAATAGTGCTTCCATGCTTTTTCGAACCATTTTGAAGTAGTTTCAACCGCTTTTTCTATCTCATCATGTGATGCTTCAGCAGACGGGCAATAGTCCAGTGGCATCATGATGTCAGAGCCAATAATGAGTTGATAATCTATAACGCCCTCTGGAGTAAACATATGTTTCGAGCCATCCTTGTAAGAGCGAAACTCGGCGCCATCTTCTCTGATTTTGACCAAGCTATCGTTGCCTTGGGACAAAGAAAACACCTGATATCCACCCGAATCTGTGAGAATCGGCCGATCCCAATGCATAAACTTGTGCAATCCACCGGCTTTCTCGAGTATTTCCATGCCCGGGCGCAGATAAAGATGATACGTATTGCCGAGAATTATCTCTGCTCCGGCATCAACCAGCTCCTCGGGCGTCATGGCCTTCACCGTACCAGCCGTGCCAACAGCCATAAACACAGGAGTTTCGATGACTCCATGAGCTGTATGGATCACGCCAGCCCTTGCTTGGCCGTCAGTATTCACTAAATTATATTTGAAGATTTTCACCTGCATATTTTAGCTTACTTTACTCTTTATTCATAGTTGCTATAATAGTCTTTATGGAAAGCAAGAAATTTCAGAGTTGGTTAGACGGAAAAATTGATAAGTATATTCTTTGGGCTATACCGAAATGGTTGAAGCCAAATCATTTTACTTACCTTCGTTTGGTGCTAGTAGCAGTTATGTTATGTTTGTTTACCCAGAATCAGCTCATTGTTGGTTTTGTGGTTTTCTTCTTTGCCGGTCTTACCGACCTAATTGATGGCTCTTTGGCTCGTACTAGAGACCAGATAACGGATCTAGGGAAAATCCTCGATCCACTAGCCGATAAGACACTGGTGCTTGTGCCATTACTCTATTTCGGCTTTGACTATCTAATAGTTTGGATTATCACTATTTTGATTTTATTCGAGGTGGTTGGCAATCTAGCCAGCGCACTTCTAGCCAAGTATATCGGCAGACCACCAGGAGCCAATTTTATGGGCAAAATAAAATTCACCATTCAAGCTGTCGCTGTTGGCTTCTTCCTTCTAGGAATAATACTAAATAAG
>Ga0209540_10001744_pt1 | contig 16012 bp, 17 predicted proteins | sample BarGraIncu01121A_FD_184501 | JGI IMG/M metagenome (GOLD analysis project Ga0209540, IMG submission 184501) | Arctic peat soil microbial communities from Barrow, Alaska - Barrow Graham LP Incubations 011-21A (SPAdes) (version 2) | ecosystem: Environmental > Terrestrial > Soil > Wetlands > Peat... | reverse complement strand
ACCGATATGGATATAATGTTCATGAATTCATATAATCCGAATTTAGAAAGCTCCCTTCCTGTGCCGCTTTTCTTTACTCCTCCGAAAGGAAGGCGGGGGTCAGACCTGACAGGTGAATTTACAGCTATGATCCCGGATTGAATATTTCTGGCCAGAAGAAGAGCCCTGTGAATATCCTTGCTCCAGATACTTGCGCCCAGCCCGAAATCAGTTGCATTGGCCAAACTTATTGCTTCTTTCTCATCGTTTACAGGAACTATTGGTGCTACAGGCCCGAAAGTCTCTTCATTCTGGACCTTCATTTCTTTTGTAACATGTGATAGTATCACAGGGGAATAGAAGAAACCCTCCCTGTTGAGCCTTCCTCCCTCAAGTATAGCTTTTGCGCCGCTCGATAAGGCATCCCTGACCTGCTCTTCAAGAAGTTCTATCTGCTGATCCCTCACAAGGGGGCCGATGTCCGTATCCATTTCCATCGGATCGCCAACTTTAAGGCCGGAAGCGATCTCAACGAACTTGCGGGTAAATTCTTCTGCCACACTTTCTTCAACTATGAACCTTTTAGCTGCGATGCAGCTCTGTCCCGCATTCTGGAACCTGCTTGTCACTCCTGTTCTTGCTGCCTCTTCAATATCGGCATCAGCAAGAACAATGAAAGGATCGCTGCCTCCCAGCTCAAGCACGACCTTTTTCATATTCTTCCCGCACGCCTGCGCAACCTTTTGTCCGGCTGAAATGCTCCCGGTCAGGGAAACTGCATTTATCTCCTTTCTGCCGATAAGCGATTCTGCAGTCTGCCCATCAATGAGCAGTGTCTGAAAGATACCGTCATGAAAGCCTGCATCTGAGAATACTCTCTCCAGTTCTAAAGCGCACATCGGAACATAACTTGAATGCTTGAGCAGAACTACATTGCCGCCAGCAAGCGCCGGGGCGCAAAAGCGTATGGCCTGCCAGAAAGGAAAGTTCCAGGGCATTATGCCGAGCAAGACCCCGCGAGGTACAAATTCGACATACGCTTTCTTTGCATCCGTTTCGACGATTTCGGGTTCTAAAAATCCCCCCGTATTCTGGGCAAAATATTCAAACGCCAATGCACATTTTTCAATCTCAGGTACTGACTCTTTGATAACCTTACCCATTTCCATGGTAATGATCTTGCCAAGTTCATTTTTTCTTCTTCTGAGGACTTTTGCAGCATTATTGAGATATTCCGCCCTCTCGGATACGTCCAGATTTTTCCATTCTATAAAGGCAGTTCCAGCTTTTTTGATCGCGGTGTTTATCCTGGATGCGGAATAAAGTTCAAATTCCCCGTTCACCTCTCCCGTGGCAGGGTTAATAGAGACCATCTTTCCCATATCTTCACCTTGTTTGACAAATCCCATGTCTTTTATATTAATTACTGATTTGCGCCTGATATCATATAAAATAGATGGTGATGAAATGAAAGTTATGGAATCTGAAAAAATGGAACCACAGATTCCGGCTCACATCTCAGGAAGCGCAGACGGGTCTACGATATACCTTACGCGTGAAGGTAATATTTCGCTTCATTTATTTTCTTTTTAAGGTCATTTGCAGCAATCAAAATTGGATCCGATACAGGTGCAAATGGAGGCGCATAACTCAAATCGAGCTCCCCTATATCTTCCGCAGTCATTTTAGCTGCTATAGCTGTTGCAAAAACATCTTGCCGACCATTTCGGCTCCGAGAATTCGGCCAGTGTTCTTTTCCGCAATTAGCTTGATCCGTATCTTACTGCCACCAGGATAATAATGAGCTCTTGAAATCTGCTCAACCACATTGGAGATATAATTGAAACCTTCTATTTGCGCATCTCTTTCGGAAATGCCTGTCCTTGCAACTTCCAGGTCAAAGACCTCGAGCCAGAGTTACAATGAAACCCAGATCATCGATGCGAGCCTATATGCCACTGAAGCCCACTCCATTCGTGCGAGCCATGGTATCCTTGAACACCATGCCCGATATGCGAGCCATAGGGATATTGAAAACCACTGTTGAATATCATGACATAGTGGAGTCGATAGTGCCACTTGCCCCTTTTGTCGAAGAGTTCCCCTGCCATCTAAAAAACCCAAATTTATGTGCCAATTTTCGAAAAAAGTTTTGGCGAGCCCCCAACGCAAAACAGAAGATCAAAATCCTAAAGTTTTCGACATAGCCATGCCTGGACACCCGGATGACCAGTGTCGGTGGCAAAAGGTGGTGATAAGGTACAACACCCCCCGCCCTTCATTTGAATCAACAGACGGCACGCCGTTCCCTGAAAGAAGATATGCTCAAAGAATGGGATAAAGTCTGAGTATATACGAACAACAATTCACCATAACCCCGTACTTGAAGGGTACGGGACTAGTTAGCGTTTTTTTGCATATAAAGCTTTCTCACAGTTCTGTGTAGAGATGTATTTTTCATAAGTGTCGGCGCTGGAACAGATTTATAATATTGAACGTCACTAAAATGTGCGGAAGATAGATTTAAAATCATTTGAGTACAATTACTTATAAGATAAATTCTTTAGTTGGGGGATATAACACAGGGAGAATAAAATATGACGGTCTTTATTGAAATTAAAAACCTTCGCGTCGGTTTTGATGGGATTGACGTGTTAAAGGATATAAACCTTGATATCGCAGAGGGAGAAATCCTCGGCATACTGGGAAAGAGCGGAGGGGGTAAGTCCATTTTCATGCATGTGCTAAGAGGAGTGGACGCCTTTGATGATATTTCAGGAAGTGTAATCTACCATCTCTCTAGATGCAATAAATGCGGATTAATAGAGCGCCCGAGTAACGTTGGTACAGCTTGCCCAAGATGTAACAGTTCTCTTGAGAAACTTGAGGTAGATTTCGTTAAACTAAATATATACGATCCGCTCAAGAGAGACATTACAAGAAAAATCGCGATCATGCTCCAGAGGACATTCGCTTTGTATGGTGATGAAAAAGTAATAGTCAACGTAATGAATGCGCTTCAAGAGATAGGCGAAATTGGGCCTAACGCAATTAATAAAGCGGCTGAACTGATTGATCAGGTGAACCTCTCTAACAGAATAATGCATATCGCAAGAGAGCTTTCTGGCGGTGAGAAGCAGCGTGTTGTACTTGCGAGACAGCTTGTGAAAGATCCAATACTGTTATTAGCGGACGAACCCACAGGAACGCTTGATCTCAAGACAGCGGAACTTGTCAATAAAACCATCTTAGATGCAACTCGTAATTACAGGATTTCACTTATTATCACTTCTCACTGGCCAAGAGTTATCGAGGAGCTTTCACATCGTGCAATCTGGCTTGACGATGGCATGATTAAACAAATCGGTGCTTCTCAGGATATTGCCGCATCGTTTATGAAAGAAGTTGGCGAAATAGGCGGTCATGAAAATGTGGAAATAGGGCAAACCATCATTCGTGTATGTAACCTGAAAAAGACATATTTCTCCCTCGATAGGGGCATCGTGAGAGCAGTCAATGACATCTGTTTCGAGGTAAATGAAGGCGAGATATTTGGTTTAATTGGTGTCAGTGGGGCAGGCAAAACAATAACTTCGAAGATAGTATCAGGATTGCTTCGCCCAACATCAGGTACTGTTGAGGTCAGGATTGGCGACGATTGGATTGATATGACGCAACAGGGGCCAGATAAGAAAGGGAGAGCTACCAAATATATTGGTGTACTACACCAGGAATACAGTCTCTATCCACACAGAACCGTGCTTGATAATCTGACAGAATCCATTAGGCTTGAATTGCCTCCTAAGCTTGGTAAGAGAAAGGCAATCCAGACATTGATGACCGCAGGTTTCACAGAAAAGAAAGCAAACGAGATTCTTACCAAGATGCCTACTGAACTGAGCGTTGGAGAAAAACACAGGGTTGCGATGACCCAGGTTCTTATAAAAGAGCCGAGGATACTGGTTTTGGATGAACCAACGGGAACAATGGATCCTGTAACGAAGATAGAAGTTGCAAAATCCATTCTCAAAGCCAGAAAAGAGTTTGGAGAGACCTTCATTATAGTATCGCATGATATGGACTTTGTTGCACAGATATGCGACAGGGTAGCGCTGATGGGGCTTGGTGAGATTTTGGATATTGGGGATACAGATGCTGTTTTGTCAAGAATTAGTAAAATGGAAGCTTCATTATAAGCTTGCTAATGCCCAAGATCAGATATGCTTTCATACTTCATCGATTAAGCCCTAACTCCACATGATTTACGTACCATGTTCTAAATTCAATAAATGCGAGCGCTATCGGAAACGCCGGTATGGTGCCTTAAAAGTACAGAGTTAGGGATTAAGCGTTCCTTTCTAAATTGGTACCTCTGGTAATTACGAATCAACTTTCTAATGTGGAACTTACCAGGGAGAACCGTTTTTTTTTTTGTTTTACAATTCCCTGACGGTGTGAATATTCGAGAACGGGATGTAGTGTTTCTTTCCTGCGTGTTCTCCCTCAAGCGGAAAAAACACTAAATACTGGTCATCGTGTTTTATTTCAATTACATTTGAACTTGTAATCCAACTCTCGAACGTCGTTTTGCCGTCTTCACCAACATATCTTCTTGATTCTATCATGTATTTTCTTTCTGTCATATCTGTCCCCACAGTAACTAATTCCCCTGATAACGCATAGGTGAGCGCTTCCAAACTACCCGTGCCTTGATGGTCATCAATTTTTCATTTGGTGGAGGTTGCGTTTATACTTTCCTATACGTTGAAAAAGCGATGGATATATTGATGCTTTTGAAGCAAATTTAGATATAATCTTGGAAAAATGCTATTTAAGTATATGCCAATAATTGAATGCGTAGAGGATACATAACGCTTTACAGAATTTACTCCATCTATCCTATCCACAAACTATCCAAGAATTCTTGAAATCCTCTACTTTTTCTATTCATTTATTAATTGATTCACTCCATTAATACTCAGCTCTGCCATGAATCCAGTGACAAAAAAATTAACAATACCTGAAAAACCTGACGCGCCCTTTCGAGCCAAAATCCATCATACTGGCATCCACTTATACCCATAAGACACACCGCCAGGCAGACGCTCAGAGACTACCCGATCACATGCGCGCAGGTCGTCGATCACCAGGACTCGCTTGAAACCATTGCAGCATTTCTCAGCATCTTCCTTGAAAAGCCATGCGTGGTTACCTGACTTGCATTCATGGGTCATACTCTCACCCCACACTGGAACTCTTCGAATGGCTTTGCCTCCTCTCCTGAAAGGATGGCCTTCATGCAATAGTCACCATACTTTTCCCTGAGCACCTGGTCTTTATACGCCAAAAGATAATTGGGCATGGAGATCATACCTCCACATGTAGCTCTTTTGCGATAGTATCATAACTTGCCTTCACAAGATCTGGATGCTCGGTAACAAGCTGGTTCATCCGTCTGCATGCTTCGATGATCATGGCCCGTTTGATCATATCCACGAGCAAGAAGCGATGGCAATTACCCACGCGCTCAAAGCATACAAGATACACATCTTTAGTCTTTCCAAGCTCTCCGATCCTTAGCATCTCGACTTTGCATTTCGGATTATCCATCTCCCTCAAAAACCTTGAGATATATCCATCCCAGGTCATCTTTCCCGCTTTATACTCGTTCAGCATATCCCACGAAGGAGATAGCACGCTTCCAGCCCTGCGCGTTACATCAATCAATACCGCATCTGGATCCGCTCTTCTTACATTCTCAACATTTCCCAAGTACGTTTCTTTTAAACTCATATCAAATCACGAACTATCGAACCTTCGATAATTCACTCCTCACAATTTTATTTAAAAATAGAATAATATGAAAGCAGAACTCAAACTTGCGGCTTATTTTTCAACGTATATTGAATGGTTAATTATTTATCGTGAGAATTACAGATATAATAATGAATGTATAACGTTGAGGAATTTAAAAAGCTGTATCCAGAGATGTTTTCACCAGCATCGCCAACTGACATTATTATAGGCGTGCTTATTTTATCCCTTCTTTTTATTATCCCCTATCTTTACATCAAGTTCATTGAGGACAGGCTGATATCATTCATGGGAAACAGGCTTATCCCTTTTATAGAATTCAGGTTGAGATTAAAAAGGATCATTGATATTGTTCATCAAATACTTGATATCCCGGTTTTTGGTAATCCCAGGTCAAGGATATAAATAATTTAAAAAAAAAGAAGGGAGAGGTATCATAGACCTCTCCTGAATTTGTCGAACCAAAACTTCACAGACGATGCAGCGGTGTCAAACTTCCTGGCAGTCGTTCTTAAACTGAGACCGTCTTTGAAAGCTTCTCTCAGATTCTGTCGGTCAGCTTCACTGAAGGTCTTATGGTGCTTCATGGGGCTATCATCTGTAACTTTACGAACGAAAGTAGGAGAGTGACCCGTGAGTTTTGCTACTTCAGTATTATTGAAGCCTTTTTCCTTCAACTCTCTTAAACGATCTCTTTCTTCCAGAGAAACTCTTAAGAATTTTCTGGTCGATAGATTTTCGTGCGTTACCGACATGATAATATTTCGGATCACGTCATGATGTCTGTCAAACTTCTTACCGATACTGGTTGAAGACATACCATTTCTATATAATTTCAGGATTTCTGTTTTAAGTTCATCCGTTACTGTTCTGTGTCTCTCTCGTTTAATGTTGGTTTCCATGATCCTCATTGATTGATATATTTAAGAATCTGCAATGTCGTATTTCGCAACGAGATCTTTGATAGACATTCCTGCAGCATAGTCAGAAATAATCTCATTGCGTTTTTCATCCGATAGAGGACGCCATCGTCTAATAGCAGGCCGGTCTATTCCCAGGATCTTGTAGGCGAGCATGTAAAGACGATATTGGATTTCGGATCCACTCTGTCGAATAATAAACGACGAAGGGTTTCCTCCTGCCAGAGTAATTGCTCTAACTCTCTTTACTTGCCACAAAGCCGGAGTTTTTGCTTCATGCAAAGGGCTGCAGTGCTGTATATCAGACCACGAAGCCTGATAAACAGTTCCGAATTGGTCGAAAAGTTCTTCTTGCGGTTCAGCGTAAGCTACGCTCGTGTAGGTTTTTACTAAGGGAAACATACATGCCTCATTTGGCGATCGAATGACTGGGAATCATTCGACTGCCTGTGTTTTTGAGTTTTTAACTCACCAAATCAAATTTTATTTAAAATGAGGCGTCCACTGCTCTCGCCGCAACAGCGGCGCGCTACCCATCCGCAGATGGCGCAACACATGCTGATAAGGGTCTGGGTGAAACCCAGCGCTCATCTGTGGATTTGCAGTAAAACCGAGAAGAAACCGAAAAAAAGAAAAAAAAAGGAATCTTGAAAGCGCCCTCGGCTTTACATCAAACAAATGGGATCATCTCTCCACCTCCCTGACATATTGACTAACAGCCTCAGCCACCATTGCCGTGGTATATTTTCGTGTGACTTTCTTTCTATTATAAAGGGCAGCCATATCCGCCTCAGCGATCCTGTTGCCAACCCAGCTGTATCGTGTATAGCTCATAGTCGCTCACCTGCATCCTTCAGTTGCTGTTCGATTTCCCTCATCTCGTCAACATAATCCCACCAGGCTTCAATCGATGATGGATCCAGTGGACTGACGAGAGGAGCTTCCCTGGCGCGCTTAATGAAATGTTCTCTAATCTTTTCCCGCTCTGTCTGAGCGAAAGTTATTTTTGATTTTGGTTCTATAGACATTCTTACAACTCCTAACAAGTTGTAGCGCACATTTGGCGATCGCAGGATCGAGCTCCTGCGACTGCTTGCGCTATTGAGATTTTAACTCACCAAAAGCAATTTTATTTAAAATTCGCCGGCTGCTTGTTGATCGCATCGTTTAGAAGCAGTTAAAATAATAAAATAGCTGATAAAAATAAAACCACCTTCTTCCCGCCTGGACTTGAACAGGGAGGCACATCTTCATGGCGCCTGCGGCGATAACCCGGAGCAGGGGAATAGTGTGGGTTCGGCAACCGCCGAATCCCGCACGGAGCAAAGCGACAGATCATCAGATGGCTGCCATCCGAAAACCCGGCGAGTATAAGTTCACAAAACCCAGCATGCCCAAAGTCCCAGAAATTCCCGCCGGAATCTTCAGCATAATCCGGTGCGCCGGCTGTCTGTTGCATGAGGGTGATAAGAACAAATTGAAACCAGGAAAGAAATCTCCAGAATCCCGGTACCCAATGACACAGTTGTTAAAGTAAAGATTATTAAAGCAGACCTACTCCATCAAGTACTGTAACTATTTTCTCGACTGCTGCTTCTGCATCCTCTGGTTTCTTGCCGCCTGTTTTCACAATTTTACCAGAGCCGAACAATAGCATGACCACTTTTGGGACTGACAGCCTATAAACAAGACCGGGGAATTGCTCACGTTCATATTCAATATTCTCAAGCCCAAGACCAATAGCTATTGCATTGAGGTTGAGCACCCTTCCAAGATCTGCGGATGCAACGATATTCTGTATCTTAATTTCAGGTTTATCAATGATATGGGTACCCATTTCTCTTATTTTATCAAACACTTTTGTAAGACCAGTATATACATCAGCAATACTTTTTGCTCCCGTACAAACGATCTTACCACTGCCGAAAATCAGCGCGGCGGTTTTCGGGGATGTTGTCTTGTAAACAACACCAGGGAATCTTTCTTTGTTATACTCTGCTCCTTCAAAAACGGTGATGACTTGATTCAGGTCAAGTTTTGCTCCAATAGCTGTAGATGCAACAACATTTTCTATTTTTATAGACTTGATTGGTTCCGTAGTATTTACCATATATTCACCTTTATAAGGGGTATTTAAAGCTTCATATAGGTTGGGACGCACTTTATATAAAACATGGGCAGCAAAAGAATGGGCAGATGGGTACATCATAAGTTTATAAAAGTTCCTCACAGGCATGTGGCAGGTATATATCCACAAAACCCAGCATGCCCATAGTTCCAGAAATTCCCGCCGTCATCTTCAGTATAATCCAGCGTGCCATTTAGTCATTGACGACTATCCGGTGGCAAAAAAAAAGACCTATTTGAATGGAAGAATGTAAGTCTCCCAGCAATCGAAACAACAACCCTCATCACAATGGACGCCGAGATTGTTGCAAGTCGAACAAAGTGTATATACATCGGATACGATCATAGATTTTCACCTCCTTGAATAATTCAACCATAACAATTTTATTTAAAATTTCGCTTGCCCGGTGGTAAAAAAAGAAGAGAACGCGCTATTTATGCAAGCACACCCAGGATTGCACGCGCGTCCGTGTCGAACTCGTGAGCAGGCAAGCCACAGTTATCACAACTGTTCAGGTCGTGTAACATTATGGCTCGTATGGCAGAACCACATTCCGGGCATTCTAACAACTGTTCGAAGTTTGACTGATTGTTGGTTGAGTTCATATTTAATCGCCCCTGACAATTTTATTTAAAATGTTGACAGCCAATTTGATGGCGCCACAGCGCCGTAGGTGGGCGGTTCAGGTCTGGCTCGGTTACGCCGAGACAGGGCTGAACTGGGTGGGAGTCGATAATAAAAAAAAGAACAAGACTTACTTTTTCCGATCCTTTGCGTCTTGCATCGCCATCCATCCTATTGCGGTTGCTCTGGCGCGTTCTTTGGATTCTTCGGTATCATCACATTCGTTGTCGTATCTTATGACACATATTTCTTTTGACATTTTAAATCTCCTGGATTACCGATACCTGGATAATTCACCCTTGACAATTTTATTTAAAACCAGCCCGCTGCTCCCGCCGTCAACAGACGGCGCGCCGCCCCTGCGAGGCGCAACACACGCAGCCCTGGGGTCTGGGTGAAACCCGGCGCTGGCCAGAAGAAGATTGCATGAATGGGAATAGTTAATGAACAAAAGGCGGCCCAGGTAATTTGTGATTCAGGGTTACAATTGAAGGTACATGATAAATTCCCGAATCGGACCGCCATTCATAAGAAGGCTCTAAAGTATATTAATATTACCATTGTATTACTAAAGAAATACTAAAAACTATATGGGGGGATTGACGGCTCCACAAAAAGCGCAGGTGCATAACAGCAAACACATCAGCGCTAACTACAGCCGGGAAAATTCAAATAAACCCGTGTAGAACCGTCACATTAGAACAAGTGCACATACTATATTAATATTACTAATGTACTACTTCAGTATTGTAAACAAATCCAGAGCGATGGGTGCGTCGCTCCGCGAGAGATGAACAGAAGCTGGTGTGGGGTTCGGTAGACAACGCGCGCCCAAAGTGATGGAACAGGACTCTTGGCAGTTCAAAAAAGAACATCCTAGGGGGATCGCTGAACCCGGGATGTTTATTGTTAGCTGCTACCGCGCCGCGAAGATGATCTGAACCTGTGACGACAGGGTAATCCCGATAGCAACGAGAAGTATGCTTAAGCCTCCGCGCCAATTCATGAACGAAGTGAGCGCTGAGGCAAGTCAATAGAAGAATCTTGTTCTGGTGTCGCGCCGTGGTTTGATTGCTGTTGTGGTTGATATGCCGGACTATAGGATGGAAACAAATTCGAAAGAATCAGCTACTGTCGTGGGCGATATGGTTGGTGACCCGACAAAAGATACAGCAGGTCCGGCTAAAAGAAGAAGAGGGCACAGATAGATTTACCATCTGCCCTCAGTACGTATTTTGGTTTTTGTTCGTTTCAATAACTCCGATAGCTACGATTAATTATCACGTCCATCTTTGCCATGATCCTGATTGTTCCTGTCTGTAAGCGTCTTCAAAAACGCGACTATATCCTCCTCGTCACTAGCTGATAAACCGAGGTTCCCCATCTCAATTGTGTTCATGTTTGCTGATACTTCAGGTGCTTGCCATTTTACTCCATTCCAACCAGCATCAGTAACATCTCTTGTATTATAAAAGTGAACAATCTGGTTTAAAGATTTGAAGTAACCATTATGGCCATAAGCTTTTATAAAGTCCGGATATGGTCTCTTGTCCACATTGCGCAGGGTTGGGACCTTGTGCATGCCATTATTATCTGACTCACTCTGGTTGTATTGTGTTGTATTAAGGAAGCCTCCAAACCCATAGTCTATCCAATCAATTCCACCTCCCAGACCATTCCACATTTTTTCATAGTAGAAAGGATTCATGGGATTCTTTGGTATTCCGAGGTTGTCGTAGGTAAAGTCAGTAAACAGCGGCGGCACATGGCAATTTGCGCATTTAGCTCTGTCGCCCATGAATAAGTCAAGCCCACGTTTCTCCTGTTTCGTTAGCTTCGCCTCATCTTTCAGATAGTCATCATATTTAGAGGTGAAAGAACTCACTTCTTTTGATCTTTCGTAAGCTGCAATTGACCTTGCTATTTTATTATATGCTTCATCAACTTTGGTCATATCCTTAGGAGGCAGTGTAACCACCTTAGAGCAGATATTCTTAGGCCAATTGATCTTCAATTCGCCCCAGACCTGTTTATAAAGATCGCCATAATCTGAAGTAACAACTCTATACACAACGCATGCAGCATCCGGCAAACCCTGTTCCATCGGGTTCAGGAATGGTCCTTTGGCCTGTTCTGCAAGAGGGTCGCCCATTGTCCATCCAGTTGCTCTTCCATCCCAGAACATCCCCCAATCCAAGTACCTGTGCTATTACTCAGATTTGGACTATCTCCAGCATATGCGGCAGCAGGCGGCTTGCGATTCCCGAACCTGCCAGCCACGGATCCTTCAAGACCGAGCCCATTACATTTATTATGGAGTCGGGTCCGGTAAATCCAACTTCTGGAGCATGGCATGCTGCACATGCCTGATTTTTGTTAATTGATAGTTTCTTATCTAAAAATATTTCCTTAGGGATTGCAGAAAAATAAGTTAGCAATATTTTGAAAAATGAACTGCAAATAAACGCCGATGAACGCAGATTTGTTGTCAGTTTTTATATGAAAAATTGGATATGTTGTTTTTCCGTGACCCCTTACCAAGTTTTTCATTATTCGTTAAAGCTGCTGCACTCCCTATGGCAGCGACCAACAGCAGGACCGCCGCACATATCCAAATTCTTTTCCCTAACATTTCTTTAACTCCTCCATTATTTTTTCCCCTAAGAAAACTGGAAGATTATCTCTATGACACCCTTCTTAAATGGTCAAAGCACGAAAAGTACTCCCTGAAACATTGTTCTCTACATATTAATTTCCCAATTTCCCAAAAGTTCACTTTTGATCAGCGAACTTAATTAAATTACACTCTAATGACGTAAATACTTTTATCTTTGAATTTTGATGCGCCGAGGTTTACTGAAAGCCGCATCCCTGGTGAGTTGATAGGCACACGGCGCTCTGTCAGAAACGAACTCCGTTAGACGCGGGGGTCGGGCGCTCCGCGAGAGATGAACTCAGGATGCCATATTCGATGGATAATGCATGCTCTCAGGGGTGGGCTATAACCAGATCATGAACTCGAATGATTCAGGCGCGCCCTAGGAAAGACTGAGATTATACTGCAAGGGTGACGTTTCCCCAGCCCTTGTGATATGCATGTGCCCAGCGCGCCCTGAGAAGGACTGATCTCAGATATGCAATGGTGATTTTTTCCCCGCCCCTATGATATGCATGCCCTCGGGGGCTGTGAACTATCTTCGATCAAGAACTTGATGGACTCCTGCGCGCGCTGGGAAAAACCGAGTTCATACTGCAATGGTGATCTTGCTGCCAGCTCCTGTGGTATACATGGATCCAGCGCGCCCAAGGAAAGACCGATATCAGGGCTGCAATGGTGAATCGACCCCGCTCCTGTGGTATACATGAGTCCTTCGCCCCATCACGATGCTTATGTGTACGCGAATGGTTATGGACTGAAAATCATTCGCCAGGTTACGAACTTAAAAAAGACGGGGGGTTTAGGTGAAGTTGGGGCGACTTCTTTTTGATGTGGTGTTTGGTGGAATTGCAACATTTTTTGATGAACATTAAATTTTAGAAGCTTTATTTATTGATTCCATTATAAAGAGGACAGTTTGATGCCACTAAGATCGTTAGAATAAACTCCGTGATATCAGGCGGCATTATACCGACTTCTCGATACCAAGTGATATCACCATTTATCCCCTGATATCACGCGATATCACCCTTTACACCCTGATATCACGCGACACCATGTCTGTCCTCCGATATCAGGAACGTCCTCTCCCCATGCAGTGATATTTATCCTACACTTACCTCATCTCAGTACTCATCTCTGCTCAGTGTGAGATATATACAGAGGAAACTACCTGCAAGTTCCACGTTTTTCACATGATTGTTTGTTCGTGTAATTCCGAACAAATATGGCGGATGGGCATATAATGAAATTTGAATTTGTGATATCAGGGTAAAAGTAGTGATATCGCAGTAAGAGGTGAAATTTGGCATATATAGGGGGATAGATAGTGGTTTTATGAGTGGTGTTGTGAGGTGTAGTAGCTATTTCTGTTTTTTATATAAACAAGAATAAAACGGTATCAGGAGAGAGCGTTTTGTATAAACACGTTGTTTGTGATATCAGGGTAAATGGTGTGATATCAGCAAAATTCCGTGATATCAGGGTAAATGGTGTGATATCACAGTACATATCTATTTATACTATACCAACCAATAAAAAGACGTTTGAGGGGGTGTTAATAGAGCCTCTGAATGAACAGAGGCTATAGATAGCGTTTTTGTTTAAGTCACATATCAAAAATATATATCATCTCGTGCTTGCGATATCACACTTTTTCCTGTGATATCGCAATTAAAAAATAGCCATATAGCCCTTTTGGATTTATCTCCAATGGAAATCAAGGTAAACAATAATCGACAAGAATCCTTAAATTATCAATCTTCATGGAAGGACTACTCTTCAACTTTCACCAGGAATCCATAGAAGTTCTTAGGAGTATAACCTCTATGGACTGAAGTGAATCTGCCAGAATAAGCTCTCAATCGGGTTTTCAGCGATCCTTGTGAGATATGTCCACTATTCTTGCCAGGTATCTCGGACATGTTGCCCCACTCACATCGCTCATGTCCTTGTTGGCACACCTTCTATAATGATATACAATCATCTTTCAATCTTCGTTGTTTCAGTCTGATCTCCTCATGATGGCGCTCTACCATCATCTCGATACACGCTTCACCGTTGGGCTCATGGTCTGGTTTGGAACCGCAGAATGGACAACAATAATTTGTCACATCCACAAACCCATACTCCTGACTGATAGCTTCCCGCATTTCATCTATTGTTGAAAATGAGAAACCAAACCTGTCAGAGCCATCTATATCAAGATGGAACTTCCCATCATCTTCTTTTCTGTAGTTAAGCATCGTTTGCATATTGCTCATTCCTCCATAAGTCCTGAGCCAGTGCTGGTAGCTGCCATATGCATCTGAATCATAGGCGCTGCCACCCTCTTCGGGTGGACAGGCCATTTATGCTTTGGTGCCATGGCTACGCCTTCCTTAGCGTCTTTAATAATCAGATAGCCTGTAAGCACCCTCTTCTGACGCTCAATTTCACGCTTTGCTGTATAGAAGTTGCGCTCACTCTTTGTGACGACAGTACTGGACTGCACCAGGATAGTATTCCTGGCACGCAACTCTTCCACTGAATCTCCGGTTACCTTGGACATCATCTTGAGTTCCTTTTCGAACTGCACTTCATCCCCGACGTTTATGAGTGTTGGATATTCCTCAGTCCGCATGATAGCGATATCGCGCCTTAACCTGGTTGTCACCTCACGTTCTTCGACTGTGAAGGTGAACTTGTGAGTCTCTGGATTCCAGTGCCATACCCTGTTGAGCTCTTTGTGTGTATCATTTGTGTAATATGTTTCGAATCCACAGATCACGCGGCGAGTCCTGATGACTGACACCCAGTTGGGCTTCGGCATTTCAAAGCACTGTTTCTTGATATCGCTGTGATCATTGATATCCATGAACACGGTATCATCGTTTCCGTTGGATTCTGCAAGATCCATTCGCCAATCATCGGGGAATGCACATTCATCATATCCAGAACTATCTTCTGTGCGGTCATGACTGAATGCCACTTCTGGCACTAATCTTGGATCTGAATCCTGGTAAACCCTGATAGGTTCACCTGCTTTGTTCGTATCATAACGAATGAACTTACCATCATTGCGATTGAATGTGGGCAGTGTTGATACGCGCCATATTTTTGCAGGGCGGTTTCTTTTCTCGAACTCATCCAGCCTCTGGCGCAATGAACCCATGTACGGGCTCTGCTCTTTATTCTCTGGGGTTATTATGGTCTTGTGTTTCTTCTCAAAGGTCGAACATAGCGAACCCAAACTTTGTTCTGGAAGTTTGCAAATCCTCCTAAGTGGATTAAGATCTCTGCACATGACACACACTTTAGGGACTCTTGGGAACGCCAACAGTCTTATGGATGCTCGTTCTTTTTGGCGCATCCTGTTGGTGAGCCTTCTCCATGCAGCCTTGCTTGTTCGGGTCTGCCATCTTTCTTTTGACAATATCCTTCCGGTTTTAGGCTTAGCCCTCTCACCGTAGTGATTACCTTCACAGAACCCAGCGCCAGGGTTTGGCTCTCTTTGCTCGAACACCGTCTGGCCGGCAGGGAAGCACCTGATACCATCCTTGAAATTGAGCACTGAAAAATCCGGCATTCTGGCATGTACACCCAGGTTTACCTGGCGTTCACCAGTGATAGGTTCAGGATAATAATTCCAGCTCATCACGAACCTGTATGTTTCAGCAGTCATCTGTGGTTCGGCATTCTCATCGGATTTGATGTCATTTGTTGTTTGTATTTTTATATCTGACATGGATTTCAACTCCTGAACTATCGAATTCGATAATTCGCCCGTGATAATTTTATTTAAAATCAGCGCTGATGTTGCCAGCCTTGCGGCGCTTGAGCATGTCCATACGAGTTTGTTCTCAAAAACAGTTTCATTTTGTGTTAGTAGGTATCCTGATATTTAAATAT
>Ga0209540_10001742_pt1 | contig 16013 bp, 17 predicted proteins | sample BarGraIncu01121A_FD_184501 | JGI IMG/M metagenome (GOLD analysis project Ga0209540, IMG submission 184501) | Arctic peat soil microbial communities from Barrow, Alaska - Barrow Graham LP Incubations 011-21A (SPAdes) (version 2) | ecosystem: Environmental > Terrestrial > Soil > Wetlands > Peat... | reverse complement strand
CTAATACGATTTAATTCGAGCAAAAGTTAACAAACCGAAAACGGAATTGGTAAATCGTATTATTATTAACGGTTCTCGGGGAAGTTTTCCATCCCCGCAGCAAGCTAGCGGGGTATTCGACTGAAATAAGATGATTTTTGTTCAACTTTTCCACCTCTAAATTTTAAAATTTCAATTGATTAATTTCATTTGTTGAGTGGTTTAGAGAGACTTTTAAAAAATATTATATATCTATATGCTTTGAGATTATAAAAAATATATTAATGTCAACTTGCAATTTTGGAAAAGATAAGTTTACTCATAACACCGTTAGAATAATGGATGCTCCATTGGCCTGACAGGTCAATTAAATCCATCTATGTTTATTTTTATGTGAATTGCTATCGCAGTCGGGGTTATCGAAGGGTAAAGTATACCCCAGATATTTCGACGCCTCCCGGTACCGTTTTTTCGTATTTGTCATTTCTGTGCATATAGTCTGTGGAACGCGACAAAACAAAAACACATAGCAAGCTTTAGCCGATAACGTTTTAAAGGATCGAGTTAACAAGTTTACGCTAAAATGAAGCAAATTCGTGTTTCTCAGACATTTCCACAAAGTAGAGTTTTCCACTGGAAATAAAGGTAAAAAGTAGTTGACTATATATTCAGGTGTTACGAATGCTACTCTTTTACATACTAAGTGTGTATTCAACGAAGATCTTGGTTTTGGGGTTTAATTTTGTTTTTTCTGTTCTTTTGGAGGGGTACATTTCGATTGCAATATTTCTAAAGCTTATTCCAAAATAAGTTCCATTATTCTTCCCACTTTCATCTCCATCTCAAAAAATCATATACTCAAAATAAGAGTTTATCTTTTCGCAGAATACCTGTTTTGAGAGGTTGAATCTCTAGCAATCAAAGCAAGCATCACCTCAGGCCCTAGGTGGGGTTTATGTATGGGTTTTGTGTGTTTGTACTACCGATTTTTAAAAACGCTTAGAATGGTTTAGGGTTTAGATACATCAAATCGTACACTGCACTACACATAACAAACTATTTATCTACCCACTTCGCTTATTACACTACATGGGACGAAAACGAAATACCCCTCAAAAATATCAAGCCAAGGCAACAGGCAGCGGCCCAAATCCTAGACCAACGTGTCCGGTATGCGGAAAATATATGATGAAAACACAAACTAAATTTTTAGAAGATGGGAAGAGAAAAACTATAACACCCAATGCCATCTGCAAATGTGGATATGTTGACGTTTATCAGGATGAATTAAAAAAGATACCCGAATAACAGTCAAACATCAGGAGTTATAAAACATGGAAATAGAGAAAGATAAACAAACACCGATGACATGGTTTTTAATTATTCGCTGGATAGATGGACCACTATTCTTATTAATTTCTATATCTATGCTTAGTTCCGGACACATTACGTCAGCATTCTTTGTGTTTTTAGCCGCTGTCATGTCGCTACCACCGACCGCAAATATGGTGATGAGTAAAGTCAACTATTCTTTATCTGACACACTGCAAGCTGTTATTGTTCTTGTTCTAGTGATAGTGGCCGGCGCCGCGTTACCATTTTGGGGGCTGCCTTGGGAGCTGCCGGAAAAAAAAAAACAGCATAAGAATAAAAGGAAAGTTAGACATAACAGTGTAACAGGGGGAAAGTAAAATGATTAACACAAAATATATAATATCAACGATATTGATTCTTACCTTGTTGGTCAGCGCTGCATCTGCTGCAAGCCTGACGGTCGGTTCAAAGGCAACGTACAAAACCATCAAAAGCGCTGTCGATGCTGCTCATGACGGAGACACTAATGGAAGTAGCGTAAAACCGCGAGGGGATAAATATGAGTGAAATACCAGAAGACGATCTACAGAAAAGAATCGAGGTCTTAGAAAAACAACTTAAAAGCATAAAATATAGGATATTAGGGGTTGAGGGTTTAGTAGTGATTATTTATTGCGGCCTGTTGTTGTCGGTTATCGCTTCAACATCAGAGCAACCGCTTCGATCCGTATACCAATTTCTTGATTATATAATCTACTGGTTCACGAATTGAGTGAACTATCACTTAGCTAAAGACTAAGTGGCTTCCTGGTTCATCCCTCAGGCTTTTGTCTACAAGTCCCCAGGCTCATTCCACTGTGCTAAAGACATAGGGGATTTCCCGCCTTCGTTTTTAAATGCCCTGATTGCGAAAAAACACAATATGTTGATATCTCTATTGACTTTATTAAAAACAGAAGTTTAAGTCTGATAACGCGTTCTATCAATACATAATTGATAATATAAGAGTAAAAGAGGTTTTACCATCAGACATGGTGCTCGAAAATCTGTAATCGTTTTTTGAATAAAATTCTTTCTTTTCTTTTTCCTTTTTGTGATAAAAAAGTTAGCATGGTAGCTACCAGATCAGCTGGTTATCATACTATAATCACTATCATATGACTTATCCCAATACGGACAACTGCAACAGGCCGACCACTTGCAATTATAGATTATATGTTCTTAGTCAGTCCATTTTTCGATGATCAATTGTTCTATTTCTTCGTTCCATGTAGACTTTAGTCTTGTTTTTGCTGGAAAAGTTACAACATTCCCTACTTCTTTATCAACATAGACGGTTAAAGCTCCGCCTTCGCGCTTATGAATTCTTGCAAAACCTGTTTTCATATTTACGTAATTGTTCAAAATCATTTATAAACCTTCTTAGAACTTTTTTAACTTGTGTAAACCTATGTAAATCTTTATATAGTATGCATACTTTATAAATGTTTGTGTAAGTATTTGAAGACCGGAGATGTTAGAAATGAACGATACAGAAGACGAATCTGAAATTTTGCAGTTCATAACCGCTTACAGCGGGCAGTATTACGAAGTCGGATTGCAGTTAAATTTCACAAAACATCCAGCTTCGTATGTAAACATGATACTTAAACAGCTAGAAGTTGAAAACAAGATAACAAGCAATGGCGGGAGAAGTCCTTACAAAGTGGTGAAACGATGAAACTAAGACAAATCGTTCTATCGCAATGGAATCGCTTTCTGAAACTCACAGGATTGGCTTCTATAATAGTTACGCTGGTTTTGTTTTTCCATCTGTACAACAAATATCTGGATGGGATGTAATTCTGTGAGATATCTTCAGGCTTATATTACCCAATGGGGGCGGGTTGCTGTAATAAATCCCTTTGAATGCCTTGGGAGAATAACCGGATGTTTTCCAGATTGTCCCGTAAAAAAGTGTTTTTTCAGGCAAGTCTGAAAGGGATTTTTGCCTTAACACTATTTTTTATGTGTGTGCCGGAAGTAGGGGACGCGCTTGATATAACAGTATCTCCCTCGGGATCAAACAACGATGAAACGATAATTAACAATGCTCTTGATGCTGTTTATAACGCGGGGGGCGGAAAGGTGTATCTGATGTCGGGCACATATCAATTAACTGGACGAATAAATATGAAAAGTGGGGTCCACTTACAGGGGGAAAGTGCGGCGAATACAATTCTAAGAGCTGGACCAAATACGGGAGGCTCGGTTTCTGGGAAAACAACAGATGGTTGGATATACTGCATCTCGTTGACAAACATCGAAATCAGCAATCTTGCATTCACAAGCACAGCAAGCGGAACGGATGACGGGGGGCTTGGTGAAACCAGAAATTGTATTCTCTTGCGCGGCTGTACCAACGTCAAGATTCATGACAACCAGGTCATAAAATACGTTTACAATGACTTTGTAAAGTGCCACACTGGTGATAATATACAGGTCTACGATAATTCGGGTCAATGTGGCCATGACTTTGTAGAGTTTCTATCCGAAACGAAAAACAGTCGGGCCTATGGTAACAATATCGTCGTTCAGACCAACACCGGTATCAGGTGCGATGGAGCTTCGAACATCGAACTCGATCACAATACCCTCACGGGCGCGGGCGGGACTGGCTGGTGCCTCATGGAGATGGAAAACTCACTCTCAAATATAAACATACATCACAATATAATGCATGACTACCATGGGTCATCCAATAGTTATGCTGTTGCTCCGGTGACCGTTTCTGGTTCAGTTAGTGTCAATAATAATGTTCTGTGGAATGTCGGATCAATCGCTTATGGCACAACTAAGGATAATAATATCGACCCATCAGACCGCAGTATTTCATCGTGGGTAGCTAAAGGATATGGAGCGGGGTCATCCGGTACGGTAGCCCCATCACTCATACCTCCTGCTGTACCGCAAGTTGTGACCACACCACCCATAGTAACTACTCCCTCGCCCGAGCCCGCTGGCAGTACAATGGTTTATCCTACGGGTTCGAAATCAGATCAAACGGTAATAAATAATGCGCTTGAAGCTGTTCATAACTCTGGGGGTGGGAAAGTATACCTAAACGCGGGAACTTATACGATTGATAATACGATTGTCATTTGGTCAAATACCATTTTAACAGGTTCGCCGGACGCCGTCATTTTAGTTTCCCCGTCATCTTCTCAATGGTTTACAGGTTCGACAGGAATTATAAGTTGCAAGGAGCCAGTGAAAAACGTTGAGATTTCAGGGTTTCAGATCAATGGAAACTTAGGAGCTCTGCCTGCAAGTTACGCAAACACCCCAGGCCACAATAAGGACGCCGAAAGATGCATAATCTTACATGGTAACTCCGGAGATTATGCAGACAATATAAAAATCCATGATATGAAACTCTATGATTCATTCAGCGACGGCGCTTACATTTACTATGCGAAAAACGTTCAATTCTATAATAACTTTGTCTCGAATACGCAGCACGAAGGTGTTTTCTTCTCAGTTGTTATAGGTGGAGAAATCCATAATAATCAAATTGCGGGGATAACATCGGATTGTGCCAGGCTTGATAATTGTATCGATTGCAGAGTCTATGATAATATCTTCTTTTCGTATGATGGCGATAATACAAATGGTGCCTACAAACACGGCGAAAATGGTTTACAAGTGGGTAATGCAGGCTCGTCCCATGGTTATGACGCCAGTAATAAACCAACCGTAACAACCAACATTGAGATTTTCAATAACACTTTTGCCAACAATGGATTACAAGCAATCATGCTAGGCTCGGGCTCGGGAAATAACGTTTTTGTTCATGATAATAAATTCATAGGTAAAGCTGAGCTTGAAACGATGGGTATACCAGTCGTGGTTATGTCTGGTAATGTATCATACACGAACCCCCCAACTAAAGAAATGTCAGAGAAGATCTTCGGATCTATCTTTGACATTTTAAATCAAACATTCACGGACTCTGGGGTTACAAACCAAACCACTGACGATATACACTATACCGTTCAGAAAACCGATTCCGGAATGATATCAGGCGGAATAAAGATTATTGGTTTTAGAAACATTATTTCAATCGATGATCAGTCATACGTGCCTGATAATAATAGCACCATCGTGAAGTATGAAGCTGTTAAAAGCCTCTCCCTTAACTTTTTCGGAACCGGGATAGAGAAGATGGATAAAAAGGTAGATGTCAAAATGAAGAACGGGACATCAAATGCTACCCTCACAGTAACTACTCGATATTACACCTTTTCAACAAATCATATAACAGGGAACAAAAGGACGAACTATAAGACAACCACTGCAACATTTACGGACTCTGCGCCTTCCCCCAACGTCCTACAACGACCAGCTGAAATAAAGGGTATCGTCCATCAGTATCCCACTTTCTTTAAATGCTCAGTGCCTCCCAGCGGCCTTGTGAAAGTCCAATACGAATACGATGGCAGTTCATCCGAACACGTTTATATGATCGGAGAACGGCAGACTGATAAAAATGGTGTTGAATATACAAACTTTTCAAGTGTAAATTATTGGAAAGGTGAGCTGTACCATTCCGGCGAAATGCTATATGTCAATGGAGTATTTGACCCTGAAAAATTAACAGTGAAGGCTTATACTCCATATGAAACCTTAAATGTCGAAAAGGTTGATCTGATAAAATACGAAGCCCCTGATAAAATCGTTGCTGACTGGTTTTTCCCGTCAATCGGTGTTATGATTCTCTTAGGCTTTGGGGCACGATTCTATATGAAAAAACTAAGATTCTGAATTTTTTCTCCTCGCTGTGCAGTAACTTAAGTATTTGCTACACAAATTATATATGCACGTGTTGCTATATTGTAGATTACAACACGGAGGTTAATACTTTGAAAATATGCAAAACACTTAGTCTAATGTTTTTGGTATTGCTGTCAGCCGCTCCAGTTTTAGGGGCTGTGAACATCGAAGGTATGACTTTTCAGAATGGAGTTAATGCAATCCAGAACGAATCCGCGATCAACACCCCGCTTATGAAACTTCTATTACTGTCGGTCGGCGCGGTTTTCTTCCTAGGATTATTCGCAATTCTGAAATGCGGTGGTGCTTCTTTTCTGGGAATGACCGTAGGAACCCCATACTCTGCGGCGGCTGGATTTATTGGGATGATAAGCTGTTTAGGTATGGGCCTAATGATGATGGCGGGAATCGCTCTCTATCTCTCTTGGATGTAAGTTGGATGTAAGGGGGAAGCATGGCATTTAAACTCCTTTCTTTTATTCTCATTGTCTTTTTATTCGCCCCTTCTGTAGCTCTTGCGGATCCGATGGATGCAGGAAGGGAGATGATATTAAACGCGGTCGATAAAATACCGGAGCGGGCGGCAGATAAAATGCTCGCTACGAACTTTGGGGTGTCACCCGCTAACCTTTCAGACAGCGGAAACGTTTCACCATCGGCCAAAATGATTGGGAGTTACGCAGCAGCAGAGCAACATCCAGAAAGCATAAAATGGGTAACAGACGAACGAAAAAACGATTATCTTACTTATATTTTAATTGGACTGATATTATTAATCTGGGCTGCTGGATACTTCTTTATTCAGAAAATCTATCCAACGAAGGCGGCGGAAGTAACTGAATTTTTCACAGGAGCACAACAGTTTATAGGTTACAAATTGTTTTTTGAAACTCTCTTCCTTCTGATCGCTCTTCCCACGATCTTACCTATCGTCCTTGACTATTCAATCCAGTTTGAACAGGCATGGTCGTCGGGAATCATGCAGGACACACTTGAATATATCCCTCTTTCGACAGAAAACATACCACTGTACTTCTATCAAGCCATAGCTTACATTTTATCAGGGTCATTTTTCTTGGCTAGAATTGAATTGATTAATGTTACATATGCTAAGGTCTTGTTCCTGGCTCTTGCCCTGGCTATACCGTGGAATTTCATAAGATATATTGGGATCGGAGTGTTCCTCTATTTTGAAACCGCGCTGTTTATGCGGCCGGTTGTCCTTTTAATAAACGCAATAACTGTAAAACAAATAACGTCTATGTCAACGACTGCGGCTTTCTTGACTATGGATTTCACTTATGGTTTGATGGTTATAGTTACCGTTCTTATTGTTTTCTTAGCTACCATGTGGCCGTTTGTCTATCTGATATATTTAATGTTCAGGTCTAAACCGGGTCGGTATATTTCCAGAATGTCAAGGAGGCATTGAGATGGCAGAGGCAGTCGAAGCAACCACAATTACGAGGATGTTTGATCCCACCATATGGGGATTAAGAAAAAACCAGTTAGTTGTTTTCTTTGCAGCGGCCGGGATAACAGCATTATATTTAATTTTGAAAGTTATCCTGTTTAATAATTCTTTGTTCTTCTCTGTTCCGGGGGGGGCTGTCGTCATTGCATCGTGGCTCTTCTTCATGAGTGTGGGACTTAACCGTGATCGATTGTACCAGTTTGAAAGACGTGTATGGTTTATGTTCAGCATGACGCAGGGTGATGAACTTATTCAAAAATATAGCGATAAAGATGAACTTAAAACTAGAAACTTTAGTCATATTAAGAATATTTTTAAAGGCGGTCAAACTGAATTTCACACCGATGCATGGGGAAACGGGAAGAGTAATAATTGGGGCACATACCTTAAACTTTTCGCGTATTCCCCAGAATCACTTGACGTGTTTTTTTCAAACGCGGAGAGAACATTAAGTTCCGTGCCCGATGGAACGATAATAAAAACAATCCTTGAAGCAAGAAGGAGTACAGGAGATCCAGCAGCACCTTTTCGAAAAGAACTAAAAAAAGAGAAACTACATCCGGTAATTCGTGAGATTTGTTATGAACAAATTGAATTATGCCAGAATTCGAATTCGAAAACGTATGTGACTCATCTGGCTTTTATAATTCCTTACGAAACAAACCGGAAAGAAGCGTTTAAAACGCTCGAATCAATCAGTTATTCGATCCATAAAGTGTTGAAAGAAATGGAGATCGAGAGTGAGAGATTAGACACTCCAGAAAAAGTGGATAGTATGTTTGATGGAATGATTACACATAACCTTCATATCGTCAGGAGATCCCCCGAATGAACTTTTTAACTAACTTTTACGCTCGCACAATTGGAAGACTGATTACATTCGCAATGTTTAGGACTCTGGATTTAGAAGCAATTGAGCAAGCGAGAGTTCACAATAAGGCTGCCAGTTTCAGGAATTGTCCGGCAAAAATTGAATCTTCTCGAGATGGAAAAACCGCCGTAATAAATGACGAAATTGAATCACAGAGTATCTGGATTGGAGCGCCTTCTCCAATTAATCCTATGGTCCCGGGTTACCCGAAACGTATTCAGCCAAACATTCTTGATGACATACTCGCGACAATGACCTCTGAAAATGCTCAGATCATGCTCACCCAGACACTCGTTAAACGTTCTTCGATGGAAGAATCTGACGCTGTAGATGAAACATTAGCACAGATCGACCAGGCAAAAGAAACACAATTACAACAGAGGGGGGCATATTCACGAAGATATGACCATGCCGCCGAAGATGTCGAAAGTTTTTCAAAGCGGGCATTTGATGGAGACAATCGTATATTTAGACAGTCAATGGTCGCAAGGGTTGACGGAGCTACAAGAGACGAAGTAAACACTATAACGTCATTAATCACAACTAAGTTACGTGGTCATAACGTATTGACTGAAATCCCGTACGGTGGTCATTTGCGATCGATTAAGGCGGGACTCCCAACCAATGAGATAATCGAAGAGACGTTTACGGATGTCCTCGGGAATGTAGCAGCTATTTTCTGGCCTGCTCGAAATCCGATCCAGTTAATGAGTTCAAGGGGGGTTCTCCTAGGGTTTCACTCTTATACAAAGACCCCGATTTATGCGGATTTTGAATCGGATGAGTTTATGTCGAAACACTATGCTATTTTTGGTGGATCAGGAACCGGAAAAAGTACCCTACAGATGTATATAGATTACAATGCAGCCGCCGTTAATTATGATTTTATAAGGTTTGTTCCGAAAGCGGATATGGGAACCTCACACCTAAACGCAATAAATGCTTTAAACGGGGAATTGGTTAAAATTGGAGACGGAGGAGATAACCCAAACCCAATGATGGTTTTCTATGATCCGGTTACTATGGGGGATGATAACACCGCGCGTAGATACGCATACCGAAGACACCAGACAAGCCTTAAAAAGTTCTTTGAGTTTCTCATCGGTTCTGGCTTCTCCACTGCTATGAAATCCGCACTGGTAGCAACACTTAAAGAAACCTATATAAAATCGAAGCTGGTTGACAAAAAAGCAAATCCAATTAATACGGATAAATGGGGATTGGGGGAAAGCTGGCCGTCTATAGGAGATCTAAGAAAAACCTGGTACCAATGGCTAACGGATGAATCCAAACGGACCAAATGGAGATCAATACAGGCACTCCTTGATAATACGGTAGAAATGGAAGAGGGCTGCGCTTGGGAATGGATGGACAATAAAAACACCTTCAATCCATCTGGGAGATTCATTACCATTGATGTCTCGGGGATGGAAGAAGGTGTAAAGGAAGCCATAACCGTTCTCCTGATGGATATAATTAACATGAGGTTAAGGACCCCCTCTCTCGAAGCGTACAAACAGAAGCGAAGAACCATAGTAGATTTAGACGAAGGTGCTGCCCTCTTGCAAAACCCCAGTATGGCGAGATACATTGAGAAACTTTTCAGGGAAGCCAGAGCCGGGAAATGTACGATATGTTTTGATAACCAGGATTTGAAAGGAGCTTCTACGATTCTTCCAATACTGAAAGCAAATTGTGATTTTATAATCCTGATGTGCAATATGACGAAAGAAAACGTTGAGGAGTTTGGTAAGGAGTTTTATTTCACTGATAAAGACAAAGCGCGTTTAATGGAGAAGGGAATAGGGAAATATCACCTTATCCGACTAGGTGCAAAGATTCCAGGGGAAGTAGTATTAACTCGCAAAATGAAAGAGATATTCTTTGGAGAAATGGGTTCAGAATCAAAAGCGGACGGTTCTTTCTCAGATTCATATGAGATTAACGAAAGAGTCTCGTGGATCAGAGACGAGGGGTTAATTTCGTCAAATTGGATCACTAAAATCGATGATTATGAGATCGAAGGATTTACCCCCGCAACTGCGACCTCTGTGTTAGGCGGGTCTGGTAAACTGCCGATCTGGTTAAGAGACGATCTGATAAGCGAAACTGGAAAGATTGACGGCGAAAGCTGGGACCATTGGGTAACATGTTACCTTGCCGCAGGAGAGCTTTGCATCGCGGGTTACACCGATGTTAAAGTGAATAATTGGGGGGGTCAGGGAGCAGAAGACGCGGATATAACCTGTGTCGGTCCTGCAGGTGAACATATCTGGATAGAGTACGAACACCCCGAAAGTCACTCGATTAGCCAAATCGAAACAAAGAAACAGAAGCAGTCGCCGTGGTGTGATGTATGGATTTGTATGTGTCAAAAGACTAACTATCAAGAGGTCAAACAAGCAGTGGGAAAGCCTTTCTGTGTGATGCGGGGTGCTGAGTTTGCTAAGTTTATCCTGAAACACGGAATCAAAGAACGGGCGTCTATCATTCCCAGTTCTGACCCATTGGAGGCAGGATACACCGTGGATTTAAATGATACTAGTCTAGGAGTGGATATCAATGAGTGATATTATTCAATCACCCTCATTTTTATGTCACCCACATTTGATTCCTACACTCAAAACAACCACATATACACAAAACGGCGATCCCGTGCCCAATGTATATAAACGATCCACACAGTATGATACAAGGATGTCTAAAAAAGAGATTTATTGTTTTGATGATTCTCAATCACTTGGTGAATTTTTAACTCTTGATACTAATTTGTGGGAACAAATTGATTATACGTTTGACGATCAAAAGCGAATAAATATCGGCAGGCCACAGTATTTAAAATGTATCAGAGTTTATATCCAGCGCGGTGAACGTGGGACGAGTCATGAAATATCTAATTATATTTTATTAGATCGTAAGGAATGGGCTGAACTTAGGAGAGTCCGGGGGAAAACTAAAGGGCTTCCCCTTGATATTAATAATAATGGCACGCTATGGATCGGTGACAGATTTGGAACATGCAACTTTAAAATCTTTGTTCGTAAGGATGTTAAAACTTAATCCGATTATATACTTCCTTTTGGTTGTTTCTGTGATCGGTGGAGCCATTGCAGCAGAACAACATCAAGAGCAGTCGGTTATTACATTACCTGATTCAAGTTTTCACGATATCACTTTAAAACACGCGACTTTAATTAATAATTCAGTTACTAATATGCTAACTGTCGGGGAAAGCCCAGTCAGTGTTAAAGCATTGATAGAAACTGATTACAGAGGCACTAAACACGATATAACATATTCAAAAGAAGATATTGAGGTCAAGACAAAATATCAAGAATATTTATTATCGGCTGATGCTGTGGCAAATGCTCATATAAATAAATCACTTGATTTAAATCAAAAAATTGAAATAATGAATAAAAAATACAATTCAATTTAATTTATTACTTTTTTTATTTGTTTTTGGCAGCTTCGACGAGCTTTATCCCCAATTCCTGGGCTTCTTGCGCTATCAATTTACTTTTTTTGCCGGATTGGGTTTGTAATATCTCAATAATTTTATATTAGAGTGTTTATTTTTGTAAAATGTATAGCTACGTTTTAATATTTTGTAGCTATTATCTTTTTCCTGGAAAATGAATTCTCCTGGAAAAAAGAAGGAAAAATCCTTCTAAAATTATCTTTTGAACGTACTTATACGTTAACTATAAATACGTATAACGTTATATGATGCTATATGGAAAATACAACAATATCCATAAAAAAGATTACCCGTGATAGACTCCGAAATTTAGGTACAAAAGGCGAAACCTGGGACAAACTGCTTAATCGGTTACTTGATAGTGAGGATTACACCGATCCGACAAAATGGAGTCGGACACCATTCATCTCTGGCGAGAAATAAAAAAAGAAGAAGGAAAATTCCTTCGAAATTACTTTTCAAAAGTAGAAATCACATTTTCACATGCGCATATTAATTCAACCGTGCCGTGTTGGTTATATATATCATGGTATTCTCTTACATCTTGCAGTAGTTCTATTGTCTCGGGCTCTGTGCTGTCCTGGTCAACGTCTTTGATTACTCCCTTAGCACAGTTGTAGCACAGCATGACGGGCTTTTCTGAGCCATCTAGATGAATGCTTGTTTTAATCCACGTGTTAAGGCTTCGCTTACATAAATAACAAGGCTCTTTTATATTTTGACCCGTACAATTTGTTTCTTGACTTGAGCAAATTACCAACTTTTTCAACTCCGACATCAAAAAAAAGAAATTAAAAGTAGCAGTTAAGTTGCTGTTTCGATCTGGCTGATGGCTTTGTCAAAGTTTGGCTCCATCAGGTAGATGTTTACTTTTGTCTTGTCGGGGTATAATTCCTGTGCGAGTCTAAAGTGAAACTTCTGCAAGTCACCGTCTTTATCAAATGTGTCTACCTTTCCATTTACTGTAAACATCTTCACAGACTTTCCGGCAACGATCTCAATGTTAGGAAGTTTTATTGCAGTGTTTGTTTCGTAGATGAATAGAGTGTATCCACCCATTCCCATATCGAAATCATTGTTGTTCTTAATTACGACGTATTCGCAACCTTTCAGGCCAGTGTTAACTTCTGTAATTTCAAGTCCTGTTTTCTCTTCAACAGCATTCGAAACTTTCACAATCTGTCCTGTGTAGAGGTCAGATGTCTTAATAGTTACAGTTGTCTGTTTAACAATAACAGGTGCAGCTACAGTCTGTTTTACCACAGGTGCTGCAGCTTTCAATTTGTCATCAGTTTCAGTCTGCGTAGGCACTATGGTAGGCTGTACAGCAGTAGGGACATTGATGTTGTTATTAATATTTATGTAGTTGTTGTTATTGATTACAGGCGTGTTGTTAATTGCCTGGTTTACAGTTGCTGTTTCAGTTCCCGTACCATTTGCGATTGGATCAAGTACTGGAAACACTGGATCTTCATCATCGACAGGAGTTACGACTGAACCATTGTCGTTAGTTGTGTTATTTGCCGTGTCATTTCTTTCCCCCACTTCAAAGGTGTTGTTGGCGTTAGCATAAATGCCAACTCCACAAAGCACCACTAAAAAACAGGCGAATAAGGTTAAAAGTCTGGTTGTATTTGCATTCATATGAGTCCCTCGTATTTTTTACACTGAAGCAACTGGGCTTTCTGCCTTCCCATTGTCAACTACCGCTTAGCTAAAGACTAAGCGGCTTGCACTTCAATCTCTCAGCAAACCGAGCAGAGTGCGATAGGCGTGTTGGCAGTCGCCTTAAAAGCAATGTTCTTAGAAGCATTATAATCGGCATTTTCTGAATGACCACATTCATAACATACAAAATCAGATTGAGACTTTCTATTATTTTTGCTTACATACCCACACGCTGAACATTGTTGAGATGTATAAGCAGGGTCTACAAGCACCACTAAAATACCTAATAGTTTAGCTTTGTATTCGATGAAGTCTCTAAGTTCTGAAAATGCCCATTTGCTATGCTTATCTCTTTGTGCTTTTCTAACCGTTGTCCTTTCTCTAATACCTGTTAAGTCTTCTAAGGCAATAGAGCAATTCGTGTCTTTAGCACTATTAACTATTTCTTTCGAAATGCAATGATTAACATCTCGCTTGAATCTACGTTCTCTACCACTAATCTTCTTGAGGTGCTTCTTAGCATCCCAAGTACCCGCTTTTTGTAGTTTAGCTTTAATCTTAGAAAACGCCATTCTGATATCATTACATTTTTTTCCTGAATATGTTTTCCCGTTAGATGCAGTAGCAATATTGACTATCCCTAAATCGATACCGATTACACCTTCAACATCAATAGGTTCAGCATCAGGTAATTCAACTATAATCATTAAATAGAAAACACCATTTTTGTAGATTAAGTCAGCTTGACCTTTAACTCTATTATAATCGAGTTCTCTATATTCACCATATTTAATACCGACTTCAATTCGACCTTTTAATGTTAAAATTGTTATCTTGTCGGCAGTTTTAAACGTTAATATTCTCGGATCATATACAATAGCGCCATGTTTTTCAAAATCATGTATACAAGTCTTATCTACTTTATAGCTTTCAGTAACTTTTCCAATAGCTCGGATTACCATTTGTGCAGATAATCCAAACTGTTCTCTAATGTCATAATATATATTTTTCTGAATAATACGTTTTCCAAAAACACGGTTTTTGTATGCAAATTCTGAGATGTAATTACATGCTTCATTAAACTTTTCCATAGTTTCCAATAAGCTACTCTTTTGTTCTTCAGTAGTTATCAGTTTGGATTTAACAGTTAGGAGCATATAGTATCATCTCTTCATTTGCTATTGAGTAATGCACTCAATGGTATTTATAATTATCGTTTGCGTTTGGCAGTCGGCATTCCTCCTCTAAGCTGAAGACTTAGAGGCTTCCTGCCGAGTTCCGGTGAAGGAAGATATTTAAATTGTGAAGTTAATTGTCTGTGGGAAAACTCCTAAATTTAAGCTGTTATCCCGTGACTGAGATAGCAGCTTTCATACTCTCTTCTAAAGTCTTCTACCGTTCTTAGCATGGGCGCTCGACCAGGCCAGTATATTTTTACCATGCCGGGCAACAATTCGAATTCTGCACCTTTTGCTTCGTACTTTCTGATCCCATTAAGGAACCATTCTGAGAATTTCGGAATTACCTGTTTTGGTCTGCTGTCGTATCGGTTCCACATTCGGTGCTGAACACTTATATTTTGTTTCTGTGCTGTCCCCATTTTCATATTCTGTTGCGCTCCTTTTATGTTGCTCTATAACATACTACGCATCTATTCTATATAAAGGTTACTAAGTTACTAACTTAGTATTTTACTTAGTTAAATTTATATACGATGTGTGCCTATATCGTGTAACTGAATTAAAGGAGATTGTATGAAAACAATAAACGTAACTTTTGTCGACGAGGAAATAGAAGTATTAAACTCTAAAAAAGAGGAGTCCGGGGCTAAAAACTGGCATGATTTTATTTTATTTTCTGCTGGAGTGATAAAGAAAAAGGATTTAAAGAAATAAAAGGAGTTGATATAATTACAATCACGCAAAAAGACATTTCAGATGAAATGAGAGGAACAGCACAATTGACAGCATTATATTCCGAGTCATTCTAAGCGCTTTTAAAAATAGGTAATACAAACACACCAACACCCACACATAAACCCAACCTTGGGGCCGTGGTGAAGTCTGCTTTGATTGCAAGAGATTTAACCTTACAAAACAGGTATTCTGCGGAAAGATAAACCCATATCTTGCTCTCTTGCTCTAATCAGATGAGGTATGACGGAGCGAGCCAGCCATCAAAGGCCTTAAAACCCTCCTTTTTGTGATATACAAGCATAAGGGGGAGTATAACCACAGAATAGCTCTATCCTTTTCAATGGTTTTGTGCCACCCGTGGGTGATATATCATTTATCAAAAAGGCGATGAGCTTGGGATAAATAAATTGACAGGGATTAGACCTTGTTTTCTTCTAAAAAATATGCCAAAGAACACCGTTCGCATAAATACGAACAACATTACCCAAAACAGTCACG
>Ga0209540_10001741_pt1 | contig 16013 bp, 17 predicted proteins | sample BarGraIncu01121A_FD_184501 | JGI IMG/M metagenome (GOLD analysis project Ga0209540, IMG submission 184501) | Arctic peat soil microbial communities from Barrow, Alaska - Barrow Graham LP Incubations 011-21A (SPAdes) (version 2) | ecosystem: Environmental > Terrestrial > Soil > Wetlands > Peat... | reverse complement strand
GTCGCGTCCGACCCCCTCATGACCGCCGCCTACACCGGTGTCGGCGGTGGCCTCGTCATCGTGGTCGGCGACGACCCGGGCATGCACTCCTCGCAGAACGAGCAGGACAGCCGCCGCTGGGGGCCGTTCGGCAAGATACCCATCCTCGAACCGGGCGACAGCGCTGAGGCGCTGGCCATGGCCCGCCACGCATTCGGTCTGTCCGAAGAGCTCGACATGCCCGTCCTGCTGCGCTCCACCACACGGCTCTCGCACGGCAAGGGCCTGGTCGAGGTCGGGGAGCGCTCCGAGGCGTCACGGGAGCGGTACCGCACCGCGCGCCCGAAGTGGGTCATGATGCCGGGAGCCGCGAAGGTGCGCCGCGTCGACCTCGAGCGCCGGCTCGCCGCGGCCGCCGAGCTCAGCGAGACGTGCGAGTTCACGCGCGAGGAGCTGCGCGATACCTCCCTCGGTATCATCACATCGGGGATCCCGTACCAGTACGTCCGCGAGGCCCTGCCCGACGCTTCCACGCTCAAGATCGGCATGGTGTTCCCTCTGCCGGAGCAGCGGATCCGCGACTTCGCGTCGCGCGTGCAGCGCCTCGTGGTCGTGGAGGAACTCGACCCGTACCTGCTCGAGGCGATCCGGGCGATGGGGATCGAGGTCGACGACTCCGGCCTGTCCCGAATGGGGGAGCTGAGCGCGGGGGCCGTCGCCGCCGCGTTCGGCGCTTCGGCGCCCGAGACGCGCGAGCCGATGACCGACCTGCCCGCGCGCCCGCCGATGCTGTGTCCCGGCTGTCCGCACCGCGGTGTGTTCCGCGCCCTGCGCGAGATGGACGCCGTCGTCACGGGCGACATCGGGTGCTACACGCTCGCCGCACTGCCGCCGCTGGGAGCGATGGACAGCTGTGTCTGCATGGGAGCCTCGATCGGCATGGCGCACGGCTTCGCCCTGGCGGGGGAGGGCCCTGAGGACCGCCCCGTGGTGGCCGTGATCGGCGACTCCACCTTCGCGCACTCGGGACTCACCGGGCTGCTGGGTGCCGTCTACAACGGCGGCGCCGAGACGGTGGTCGTGCTCGACAATCGCATCACGGCCATGACCGGGCATCAGGACAACCCGTTCACCGGGCGCACGCTCGCCAAGACGCCGGCCCCGGAGATCGACATCGAGGCCCTGGTCCGCGCGTTGGGCGTCGAGGACGTGCACACGGTCGATCCGAACCTGTTCAGGCCCACGGAGAAGGCGCTGCGCAGCGCGGTCGCGCACGACGGCGTCTCCGTCGTGATCGCCAAGGCTCCCTGCGCGCTTCTGAACCGCGACCGGCCGGACCCCTTCGCGGTCGACGAGTCCGCGTGCACGGCGTGCGGTATATGCATCCGCCTGGGCTGCCCCGCGATCAGCCGCGACGCCACGAGCCGGGCCTTCATCGACCCCGAGTCGTGCGTCGGCTGCCGCCAGTGCGTGCAGGTGTGCAGGTACGGCGCGATCGTTCGGACCGGGCGCTCGTGCGACGTCGGGAGCGGCCTGTGAGTATCACCACCGTCATGCTCGTGGGAGTGGGTGGTCAGGGCACGATCCTGGCGTCCGATGTGCTGGCCAAGGTGGCTGCCGCCGCTGGGTTCGACGTCAAGCTGTCCGAGGTGCACGGGATGTCGCAGCGGGGCGGCAGCGTCGACACCGTCGTCCGCTTCGGCGACCACGTGTACTCACCGACGACGGACCCGGGATGCGCCGACCACCTCGTGGCCTTCGAGCTCCTCGAGGCGGCGCGCTGGCTCCACTATGTGAAGCCGGACGGTCGTCTCGTCGTGAACAACCGGGTGATCGCGCCGCTGCCGGTCTTGATCGGCGAGATGGGCACTCCGACGGGCGTCGAGGCGGCGCTGGCCTTCGAGGGCGCGGTGCTCATCGACGCAGACGAGATCGCCTGCGAGGCCGGGTCCCCGCGGTCCGCCAACATCGTCCTGCTCGGGGCCCTGTCGATGGGCCTGCCATTCGAGGCCTCCGCGTGGCGTGACGTGATCACGGCGCGCGTACCGCCCAAGACCGTCGAGGGAAACCTGGCGGCGTTCGAACTCGGACGCGCAGCCTGTCAGGAAGGGAAGTGTGACTCGGTTGAGTGAGGTCATCCAGCTGTCGGTGTTCATCGCGAACGAGTCGGGCCGCGTGTCCGAGGTCTCCAAAGCGCTCGGCGAGGCCGGCATCAACATCCGCGGTTTCTCCGTCTCAGACACCGCTGACTACGGGATCCTGCGGCTGATCGTCGACAAGCCGGCCGAGGCGCACGAGACGCTCAAGAACGCGGGGTTCACGGTGAAGGAGAGCGGCGTCATCTGCGTCGACCTTCCCGACCAGCCCGGCGGCCTCGCCTCGGTGCTGAAGATCGTCTCCGAGGCGGGCGTCAACATCGAGTACGTCTACTCGCTCATCGGCACCTATGTCGTGCTCAACGTCGCTCACCTCGAACGGGCGCTGGCCCTGCTGAAGGACCGTCCCGTTCGGATCGTCACGCAGGAGGAGATCGCCGCAGGCTAGGGGCCGCGGACGCGCGGCGACCGAAAGGTGGGACCGATCGCCGTGATCTGGGCGTGTCGGGCGAGTGCGAATGCCGCTGCGGACTCCACATCAACGAGGACCATTTTCTGGCAGAAGTCGTCGATCCGACGACGGGCCGGACGCTCGGGGAGGGGGAGGAGGGCGAACTCGTGCTCACCTCTCTCACGAAGGAGGCCTTCCCGGTCCTGCGGTACCGCACCCACGACCTGACGGCGCTGGACCGCGGGCCGTGTCAGTGCGGCCGCACGAGCGCGCGCATGCGCAAGGTCCGGCACCGCACCGACGACATGCTGATCGTGCGCGGAGTCAACGTGTACCCGAGCCAGGTCGAGGACGTGCTGCTCAAGATCGAAGGGATCGCGCCGCACTACCAGATCGTGGTCGACCGGGAACACGGGATGGACCGCATGGAAGTCCGCATCGAGGTCGCCGAAGAGATCTTCTCCGACGTGAGGGCGGACATGGTGGCGTTCACGGGGAATGTATCGGATAGACTGAACGAAGTGCTCGGGTTGGGCGTGAAGGTCACGCTCGTCGAGCCGGGGACGGTCGAGCGGACTGCCGGCAAGACGCGGCACGTCATCGACAACCGTTCCATCGAGTAGAGCCGCGCAGGGGGCCTCGCGCGGCGGGGGGCGTTGGCACGATGGGCGGCGGATACAGCATGACAGGCGCGACGGGTACGATGGGTCCGGGGGTGCGCGCGCTGCGGCTGGTCGCGCCATGGGTGGCCCTGACGGCGATCATGGCGACGGGGCTCGTGCTCTGGACGGGCTTCCAGATCGAGCTTCGGAGCGTCGCGTCGAACACACCCACGGGCGCTTCGGTGATCGCAACGCCGTCCGCCGTGGCGAGCGCCACCTCAGTGCCGACCTCTACGATCGCGGTGACGCGCGTGGACGGCGTCAAGCTGCGCACCGCCAACAGTGGTCTGTCCGTGGTCCTGACGACCGTGAAGAAGGGGACCAAGCTCCAGGTGCTCAACCGGACGGACACCTGGCTCCGGGTGAAGGACCCGAGCGGGCACATCGGTTGGATCGAGAACTCCGGGAGCATGGTGGAGATCCGCAAGAAGTAGCCGGGACGGGGAGTTCACGACATGGGGACAGGCATCGGCGCGGCGGGCGACTACTATCGGTTGCGCCTGACACACCTCGACACGGTCGACGGGCCCGACTTCGAGTGGCGCGAGGACATCCTGTACCGGCGACCTGAGACGCAGGCCCCCGCGGAAGCTGAGCTCTTCCGTGTCGAGGCGGTCACGCTGATCGATGAAGAGGACGTGACGCCGCTGGGGGCGTTCGAGACGTCCGACGACGCCTACGAGGCGCTGGCGGCCGCCAGCGAGGACCTGGCCGAGCTCACGCGTGCGGAGTTCGAGGAGCGCTACTTCCCGGCCGAGGTGTAGAAGCGGCTCCCGATCGACCGCGCACGACTCCTCAAGGCAGACCGCTCGTCGCGGGGAAGTGGGCCTGTGAAGTTGACTTTACATAAGATGTATTATCAGGCGTAGACTATGTGCGAGCGCGAGCGTGGAGGGGACTCCCTCGCGCCCGTACTGCGTTCCGGTGTCCGTTGCTCCCTGGTACCGTTGTGTCGCGCGATATGCGCTGGGATGCCCGACGGTGCGCGGGCAGCGCGGACGAGCGTCAGACGGTTCGAAGAACCCCTGAGAACCTGATCGGCCCCGGGCCGCGGTTGAGCCGCAGTCCGGGGCCGATCCTTGGTGTCAAAGCGCGTCTGCGTCGGCCACAGGCGCGGCTTCGCCGTATGGGGTCTGGCTACTCGCCCGCCTCTGCCTGGAGATCGGCGGTGAAGTCAGGCGAATCCACGGCCAGGCCCTGCGGCTCCTTCGGCAAGATGAGGTTGAGCAGGATGCCGATGAAGGTCGCCAGGGCCATACCCGGGATGGAGTACTTGCCGAGCGGGATCGAGAACCCGCCGGTCTCCATGCCGATGCCGATGACCAGCACGACGCTCGACATGATCAGGTTGCGGCTGTGGCTGTAGTCAATGCCGCTCTTGACCAGGAGGCGCAGGCCGCTGGAAGCGATGAGACCGAACAGTAGCAGCGAGATGCCGCCCATGACCGGCGTCGGGATCGACGAGATCGCAGCGCCGAACTTCGGGATGAAGCCGCCGATCAGGAACGCGAACGCACCCGCATACCAGAACAGCTGGGTCGCGTAGACCTTCGTGACGGCCATGACGCCGATGTTCTCGGCGTACGTGGTGGACGGCGTGCCGCCCAGGGCGCCGGAGATCGCGGTGGCGATGCCGTCACCGAACAGCGACTCCGGCAGCATCGGGGTGAAGTCCTTGCCGGTGATCTCGTTGATCACGAGCAGGTGGCCGATATGTTCGACGATGACCACGATGGCCACCGGCGCGATGATCGCGATCGCCGTGATGTCGAACCTGGGGTACGTGACATGGGGCCATCCGATCCATGCCGCCTTGGCGATCCCATCGAAGCCCACGAGTCCGAGCGGGATGGACACCACGTAGCCGATGATGATCCCCATGAGGATCGGGATCGTCTTGAGGAAGCCCTTGAAGTACGAGGAGAACACGACCGCCGAGGCGAGCGTGATGAAGGCCACGGCGAGACCGATCAGGTTGACGCCCTTGGTCGGGTCGGCGAACGGGAACATGGCCATCTTCACGGCGGTGGCCGACAGGCCGAGGCCGATGACGATGACGACGGCGCCGACGAGCGCCGGCGGCAGGAGCTTGCTGAGCCAGTCCGTGCCGAACACCTTCACGAACCCTGCGACGATCATGTACACGACGCCGGCCGCGACGAGGCCGCCGAGCGCCTCAGGCAGGTGCCCTCTGCCCCCTGCGATGGCAGCTGCGCCGCCGCCCACTGCGATCAGCGGGCCGATGAAGGCGAAGCTGGAGCCCAGATAGCTCGGGATCTTGTTGCGAGTGCAGATCAGGTACAGGATCGTGCCGATGCCCGACGTCATGAGGCCGACGCCGGGGTCGAGTCCGGTCAGGATCGGCACCAGGACCGTCGCTCCGAACATGGCCATCAGATGCTGCAGCGACAGGGGGATCGCCTGCAGGATCGGAAGCGTCTCGTCGGTTTGGACTATCCGGTCGAATGCCACGTTACTCTCCCACCTCCCTTTCTTTGTCTTAGGAAGCGGCCCCGGGCTCTCCGCCCGGGGCCGCCGCATGAGTCGGTCAGCCGACAATCTTCTGAATGAGCGGCATGACGAACGTGAGCACGAACAGGGCGCTGACGACCCACATCAGCCAGTGGATCTCCTTGGCCTTGCCGTGGAAGACCTTGATCAGGCAGAAGCTGATGAAGCCCAGGCCGATGCCGTAGCTGATGTTGTAGGTCAGCGGGATGCCGACGATGGTCAGGAACGCCGGGAACGCGTTCTCGAAGTCGGTCCACGGGATCTCGCGGACGGTGCCCATCATCAGGAAGCCGACGATGATCAGCGCGCCCGCGGTGATCGGGGTGGCGCCGCCGACCATGGCGATGATCGGCGAGAAGAACGCCGCGACCAGGAACAGCAGGCCGGTGACGATCGAGGTCAGGCCGGTACGGCCACCCTCAGCAACGCCGGAGGCCGACTCGATGTAGGTCGTGATGGAGCTGGCGCCGAAGAAGCCGCCGACAGCCGCCGCGATCGAGTCGACGGTCAGGATGCTCCGGATGCCCGGGATCTTGCCGTGCTCGTCGACGAAGCCCGCCTGCTCGCCGATCGAGATGACGGTGCCCATCGTGTCGAAGAAGTCCGACAGCATGGTGGCGAAAACGAAGAGCAGCAGCGTCGGGGCGAGTGCCCCGGTGAACAGCTGCAGCACCGCCATGCCGCTGGTGCCGTTGGCCATGGTCACCGTCTGGAACGGAGCGGCGAAGGTGCGGAAGTCCAACGCGGCCACGATGCCGGTCGGGAGCTTGGTGACGCCGAGGAGCAGCGCGGCGGCCGTGGCCACCAGGATGCCCCACAGGATGTCGCCTTTGATCTTGGAGGCCATGAACGCCATGATCGCGATGAGGCCGACCAGAGTGACCCAGACCTCGGGCTTCGTGAAGTCGCCGAGCGCCACGAGTGTGGCGGGGTTGCCTACGACGACCTTGCCGTCCACCAGGCCGATGAACGTGATGAACAGGCCGATGCCGACGCCGATGGCCCGTTTGAGGTTGAGCGGGATGGCGTTCATGACGGCCTCACGCAGGCCGGTGAGGACCAGCAGCAGGATGACGATGCCCTCGACGAAGATCACGGACATGCCGACCTGCCACGGGACCTTGAGGCCGATGATGATGCTGAACGCCACGACGGCGTTCAGGCCCATGCCCGAGGCCAGAGCGAACGGCCGGTTGGCGAACAGGCCCATGCAGATGCACATGAGCGCCGCGCCCAGGGTCGTGGCGGTGGCGATCGCGGGGATCCACGCAGCGCCCGCTTCGGGGGTGGCGCCGAACGCCGCCGAGAGCAGCCCCGGGTTCACGAAGATGATGTACGCCATCGTCATGAACGTGACGACGCCGGCGAGCACCTCGGTGCGGAGGTTCGTGCCGCGCTCCTCGAACTTGAAGAACTTATCCATATGACCAGCCTTCCTCATCCCAGTTCCTGCGTGCCGCGCGGTCTCCCTCGGAGATCGCGTCCTGCCCCTGTGGTGAAGCCCTCCCTCCCGCCGGGCCGACCGGCGCATGCCCAGCAGACTATTATGTAAACCTAAGATCCCGCGTCCGTCAGTCGATCACTGACGGGAGTCCGGCGTTCGTGGGGCCGTCGTCGAGCGTCCACAGCGCGCCCAGGTAGCGCGCGGCGACATCGAAGGAGTCCAGCGAAGCGTCGTAGAGCGCCTCTGCCATCGGAGGACGCAGGTCGAGTGTGGAGAGGTCCTCCGGTTCGACGACCTCGACGCTGACCACCGCCGGGTCGTCGGGCCGGGTCGTGAGGTCCCCGCCCGTGATGCGTGCGAGGAACGTCAGCTGCACCATGTGGCGGCCGCCATCGGGATCGATGGAGTCGGAGATGAAGAGCGGCGCGACGATCTCGCACAGCAGCCCCGTCTCTTCGAGGACCTCACGGCGGAGCGCCTTGTCGATGCTCTCCCCCGCCTCGACGCCGCCGCCGGGCAGAAGGTGATAGGCCGTGTCGTGCTTGACGTGGCGGACGAGCACGATGCCGCCCTCGAGGGGCAGGACCGCCGCGACCCGCAGGCGGGGCCTAAGCGCCGGTGCTTCCAAAGCCACCCTCCCCCCGCGCCGTGTCGTCCAGCCGGGCCACGACCTGGGGCTCGGCCCGGACGACGGCCTGGATGACGAGCTGGGCTACCCGGTCGCCCCGATGGATGTCGATGGGAGTGAGCGGGTCGAGGTTGATGGCGATGATCTTGATCTCGCCGCGATAGTGGCTGTCGATCAGCCCCGGTGAGTTCACCAGGCTGAGTCCGCTCCGTGCGGCGAGCCCGCTGCGTGGCAGCACGAACCCCGCATGTCCCTCAGGGATCGCGACGGCCACGCCGGTCGGCACGAGTGCGCGCTCGAAAGGCGCGATCGTGAGGTCCGTGGCCGAGCAGAGGTCGAGCCCCGCGTCGCCCTCGTGGGCGTAGGAGGGCACCGGCAGACCGTCGTCGAGCATGGCGATGGGCAGGCGCATGTCAGTCGTCCTCGATCGTGAGGCCGCGCGGCGACGTGGGAAGGAAGCGGCTGCACCAGCGCGCTGCCTGGCGAAGGACGTCGTCGGGGAACGGAACGACGTCCTGACCCGGCATCGGGTGGTACTGCTGCAGGATGTAGAGCTGTCCTCCGCGCAGTGCGCGCGCGATCCGCGGAAGCTCCTCGGGATCCACGAACCCGGGCACGACGGTCGTGCGGAACTCGTGGTCGATGTCCGAGGCGATGAGCATGTCGACGCACTCGGAGACGCGGGCCGCCATGTCGCGCTCGTCGGAGAGCTCGCGGTAGCGGGCGGGCACGGCCTTCACATCGAGGGCCACGCTGTCGCACAGTCCCTCAGCCAGGAGATAGGCCAGGACATCGGGGCGACTGCCGTTGGTGTCCAGGCGGACGTCGACGTCGAGGTCCTTGAGAGCGGCCAGGAGCGAGGGCAGGTCCGGGTCCTCGGTCGGTTCGCCACCGGTGACGACCACGCCGTCGAGCATGTCCCGGTGCAGGACCAGGTGCGCGACCACGTCGTTCCACGCGACGCCGCCATCGACCGGCTCGCGCAGGTCGATCGAGGGGCAGTAGGGGCACCGGAAGGAACAGCCCCACAGCCGCAGTGAGGTCGCGACGTGACCGGGCCACTCGCGCATCGTCGTGGGTCGCCAGCTCGCGAGGCGTCGGGTGGGAGCATGGAGGGCCTGGCGGGTCACTTGAGCCCCTTGAGCTCGCGCGTGAACTCGTCCAGGTCCTTGAACTCCTTGTAGACCGACGCGAAGCGGACGTACGCGACGCGGTCGAGCGCCTTGAGGTGCTCCAGGACCAGGTCACCGAGCTGCTTCGCGGAGATCTCGTAGCGGAAGGCGTCGTGGAGGTCGGCCTCGACATCGTCGATGAGCTGCTGGAGCTGCTCCGGGCTGACGTCGCGCTTCACCGTTGCTGCGGTCAGGCCCCTGAGGAGCTTGCTGCGATCGAACGGCTCGCGGTGGCCGTCCTTCTTGATGACCATGAGCGGCATCTCCTCGACGCGCTCGTAGGTGGTGAAGCGCTGCTCGCAGACGAGGCACTCACGCCGGCGCCGGATCGCATCCTGGGACTCGGAGACGCGGGAATCGACCACCTTCGTCTCGTCGTGACCGCAGAACGGGCACTTCATGCGTCTCCCCCACCCCTACATGTTGGTCGCCACCAAGGCTAGCACACAACATATGGTGCAACAATGGGGAACGTGCGGGAGATTCGCACAATCTGTGGTGCCGGAGGCCGCTCCGGGCCGCTCGCGGGCCGTCAGTGAGCCGCTACTCCACCGTCCGCTTGCGCGAACGTGGATTCGCTGACGCCGGCGACCGGGACGCGAAGCACGCTGCCCGGAAGGATCCGGCGGCCGCTGAGGGCGTTGGCGCGGGAGATCGCCTCGACGGTCGCGGCGGTCGTGGCGCCGGGAAGCCGGTTGGCCTCGGCGATCGACCAGAGCGTGTCCGTGGGAGACACCCGGACGGCGATGGTGGCGGACGCACCCGATGGAACGCCGTCGCCGGACAGCGCGAGCGCTCCGGTCCCGGCGACGATCAGGGCGACGACGGCCATCCACAGCATCGGGGCGATCCACGGGGCCAGGTCGGCCAGCGGACGGCCCGCGGTCTGCCGCCGCCGCGTCGAGGCGACTCCGCTCCGGATCCGCTGCCCTGACAGGTGCATCGTCGTGGTTGTCATCGCCCGTTCGCCCTCCCCTGTGCCGGCATGCCCGGCGCCCTGCGGTCCGTGGTCTGCGATCACATCATGGACCGCGGCTCTGACATCCGAGTGTCCGGGTACGAACACGTGTTCGTATGTGACTATAACGAACAGGTGTTCGCTTATCAAGTGGTAATCGAACATGTGTTTGCACCCACACGGGGCTCGCGATACACTCATGCTCAGGAACGCACGTTCGCCGAAAGGGGCGCAGGCATGGCGCGCGATCGAGATATCACCGACCGCCAGCGGCAGGTGCTCGACTTCATCAAGGCCGAGGTTCTACGGCAGGGCTTCCCGCCGAGTGTCCGGGACATCGGCGAGGCGGTCGGGCTGCGTTCGTCCTCGACCGTCCACGCCCACTTGGGTGCGCTCGAGGCGAAGGGCCTCATCCGGCGCGACCCGAGCAAGCCCCGCGCTCTCGAGGTGCTCGAGCGGGACGACCGTCCGGCCCCGCTGGCTCCCCTGCGGGCGAACGTGGTCCAGCTGCCCGTGGTCGGTTCCGTCGCCGCAGGCGTCCCCACGCTGGCGGCTGAGAACATCGAGACGATGCTCTCGCTTCCCACCGAGCTGGTCCGTGACGACGCCACCTTCGTGCTTCGTGTGAAGGGCGAGTCCATGATCGAGGCGGGCATCTTCGACGGCGACTACGTCGTGGTGCGCGAGCAGCCGGAAGCCCACAACGGCGAGATCGTGGTCGCTCAGATCGGGGACGAGGCGACGGTCAAGCGCTTCTTCCGCGAGAGCGACCGCATCCGCCTGCAGCCCGAGAACTCGACCATGGAACCGATCTACACGCGCGACGTCCAGGTCCTGGGCAAGGTCGTGGCGGTCTTCCGCCGCATGTAGCAGCGCGCGGCGCGGCGGCTCGCCGTCAGCGCACAGAAAGAGAAACGGCCCCTTGGGGGGCCGTTTCTTCGTGTCGGAGCGGGGTCTAGGTCTCCGCCGGTGGCCGACGGTGCTCCGCGAACGGCTCGAGCCGGCCTGCGGCCTGCGGACCGGCGCGGACGACGAGGCGCGTGCCCTCCCCGGTGTGCTCCTCGGTCACGACCTGCGCCTGCTCGTGCGCGAGCGCCACGATGTCGCCGCGGTCGTACGGTACGAGGACCGTGAGCGTGATGGCCTGCCGCGCCGCCTCCTCGGCAACGCGCTCGCGCAGCGTGTCGATGCCTTCGCCCGTCAGCGCGGAGCACACGACCGCATGCGGGTAGCGCGCCACGAGCGCGGCGCGCGTGTCGGCGTCCATCGCGTCGGCCTTGTTGAAGACCAGCAGCGAAGGGCCGCGTGCCTCGATCTCGCCGAGGACCTCTTCCACGGCGGCGATCTGGTCGAACGCCTGCGGATGCGCACCGTCGACGACGTGCACGAGCAGATCGGCCTCGCGCACCTCATCCAGGGTGGACTTGAACGCCTGCACCAGCGAGTGCGGGAGCTTGTGGATGAAGCCGACCGTGTCGGTGACCGTGATGGTGCGGCCCTCGGGCAGCTCGAGCGTGCGTGTGGTGGCGTCCAGCGTCGCGAAGAGCTTGTCCGCGACGTAGGCGTTCGCATCGGTCAGGGCGTTGAGGGTCGTGGACTTGCCCGCGTTGGTGTAGCCGACGAGGGTGATCCGGAAGACGCCGCTCTTCGCCCGGCGCTTGCGCTGGAGCGTGCGCTCCCCCGCGACGTGCCTGAGCTCGCGCTTGAGCTCGGAGATGCGCAACCGGGCGAGACGGCGGTCGGTCTCGAGCTGCGACTCGCCGGGGCCTCGGGTCATGACCCCGCCGCCGGCGTACTTGTCGAGGTGACGCCACAGGCCGCGCAGCCGTGGGAGCAGGTACTCCATCTGCGCGAGAGCGACCTGCAGCTTGCCCTCGCGGGAGGTGGCGTGCAGCGCGAAGATGTCGAGGATCAGCGCCGTGCGATCGGCGATCTTGGTCTCGGGCACCATGTTCTCGATGTTGGCCTGCTGCGAGGGCGACAGGTCGTCGTCGAAGATGACGATGGTCGCGTCCAGGTCCTCCACGACCTGGGTGACCTCCTCGAGCTTGCCCTTGCCGATGAAGGTGCGCGAGTCGGGAGCGCCCATCTTCTGGGTGAGGCGCGCCACGACCTCGGCCCCCGCGGTGTCCGCGAGGCGCTCGAGCTCGTCGAGCGAGTCGTCGACGCTCCAGCCACGGCCGCCGCGCCCGCGGTCGACACCGACGAGCACCGCGCGGTCGACGAAACGCTCCGTGACGACATGCGGCTCGAACCGGTCCGGATTGGTGGACATGGGTGGGTTGGTGCTCCCTCTACAGAGACGCCTTGATCCGCTCGATCGCCTCGGAGAGGCGGTCGTCCGGCGTGGTCAGCGAGATACGGATGAAGCCTTCACCGTCGGGGCCGTACGCGGAGCCTGCGGGAACGACCACGTTGGCCTTCTCGAGGATGTGGGTGGCGAACTCCGCCGAGGTGTAGCCTTCGGGCACCTTCGCCCACACGTAGATGGTGGCCTTCGGCACGGCGGCCTCGATGCCGATCTTGCCGAGAGCGTCCATGACCAGGTCGCGTCGCTTCTGGTACATCGCACACAGCGCATCGATCTCGGACTGCGGGCCGCTGAACGCCTCGATGGCGGCGTCCTGGACCGCGGTGAACACACCCGAGTCGATGTTGCTCTTGACCGTGCCCAGGGCCTTGATGGCCGCCGCATTGCCGCACGCGAACGCGACACGCCAGCCTGTCATGTTGTAGGCCTTGCTGGTCGAGAAGAACTCGATCGCGACGTCCTTGGCGCCCGGACGCTGCAGGAAGCTCGGCGCGCGGTAGCCGTCGTAGCCGATCTCGGAGTAGGCGTTGTCATGGATGATCAGCAGGTCGTTGGCCTTCGCGAACGCGATGGCGCGGTCGAAGTACTCGTCGTTGGCGATCGCGGAAGTCGGGTTATTCGGATAGCTGAGGAACATCATCTTGGCGCGCGCCAGGATGTCCTTGGGAGTCGACTCGAAGTCGGCCAGGAACCCGTTGCCCTCGTTCATGGGCATCCAGTAGGTCTCGCCGCCGGCGAGGATGCCGCCGGTGTAGTAGACGGGGTAGCCGCAGCCCGGGACGAGGGTCACGTCACCGGGGTCGACGAAGGCGAGGAAGGCGTGCGCGATGCCCTCCTTGCTGCCGATCAGCGCGAGCGTCTCGGTGTTCGGGTCGACGTCGACGTCGAACCTGCGCTTCATCCAACCGGAGCATGCCTCGCGGTAGGGCTGCGAGCCGTAGTAGCTCGGGTACTGGTGGTTCTTCGGAACGTGGATCGCGCGGCCCATCGCCTCGACGATGCGCTCGGGCGTGGGACGGTCGGGGTCGCCGATGCCCAGCGAGATGACGTCGATGCCCTGTGCCTTCTTCAGGCCGACCTTGCGGTCGATCTCGGCGAACAGGTACGGGGGCAGGTTCGCGATGCGGTTTGCGGTCCTCACGACTGATGTGTCCCTTCGCTCGAGTCTCGTCTCGACCCCGGGGCGGCTCGGGCCGCCCGGAGTGTGGCACATGGTAGCACCGCCTCTTCGCGCAGAGTGCGGAGAGCGGAGCGACGTTGTCTAGTCCTCGTCGGGGATGTGCCAGACTCCCTCGAAGACCTCCTCCGCGGGTCCCGTCATGAAGACGTGCTGTCCCTCGGGCCACTCGATGCGCAGCTCGCCGCCCGGCAGCTCGACGATTGCGCTGCGCCCGCACCTGCCTGTGAGCACGCCGGCGACCAGCGTGGCGCACGCTCCGGTCCCGCAGGCGAGCGTCTCTCCCACGCCGCGCTCCCACACGCGGAGCCGGAGACGAGAGGCGTCCACGACCTGCGCGAACTCGACGTTCGTCGCGCGCGGGAACACGTCGAGCTCCTCGATGGCCGGGCCCAGGGTCGTGACCGGCGCGTCATCCACGTCGTCGACCCACAGGACCGCGTGCGGGTTGCCCATCGACACGCAGGTCACGTCCGCCTCGCCGGCCTCGGTGACGACGTGAGCGTCGACGACCGGATCGCCCGGCAGCGTCGTCGGGACGTCGGCGGCGGTCAGGACGGGCGCGCCCATGTCGACCCGGGCGAGCGCGAACACGTCTGCGGTATCGGAAACGATCTCGATGACCTTGAGTCCGCCGAGCGTCTGGACGGTCAGGTGACCGTCCTTGACCAGGCCGCGGTCGGAAAGGTACTTCGCGAAGACGCGGACGCCGTTGCCGCACATCTCGGCGATCGATCCGTCCGCGTTGCTGTAGTGCATGTAGAAGTCGGCGGCCGGGTCGATGGCCGGACGCACGAGGATCATGCCGTCGGCACCGATGCCGAAGTGGCGGTCACACAGCATCGCGACGGCCGTCGCTTCGAGATCGAGGTCGGTGGAGCGGTCGTCGACGACGATGAAGTCGTTCCCGCAGCCGTGCATCTTCGTGAACGCGAGGTCCATGTGGGTCTCCGATCTCGGTGTCGCGATGCCGGCGAGCGCCCGCCGGGTCGGGCGAACGTGTCAGTCGCTCTCCCTGGATTCTACCAGCGCCCGCGCGGCCGAGACCGCGGCGGCCCGTGACAGCTCGGTGACGTCGATCCACGAGACCCTCGGATCGGCGCGGAACCAGGTCAGCTGCCGCTTGGCGTATCGGCGGGTCGCCTGCTTGATCGCGCAGGCCGCCTCGCCGAGGTCCGCGCCGCGCTCGAGGACGGGCAGGAGTTCCTTGTAGCCGATCGCCTGCGTCGCGGTGAGGGCGTCGCGGTAACCGGCCATGACGAGCGCCGCGACCTCTGCAAGCAGGCCGGAGGCCAGCATCGCGTCGACCCGGCCGTCGATCCGCGCGTAGAGGGTCGGTCGCTCCATGGTGAGTCCGATCAAGACCGCCGGGACCGCGGCTCGCCGGTCGGTGAAGTGCGCGGCCTGCTCCGAATACGTGGGACCGCCGGTCTCGAGCAGCTCGAGGGCGCGGACCACCCGGCGGACGTTGTTCGGGTGGATCAGGGCGGCCGACGCGGGATCGCGCTCCGCCAGAAGCCGGTGGAGGCCCTCGCGGCCGAGCGTCTCGGCCTGGGCCTCGATCGCCGTCCGCACGGGCGACACGTACTCGCCCGTCGGGAACTCCATCTCATCGAGAGCGGCGCGCACATAGAGGCCCGTCCCGCCGACGAGCACGGGCACGAGCCCGCGGGCGCGGATGTCCGCGAAGGCGGCGCGAGCGTGGCGCTGGTAGAGGGCGGCCGAGTACGGCGCCCCCGGGTCCACCAGATCGACGCAGTGGTAGGGCACGCCGCGCTTGTCGGGAGGCTGCTTCGCGGTGCCGATGTCCATGCCCCGGTAGACCTGCATCGAGTCGGCGGAGACGATCTCTCCCCCAAGCAGCGACGCGAGGCCCTCCGCCACTGCGGACTTGCCGACGGCGGTGGGGCCGACGATCGCGATCACCGGCCGCGGCGCGGACGGGTCCGCGGGCGGTTCAGCCTCACTCATACCGGTCGACCTTGAAGCGCTCGAGGGAGATGGGCTCGCCGGTCGCGATGCCAGCCTTGCTCATAGCGATGGCGACCTGGTCCTCGCACGTGTCCACCCCTTCGAGGTCCGGGAGGAGCAGGCCCCTTCTCCATCCGCAGGTCGTGATCACGCCGTAGACCCGCGGATCCAGCTCCTCGAGGGTCTCGACCTTCTCCGGAGGATGCAGCACGTCCACCTTGATCTCCAGACCGGCGAGCTCCTCCGCCCGGACGGGCGGGAACCTCGGGTCCTGGGTGGCGGCCTGTACGGCATTGCGGACGATCTCCTCCCCCAGCGTCGCACGGGTGGGTTCGATCGTGCCGATGCAACCCCTCAACATGCCGTCGAGGTGCAGGGATACGAACGCGCCGGCCCGTGGAGGAAGGACCGGGTCGACGACCGCGGGGGGCGTGACGACCGTGCCGTCCCTCACGTAGCTCTCGATGGTCTCGCGCGCCAGGCGCACGGCTGCGGACTCCGCGTCGCCCTTGCGGCCGCCCTTCTCCCCGGTTTCAGGTGTGAAGGCTGGCAGGCCCGCGAGCTCTTCCAGCGGTGCGGCGACCGCCGTGAGGTAGCCGACGCCCCACGGGCCCTCGTACGACAGGACGCGTGTGACGGCGTCCGTGCCTTCG
>Ga0209540_10001740_pt1 | contig 16016 bp, 14 predicted proteins | sample BarGraIncu01121A_FD_184501 | JGI IMG/M metagenome (GOLD analysis project Ga0209540, IMG submission 184501) | Arctic peat soil microbial communities from Barrow, Alaska - Barrow Graham LP Incubations 011-21A (SPAdes) (version 2) | ecosystem: Environmental > Terrestrial > Soil > Wetlands > Peat... | reverse complement strand
CGTGGTATAACAGAATAAGAATTCATGGAAGTATTGGATATATTTCTCCACAAAAATGTGAAGATTTAGCTAGAAAGATTTCTTAAAAAGTACGAATAAATGTGTCTACACTATTGACTTAGATCCAAGATACATACTTCTGAACAATAAAATTTGATGGAATAGATTTAAATATATTAACATCTATATTTTTACCCATCCTCTTTTGTTTTATATTAGTACATTAAATATATAAAATGCGTTCAATTAATTTTTTGATAACAACGGCATAATTTTATTTATACTATTTACTGCCGCTTGTAACTCAAGTAGATCTTCATCTGATAATTTTTCAAATCTTGCTTTCATCAAATCCACAGCCCACTTTTCATATTCATTTAGAAATTTAATTCCGCATTCAGTGATTGTTATTTTTATAGAACGCCTATCTATCAAATCATTAACCCTATCAATATAATCTTTCTCAGCAAGCTTATCTGTCAATTTAGTTATCTGTTGCTTCGAAACCTTTAATTTTGTAGCTAACTGATCCATTATTACTTCGGACATTTTAATTATCACTTCTTTCATTCATTGTGTTTTATTAGCTGACACATTATATTCATACATTATTTATAGTAAATGCATATTTACTTTAAATAGATGTTTACATTGTAACCTATCTATTGGGGGTACGGCACTAACGAATTTTTTCCGTTCATCTTCATATCGTTCATTTGTGTTATTTTTTGTTTTCATTAATAGATAAATTCGAAAAACTAAAGATAGTCCACCTAATACAAACCCAACAAAAGCGTTTTCTCTTTTGGTTACCATGTCAAAAATCCCTATACCTATAAAAAGAATTGAGCATACTATAGCACCCCCAAATAACTATACATTCCCTCTAATTTCTGCTCTCTTATACATATTTTGCAATATAATTCCACTTATAATTAATAGTACCATCACTATTAATATAACAATAATCCCTTTTAAATCTTTATTGTAAGCCTGTGCTCCAACTGATACCCAAATAAGTGTTCCAGGTATCCTTGAAAATGCATAAACCAAAAACAATTTTGATGCTTTTATTGGTGTAAGACCGGCTACATACATCATCAAATCCTTTGGAATAACGGGAATTAGACAGATAATTAGCATTCCAACCATCCCTTTTGTTGAATTTAAAATATTACTTATTTTTTCTATTTTTTCTTTTGGTATGATTTTACTTATAAACCCATATCCAAATAATCTTGAAATATAAAAGGCACAAACTGTCCCAAGCATTATTCCAATCATAGATAAAACAAACCCCAATGAAATGCCATAAATAAAGCCACCACAAATGTTAAACAAATCCCCTGGAATTACCACTAGTAGTACATGTACTACCTGTAATAATACATACATTAAAAACCCCAGTTTGCCAAAAGATCTCAAGTATTGCCTTAAAGCTTCTGGTTGTTTCACTTTTTCAATGACCCAAGGTGCAAAATTTATTCCAAAAATAACTATACTTATTAAAATCAAAATCAGAATTGCTATTTTAATTTTAATCTTATTGTCTATTTTCTTTATTCTCATCATTTTCATAGTTCCTCCATATTCCGGTTTTATCTTGGTTTTATCTTGGTTTTATTCTGATTTTACTATGACTTTTTTATGACTTTTTTATGTAATTACTGACAGTGAGCTTTAGGTATAAATCTTCAATCGCAATAATCATCACCGTCAGCTAAAGTTTTTATTGATTTAATACAATTAAAACATGATGACAAATTCTATTTCTCTTTTATACTATATTTTACTAGTTTTACAATTTCATACCAAAAAACTGAGGCTACCGCTATGGAAGTTGCTAGCATAAACTGGTTTAAAGATAGTGGTGTAAGTTTCAAAAATTTACAAAGAGGAGTATATAGTATTAATAGCAATCCTGCTATTGTTCCTAAACTAACGCCCCACATTACCTTATCCTTTATAAGTCTCCTAAATGATTTAATTGCAAAATCCGAATCTGAACTATTAACTTGAACCAATAACACATTAGCTAGTAATATAATAGTTAGCCCCATTGCCCTTGCAAGAGGTGCATTGTCTGGAGAGTAATTTAAAAATGTATAATACGTTCCAAAGGATGCTCCAAATATCACTAGGCCTTGCATAACACTTTTGAAAAGAGTTTTTCCTGTTAACAATTTTTCATTTGGATCGCGAGGCGATCTTTCCATAATATCATGTTCTGCTGGCTGACGTTCGAGTACTATGGAGCAGGTAGGGTCAATTACAAGTTCAAGTAAAACAACGTGTATTGGAAGTAATAGAAAACCTGCAGGGTTTATTCCCATAAGTGGAGCAAGTAGTGCTGCAAATGCAATCGGAATATGAATAGTGAATACATATCCAACTGCTTTTCTGATGTTATCATAAATTCTTCTACCATCCTTTATTGTGTCCACAATAGTAGAAAAATTATCATCAAGTAGGATTATATCCGCTGCTTCTCTTGAAACTTCGGACCCACGTTTCCCCATAGCAATACCAATATCTGCATATTTAAGTGCAGGGGCATCATTAACACCATCACCTGTCATTGCAACTATTTCACCATTTTTCTTAAAAGCCTTAACTATTCTCATTTTATGCTCAGGTATAACTCTAGAGAAAACACTAACATCTTTAATTCGCTCGCAAAGCTCTTCGTCACTCATTTTATTAAGCTCATCACCAGTAATAATTTTATCACTATTTGGCATATTAATTTTCTTTGCGATAGAACTAGCAGTTATTCCGTTATCACCTGTTATCATAACCACACGAACACCGGCTTTAGTACAAGTTTCAATATCTCGTTTTACTGATTCTCTTGGTGGATCAACAAGTCCAACCATTCCTAAAAACTGTAGACTACATTCCATAAGTGTATCTGGTATATCATTTATGCCATTTACTATCATTTGACCCACAGCAATAACACGAAGACCTTGCATAGACATTTCCATTATTTTCGCTTCTGCTATCTTTCGTTCGCCATCTGTTAATTTACATATTGTTAAAATATGCTCAGGTGATCCTTTTGCTGCAACTACAATGTTATCTCCATTTTCCCAAACGTTACCCATCATTTTTGTTTCATTAGTAAAAGCATATTCTTTAACTAGTTCCCCACCAAAAAGAATCCCTCGTGAAATTCCTTGATCTTCACAATATGATATCATAGCCTTTTCCATTGGGTCATAGGCATCAGATTTACAACCCATACCCATTATTTGAGTAACTTTTTTTGTATCACCTGTTAAACTCCAAGTGTTCGAAACTGTCATTTTATTCATTGTTATTGTGCCCGTTTTATCAACACAAAGAACAGAAACAGCACCTAAGGTTTCTACTGATGGTAATTTTCTAACAAGGGATTTGTTTTTAGCAAGTCTCCACGCACCCATTGATAAAAAAACGGTTAGAATAACTGGAAATTCTTCTGGTATCATGGCCATAGCAAGAGTTACTCCTGATAAAATACTTTCTATAACTCTAGCCTTAAAATTGTGATCTGGTATATTTAAATACGTAATCACCCCAACAAAAATGAATAAAGCAGCTGCAATTCCTGCACATAGTTTTACGAGTTTCCCTGTTTGTTTTTGAAGTGGCGTTGGATTTTCAGGAGCAGAAACAATGTTTTTCCCTATTTTACCATATTCGGTTACCGCACCTATTTTATCTACTAATATAGTACCTGTACCTTGCGTAACAAGCGTTCCTGTGTAGCAATAATCACGACGCCAATAATCAATACTAGTGGCATCTCTGTTTTCTGTAGTAACCTTCCATACGCCCTCAGCTTCTCCTGTAAGAGATGATTCATCAATACAAAGAGTGCTTTCTTTTAAAACTATACCATCTGCAGGTACTTTAACCCCTTCTGCGATATACATTATGTCACCAGGGACTAAATCGAAACTATTAATTACTTTTTCAATTCCGTCTCTAAGTACTGTGATATGAGGAGCTGATAAATCCTTTAATGCATTTAGTGTTTTATCAGTTTTCCATTCTTGAATTACCTCAATACTAATAATTCCAACAACGAAGACAAGCATGATAGATCCATCTTTAGGTTCTCCTAATATAAAATAGATAATAGCTGCAACAATTAAAAGTAAAAACATTGGCTCGCTAATAACTTTTAGAATTTTGTGAAAAAAGCTTTCCTTTTTTTTAGTCACAAGCTCGTTTTTCCCGAATTTTTCTTGTAGTTGTTTTGATTTCAAAGTAGTAAGTCCTTTGATTTGTTGCTTAGTCATAAATAGTTACCTCCATGTTTGCTTGTTTTAAGCATATTTAGATTAGCTCTATGGCATTGCAATCTTCAGAGATGTTCTAGAAATGGGTATAAAAAAGCCGTAGAACAATAAACTGTCCCACAGGTGTATAATTCATCCTGTTGCCATTTAGGCCCAGCCCCACGAACTTTTTTACAAGTTCATCGCCTGCTCAGTTTGTACTGTAGATTTGTGTGCAGTGCAAAGAGATCCTTTTAAATTTATCATATATACTATTATATGTCAATATTTTTTATTGATTTTCTTCAAAATGACTTATATGAAAACCTTTAAAAAAGATGACTCCTGTCACAATACAGAAACCACCTTCTTTCAATACCTAGTATGAATACTTGTGTACTATATATTTAGATATTACATTGTTCTATGCATCAAGCCCAAAATTTTTACAAAGAGCTGCTAGTCCGCCTTGAAAACCACTTCCTGTTGCATTAAATTTCCACTCTCCATTATTACGATATATTTCACAAATTACCAATGCAGTTTCTACCGAATAATCCTCTGATAAGTCGTACCTTAAGATCTCTTCATTAGTTTCTTCATTTACTATTCTAACAAAGGCATTAGAAATCTGACCGAAATTTTGTTCACGAGCAATTGCATCATCTATAGTTACTGTGATTGCAATTTTCTCAATGTCTGTTGGTATTTTAGAAAATTCAATGATTAATTGTTCGTCGTCTCCGTCTCCATCACCAGTTCTATTATCACCAGTATGTATAACAGCTCCTGATGAATGCTTTAAGTTATTATAAAATATAAAGTCTAAGTCATTATTAGTTTTTCCATTTGAACTTACTAAAAAGGCTGAAGCATCTAAATCAAAATCTCCTCCACCTGAATATTTGTTTGTATCCCAACCCAGACCTATAATTGCTTTCTTTAAACTTGGGTTACTCTTAGTTAAATCGATTTTTTGACCTTTACTTAAATTAATTGTCATGATTATTCCTCCTCGATTATTCTGTGGGACAAAATAATAATTACTAATCACTTTGTCCCCTTAATATTAGATGTGATTTGCCAAACCATTTGCCAGAATATTTTAGTGTTCTTAATAACCACATAAATCTATTAGTTTATTCCTTTACCACATTTGAGACAAAATTTTGCATTTTGCGGTAGTTTCTCACCACAACTCATACAAAATAAAACATTATTAACCTTTTCCCCACATTGCAAACAAAACTTTGAACCTTCTGGAACTTTGGAGTTACATTTACTACAAGTCATAGAATTTTGAATTGGTGAAGGTTGATTATGGATAGGTGCATTGTTATTTTGATTTTCATATTTATTATAGTTACGGTTTGATCTACTTCTTGAACCACTTCCCGAACCCAATACGTCAAATAATTTTCCGAAAACACCTTTCTTTTGGTAGTGGTTACTTCCATTATTCCCTTTTCTATAATGGTTACCCTTTGATGATCTAGATGATGAGCTCATGTTTTTATACCTCTTTCTTCTTATATTTTTGTTCCGCACATAAACATATTACTATATCTCTACAGCTTTGAATCTTCAGAGTCGTTTTAAAAATGGGTATAAAAAAACCGTAGAACATTAAACTGCCCCACAAGTGTATAATTCATTCCTGTTGCCATTTAGGCCCAGCCCACGAACTTTTTTACAAGTTCATCGCCTGATCAGTTTGTACTGTAGATTTGTATGCAGTTCAAAGAGATTCCTTATAATCTATCATATAAACTACCGTATGTCAACATGTAAAAAAAGATGACTCCTGTAAAAAAAGATGACTCCTGTCATAATACAGAAATCATCTTCTTTTTTATTTAGTGAAAAATTTTATTAATGGTAGTAAGGTCAAAAATGATGTTAGCGTTAATATGGTTATTATTGTTATCCAGCCAACCCAGTTTTTAAATTTCGTATTAACATATTCACCCATTAATTCTTTTTTATTAACCATTAGCATCATACAAATTAAAACTACTGGAAGAAGCATACCATTAATTACTTGAGAGCCTAGGGAAATCTGCACGAGTGGCGCCCCAGGAATTAATATAATTATAGCGCCAATAGCTATTATTGCAGTGAATAGTCCATAAAACTCAGGAGCTTCTTTCAATCTATGATTGATTCCTGCTTCAAATCCGAAGGCTTCGCAGATATAGAAAGCTGTTGCTAGTGGTAGAATTGTCGCTGAAAATAAGGAAGCAATCAAAAGTCCAAAAGCAAATATACTTGAAGCAAAGACGCCAGCCAATGGCCGAAGCGCAATAGCAGCATCTTTAGCTTCATTTATTTGAATGCCATTTTTGTTTAAAGTAGCTGCACACGCAACTATTATGAAAAAAGCTACTACTACTGTAACGATGCATCCAAGTATAACATCCATAAGTACATATTTGTAATCAGTAATTTTTATTCCTTTTTCTATAACTGAAGATTGCATATAAAATTGCATCCATGGTGCAATAGTGGTTCCAATTAAGCCAATTACTGTACTTATCCAATTCTCATCAATGCCTGAAAGATCAGGTTTTATTATTGATGTTCCAATCTGATTCCAATCAGGATGAGCAAGTATTGCAGAAAAGACGTAAGAAAGTAAGAAAAGGCTAAATACAAGGAAAATTTTCTCTACTGATCGATAGGTTCCCTTTACCACTAGAATCCATACCGCTATTGCTGCAAAGGGAACTGAAATATATTTTGAAAGATCAAAAACTTGTAAACTTCCTGCTACACCTGCAAATTCAGTTGCGGTATTACCTATATCGGCTACTAGTAGCCCTATAAAAATAAAGAAGGTAATTTTCACACCAAAGTTTTCACGGATAAGATCAGCTAACCCTTTTTGAGTTACAATACCCATTCTTGCATTCATTTCTTGTACTACTAGTAATGCAATAAAGCAGGGGATTAAGGTCCAAAGAAGCTTATATCCGTAAGTGGCACCTGCCACAGAGTATGCTGTAATACCACCCGCATCATTATCTACACTTCCTGTTATTAATCCTGGTCCCATTACTGATAAAAACATCATTAGTCCCACAATCCAAGGTGCTTTAGTTTTCTTTGCTTTTAAGTTCTCGCTCATTTTTAACTCCCCCCATTTAACCAATCTTTCTTTTATTCTTAAGTAATTCATAAATAATATCGTTTATTATGACATTGCCGAGTAATTTCATTTCCTTATCCGTAACAGGGATAGCTACAAGATTGTATTTTGAAACATTTTTTATCAAGTCATTAATATTATCTGTATCAAACATTGATTTGAATTTTTCGCTCATAATATCACCTATTTTGCTAGTTGGCTCAGAAATTATTAGGTCCCTTAAAGAAAGTGTTCCTATTAATTTATCAAATTTATCTACTACATAAAGTCTGAACATCTCATCTTCTTCAGGTTTTAGTTTTCTTAAGCTTTCAATTACCTCATTTATAGTTTCATTGTTTTTATAGGATACAAAATCCGTGCTCATAAGACTTCCGACTTCATTTGAATCATATTCTAACAATTCTCTGATTTCATCAGAAGCTTCTTTTTCCATATTATTAAGTAGTTCTTCTACCTTTTCATCATCCATGCCATCAAGTATATCCGCAGCTTCATCCGCAGGCATTTCTTCTAAAAGATCTGCAGCTTTATCTGCTGATAGGCTTTCAATAAAGCTAACTTGAACATCTTCCTCCATTTGTTCTAAAACATCCGCAGCCATTGCATTATCTAGTGAGGTAAAAATAGTAAGACCAGTTTTAGCATCAAAATCCTCAATAATATCAGCTAAATCTGATGGATGAAGAATAGATAAAGAATCATACGGTTTCGATAAAACAATATTTTCATTAGAAGCCACAACCGCTTGGACATCATTCCAGAGCATTAGTTTAGTTTGAAATTTAAGTCCAAGTTTTGCTAAAGGCTTTGAAATGCCAATCCTTCTTAAAATACCACTCATTCCAATATCAACTGCAACAACATACACTCCAGCTTCTAAAGTGGCCAGAGAAACATCATTTACACGTACTACTTTTCTACCATTTACATCAATAATCTGTTGATCTAAAATATATTTTTTTAAAAATAATGTATTGCTAGATGTATTTTCCTCTAGCTTGTCACATACTAAAACATATTGACCCTTTTTTTTAGACATTGAAAAATTTTTAAAATCATAGTCTTTTATACCGCTGTATGTTTTTACCTTAGCAATTGTAACATGAGGACTTTTTAATTCATTTACAACACCAAGATCCTTCAGCCTGCCAATTACCTTCATTTCTGAAGAATATACTTTATTCCCCAAGATTCTACTTAAATAAAAATTATTTTTCATATTACATCCTCCTTTTAGAAAGGGATGCAATACCATCTATAAAATAGTTTAATAGAGCGACATCCCTTCCAATATATTAAATTTTTTACATGTTCGGGACCACTGTCCATTAAATATCACACTCCTAAAATTAAAATAAAAAAACCCCTCCACAACGAAGTGAAGAGATTAAAGTGCGTAATAAATAAACGCGCGAAAAAACTAGCTCATCTTCACTCGTTGAGTTTTAGCACTGTACAGCTTAGAGATTTGATACTCAGCTACATTAAGTAAAACCTTAATCCGGTAATACCTGCTGACCCATTGGCGTCTCTCGACATTTCTGGGCAGTAGCGTGTGTCTTATACAGTAACCTCACCTAACAAGAATATTAAATTGTAATTCTCAATTAATATTATTCTTATATTTTTATAATATGCCCAAGTCTCAATATTGTCAACGATTTTCGAGTATTTTTTTTCTATTATATTACCTTATATTATCAATTGACAATAGGTATACATAATAATTTGCTATATAATCATAATTACCCCTACTTTTGGTAATTTATCGAGTATTTTTGAATCACCATGGCAGGTGTTAAAATACTCCGTTGCGTCGCTTCCCGCAGATACACTATAGTGAAAGCCACCAGCCCAAGACTGAATTGAACTTACGTCATAAACTATTCCATTTATAGCTACATAGGCAGCATTACCACCCATACCATTATATTTTGATAATTCCTCTAATGTGAATTTCCGCTGTCTTTTATCACTCTCTTCAAAATCATCTTTGAAAATATCTTTATTCATATTTCGGTATTTATTACATATTACATTTTCTTCCATGTTATATCTATATTTATCCACATTGTCATCCTCATCTAAAGACATTACAGGTTCTACTGGCACTAAATAATAAGCGGGATAATAAATTAGCATATTCACTCCTCCTATTTGTAGGCTTAAGTAATTTTTCTTCTTAATTATTTTATTCAATACGCTTTTAAATGTTACTTTAACTGAGATACGCCACATGAATTACATTCAAGTGATACCACCTACTGACAAACTCAAAAAAAATAATGGATAAGCACTAACTGCCTATCCACCATACTAAAAATAATTCTTAAAATTCAAAAGACACTAGTAAAGATAACTTCTTACCTCCCCAAATAAAAGCCCTTTTGCTTATTAAACGAATGATACTCCAAAAAGTTCATTATTATATTTCACTTTTTATTAGTATAGTTTTTATCCTAAAATATTATTTAGATTTATTTTCATCGTAAATAATATCTTTTATAACATCAAGCAATTCTTCCTTATCTAGCCTTTCAATATTATTTATTGCTTTAATGTCCTTCATTAATTTACTTCTTAGATTTTCGTCAGACTTATATTCTTTATAAGCTTTATCAACTTTATGAGTTTTTACAGCTTTATAGGTCTTGTCAGTTTTATGGGCTTCATTAGGTTCTTCGCCTATATAGAATTCCTCTCCACTTTCAACTATTCTAGAATTATAGCCCTTAGAATCTAATAACTGCTTAAAGCTCTCCTGCGCTTCTTGATCTCCGTGAACAAGAAGAATTTCCTTTGGTTTTTCCATAAGTCCTTCTATCCAATTGAATAATCCATTTCTATCAGCATGTCCGGATAATCCCTCTAGGTTATAAATATGAGCTTTAATAGCAATGGGTTCTCCAAATATCTTAACTATCTTTGCGCCCCCTACTATGCTTTTTCCCAAGGTTCCTTCTGCTTGATAGCCTACAAAAACAATTGATGATTCTTTTCTCCACAAATTGTACTTAAGATGATGTTTTATTCTACCTGCATCACACATACCACTTGCAGAAATAATTATTGCCTTACTTTGAATTTTATTTAGTTCCATTGAATCATTAGACGAAACTGAGAATTTCAAACCATTGAATCTAAATGGATACTGTCCCTTCATTATAAGTTCCTTAGCTTCTTTATCATAATCTTCACTATGGCTTTCAAAAATCTTTGTTGCCTCAATAGCTAAAGGACTATCAATATAAACCTGAATATCTAACAAATCTTCATTTTCTACATATTTATTTAATTCATATAAAATCTCCTGAGTCCTTCCCACTGCAAATGAAGGTATAATAACATTCCCCCCTCTTGCAAAGGTCTCCTTAATTATTCTTAATAATTCCTTTAAATCTTCCTTAATTTCAGGATGAACCCTATTGCCATATGTGGTCTCCATTATCAAGTAATCAGTCTGATTAATGATGGTTGGATCTTTTATAATTGACTTATTTATATTACCTAGATCACCACTGTACACAAGTTTTACCTCTTCTTGATTTTTTTGCTTCATATATAATTCAATAATAGCAGAACCCAAAAGATGCCCTGCATCTCTAAATCTTATTTTTAACCCTTCAAAAACCTCTATCATCTCATCATATTGAAATGCTCTAAAAAGATTAAGGGACGACTCAGCTAATTTAAATGTATAAAGTGGTTCTAGAGCTTTTAATCCCTGACGTTTTCTTTTTCTATTTTTCCACTCAACCTCTGACTCATGAATGTGTCCACTGTCAGGAAGCATAATACTGCATAAATCCTTTGTTGCCTGCGTGGATAAAATCTTTCCCTTAAATCCCATCTTATAAAGTAGCGGTATTCTTCCACTATGATCTATATGTGCATGTGATAAGATCACATAATCTACATCTTTAGGATTAAAACCAAACTCCTCATTTGCAAATACTTTTTCACCTTTTCCTTGATATAAACCACAATCAAGCAAAACAGTCTTTCCGTTTATGTGTAAAATGTGACATGAACCAGTAACAGTTTTTGCAGCTCCATAGAATTGAATTTTCATAATAATCCTCCTCATCTTCATCATCATGTTAATAGTTACTTTATATACTGTCAAGATTCACAGATATACTTTTCATTGGATATTAGCGCGCAAGCATTATGCTAAATTTCGTCTAAAGCTTTCAAAATATTCAGATATTTATTTCCATTATAACAGATATATTATAATATACCTAGCTTGTCTTTGAGTGATTTATGCATGTCATTACAACCAAAGCCAATTTCCATAAATAATTAAAGTTTGTAATCATTTACGGAATATATCTTTTATTGGGTACTTTTCCTGGCAATTTGCATAATCTATATAACGAAAAGATTATAAAGCAGAAAATATTATTGGAAGGCTTCTATAATCAAATATTGCGCTATTACTAGTTGCGCTATATTAAATATTCTTTTAAACAAAAAAAATTTGGGGAGGAATTATTATGGAACAACAAATTTTAAAGGTAATTGAAATTTTGTTTGGTATTGGTGTAACAGCCGTAACGCCTTTTTTGGTACAAGCACTAATAGTAATAAAAAACAAATTAACACAGGAATTTGGAGAAAAAAATGCTTTAATAATAAAAGATTATATAGCTAAAGTTGTTGCAGCAATTGCGCAGAAATATGGTACTTTAGAAAATGAAGAAAAGTTTGCTAAATCGGTTTCATTACTAGAATCTAAGTTTGGAGTAAACTTCTTAACTGAAGGTGAACTGGAAGTTTTAATAGAAGATGCTGTAGCTCAATTAAAGAAAGTACAAGCTCAGACAATTCCTAGCAGAGATATAGATTAAACCATATTGTGTCACAAAAAAATAATTAAAATTGGAGATGAAGTTTTGTGAAAGGAATAGATATATCTAGTTACCAACAAAATATAGATTTTAAAAAAGTGAAGAATAGTGGAATAAAAATAGTTTATATTAAAGCCACGGAGGGACTCACTTATAAAAATCCTCTTTTAAAATCACAATATACTGAAGCAATGTTAGCAGGGCTCAAAATTGGATTTTATCATTATCTAAGAGCAAATAATCCAATATCAGAAGCAAAATTTTTTCTAAGTGTTATAGCGGGACTTTCAGCAGATTGTAAATACGTTATAGATGTAGAAGAGACATTAGGACAAACCATATCTAAAATAAGCTCTAATGTAAGGCTATTTGCAGATTATTTAATATCAAATAATAAGGAAGTTTGCATTTATACAGGAGATTATTTTTATTCAAAGAATTTAAATAATTCTGTTAAAAATATACCGTTGTGGGTGGCACATTACGGAGTAACAAAACCTGATGCAATTAATTATATAGGATTTCAATATTCAGACTCTGGGCGTGTAGATGGAATAAATGGACCTGTTGATTTAGATGAATTCAATTCTGATATATTTATTAATTCAATCTCGACTGTTCCTATTCCTGTAAATATTGTTGTAAAGACTTTTCAACATGCTGCCAACTCAGTGGGATTAAAAGATAAAAATGGGGACAAGCTTCTTGAGGATGGCATCAAAGGTCCTCATACCAATGAGGTTGTATCTAAGATACTTGTTACTAAAGGAGCCCATAATGAATTTGTAAGGTGGATACAACAGCGACTTATTGCGTTAGGCTTTAACTGTGGTAAAACTGGAGCTGATTCATACTTTGGCGCGTTGACATTAGTAGCGGTTCAACATTTTCAAACTTCAAGGGGGTTAAAAGCAGATGGAATTGTCGGTCCCTTAACCATAACACAACTTTTAAAATAAAAAAATAAAAAAGCCTAGTTATCATTACGCTAGGCTTTTATCAACTTTATAAGTTATATTATATGGTGGTGGAAGTTGTCAACCTTAGTGATAAAACTTTACTACATTACCAATTTCTTTCGCAAAATTAGGATGTCTTAATTTATATTTATTAATCACTCTGCGTGCCCGTGGGCGATTATATCGCTGAACAATAATAGGGTATATGTTCAAAAATATATTAAGAAATATTAACCCTATTGTTTCCTTAAATGAATATACCATACAAACATAAATAGAAATAAACGCAATTATAATGGCAATAATTACGTGTCCAAATTCAGAGGTTCGAGTTCTGTATTCATAATATTCTAATAAAATCAAAGATTTTCTAATAGGCGTTTCCTTTTTTCTACTTCTCTCCCAACCACTTAATACTAGCAATTTTCTAAAGAAATTAACGCCAAGGTACTCGTATATTTTTCCGCCCTCTTCAATAGGGTGACTATTAAAATATGATGATTTGAGTGCTGGCCTCAATAATGTTTGCGCTATAGACATCCACATCATAAGCACAAAGTTTAGTGTAATACTATATGATAATGAACTCATGCTCATAAAAGGAAATAATATGAAAAATCCTGTCCCACATGTGGTGGTCAATACAATAATCCAATTAATAAATGTATTTTTATTTACCATTATCATGTTGCAAACACCACCTTTCTTTATTTGTATATAAAGCTCAATTTTTATTAACTTTATTATCAATATCTTTTAATAAACTCTCATCGTAATCTCCAAACCACTCTTTTAGCTTTTCTTTTGATTTTCGCTTTACTTCTTCGTCAATAAACATAACAACCGCTCCAATAGCTAATGCCAACACTCCAAGATCGTCAGTAAAACCCACAAATGGAATTATATCTAGAATTGCATCTAATGGTGAAATAAAGTATCCCAATGAACTAACTATTGCAGCCTTTGCCCACCTAGGTGTTGTAGTCTTTTGAAAAGTGTAGAACAATAATAACCCTGCATAAATCACACTAATTCCTGCTGTTTTTGCTGTATTCTTTATTTTATTAAAAAATGAACCATCTGAATAAGCTTTTGAATATTCACTTACATTTGATTTTTTATTGTCTTCCATGCCCTTATCCTCCTATGTTTAATGTAACCATTGATAATACAATTGAAATAAAAAAAGAAGGTATCCCCTTCTATATATTTGTAAATAAAATGCAATTATCATCGAACAAAATCACATACGTACTTTACTTTTATGTGATTTTTATATATACTTATAAAAGCATACAAATACCACAAGTATATATCATCATTTATGTGCCTTTATTATATCACATAATTAAGGCGTATGTCAATATTTTTTTTAAAAAAACATAGGAGCGTGAGAAAATGAGTAATTATGTACTAAATAATCAAGAAGAAATACTTTATCTTGATAATACCCTTAATTTCATAAAGAAAGAATTGGATAAGGCTGAATATGAAATACATTTCAGAAAAAGTGATCTTATTGCTTCAAGGAAAGAAATGTGGCAGGAATCTGCTCATTTTTCAAATGACCTTGATAAGATTCCAGAGATGCTTCAACATCTCTTTGAAGTCGATAGTCAAAATTATAATTATGACAAAACATTTGACCGAATAAAAAAATATACACGAATTTTAAACTCACCTTATTTTGGGCGATTTGATTTTAAGGAAGATGGTTATGATTATCTAGATAAAATTTATGTTGGTCTTTATAATTTAATTGATAACGATACAAGTACAATTTTAATATACGATTGGCGATCACCTATTTCAAGTATGTTTTATCAATGTGAAATTGGTAAAGCCTCATATAAGGCCCCCTATGAAATAATTTCAGGTGATATTTTTATGAAAAGACAATTTAAAATTGAGAATTCTGAGCTTAAATATTTTTTTGATAGTAGCATAACTATCAATGATGATATCCTACAAGAAGTATTAAGCCATAATTCTTCCTCAAATATGAAAAACATTGTTGAAACCATCCAAAAGGAGCAGGATGTAATTATTCGCGATACGGAAAATGAACTTTTGATTGTACAAGGAGTAGCCGGAAGTGGCAAAACATCTATAGCACTACATAGAATTGCCTATTTACTTTATGTTGGTATAGGATCAAAACTGCATTCCAATAATATTATTATAATTTCTCCTAGTTCTGTTTTCAGCAAATATATATCTGGGGTTTTACCTGAACTTGGCGAAGAAAACGTAGAAGAAACTACGTTTGACAATATTGTAGTTGATTTCTTAGATAATAGATTTAGATTTGAAAGTAGAAAACAGCAACTTGAATCTCTAATTATTTATAATGATACCCAAGATTTAAACTTAAAAATGGAGAACACAAAATTTAAAGGCTCGACAACATTTGTAAAGATTTTAGATAGATTAATACAATATTATGAGCATAATTCAATTTGTTTTGAAGACTTCTATTATGATGGAAAAATAATTGAAACAAAAGAGCAACTAAATAATCTTTTCCTAAACGGTAAAATGGATATGCCAATATCAAAACGACTTAAAAGAATTGAAAGTATGATGCTTAATAAGCTTCCCCCATTAAGGAAAATAAGGATTAAAAAAATCCAGAAAATTGTTCAAAGTAGCAGTGGTCACGAACTGGAAGTAAGAGTTTTTAGCAGATTACTCTCATTTAAAGAAGATAAGGTATTCCTAAGACGACTTTATAAGTCTACTCGAATTGATTATTCAGATTTATACAAATTACTTTTTAATAAAC
>Ga0209540_10001738_pt1 | contig 16026 bp, 13 predicted proteins | sample BarGraIncu01121A_FD_184501 | JGI IMG/M metagenome (GOLD analysis project Ga0209540, IMG submission 184501) | Arctic peat soil microbial communities from Barrow, Alaska - Barrow Graham LP Incubations 011-21A (SPAdes) (version 2) | ecosystem: Environmental > Terrestrial > Soil > Wetlands > Peat... | reverse complement strand
AATAATTTTTTAACGATTCCAGCCGAATCATAATCATCGTTTCTAATTGATAAAACTCTTCCATGTTTTAAAAAATCAAAGTTTTTTTCTAAACATGCCGTATTGCAACCGTGGATTAGCAATATTTTCTCCCACTCACCATCATCAAGAGTAACCCACTCTATTCGATCTCCTGCCGCAGATTGTATTTTTTTAACACACCCCACGCGATCGAATGTTGGATTGCAACCGCCACAGTACTTTAAGGCTATCCTTTTCTTGACCATACCAAACAAAAACTAAATATCTCTCATGCATGGAGAAGCCATTTCCGGTTCGCCACCCATACACAGAGATGCTCTCCCATCTCGTCAGACCCATAAGCCTATAATTTTTTTTATATCATAATAAATGGCAAATTTCATCGATTATTTCGGCCGGAATTGAGGCTCTTTCAGCAGTACCTTTGCTCGCCACTGTAAGGCTTTATATCTTTTACTGTCCCTAAAATCACCAATTGCAGTACGACATGAGCGATAACTACATCTCTCCTTTTTATGCTATTTAGGCTTAAGATCAATTTTTAGGGCTTAAAACAAGCAATAGATGTTATAAAAATGAGATGTTAAGTTAACAAAAACAAAAAGATGGTTAAAATGGGACAAAATCAGACAGGATTTTTGTGCCCTGCATTCAACTTAAATAAGTTGTCACCGATTAGGCTTCGCCTGGCAGTTATATCTCAATGTCATTGACTTATATCTTGTATTCCTTGGAGAAAACAAAACATACAGGAACAGACTGACAGCATAAATAAACTGGTGCCCCTGGCGCGAGTCGAACGCGCGGCACACGGATTAGGAAACCTTTATAGCTTTCCTTCATAAGCCTATCTATTTGATTTTCCTCAATAGCTGTTGGTGTAGTTTTGCTAAAAAACGGTCAAAAGAGTCTATTTTTTAAACTTTTCACCCACCAAACTCACCCACAGGAGGAAACCATGACTTACAGAGAAACTTTAAAGAGCGTTGATACCGAAAGAGCCTTAGAATTGCTCGGTATCGAATTTGAGTCACAAGGAGGCTATGCGAAATTCAACTGCATTAATCCTGATTGTGACGGCAGAGCCGCTATCAAAGAGTACGGCGACAAGAAGAATCTTTACTATTGTCCAAAGTGCAAGTCAAGCGGCCATGTTATTTCTTTGGCAATGAAAGTCAAAGGATTGGATTGGAATGGAGCCAATGATTTTCTGCTTAAAGCTTGCAACAGCAAAGCCAAGAGGATCACCGAAGAACTCAATGTTGTTTATGAATTGTTTTACGACGATTTAATCAAAGCCAGAGGCATTGATGAAGAAATTTGCAAGACGCTTGAGATCGGAGTTCCCAAAGGCAAGACCATGCTGGCCGGGAGCGTTGCTTTCGCGGTCAGAGATGCCAAGGGAATGAAAGTCGCTTATTACGGCATCAAGAAGAAAGACGGCAAGCCGGTGTTCCACAACAGCTTCAATCCTGAATTGTATCTTTACAATTTCTGCAACATTGATTTTAGCGAGCCTGTCTATTTTACTACCGATATTTTCCGTTGCGCCAATAATATCGGTAATGGGAAGCAATGCGTCTGCAATTTCGGACTGCCCTATCTTTCCGAGGCTCAGCTTGATCTTTTGCATCAGGTAGAACACATTGTTTTTCTTGTTGATCAACCACTCGTAAAACCGCTGGCAATTCAGATGGCGGAAAACAAAATGAATTACTTTCGGTTTGAGTAAAATGAGCAACAAAATAACGGGCTGTCCTATCATGGATTAGCCCGTTTCTTTTTTATAATTATCCACCCTACCCGCTTTGCTCAAAAATCTATTTCAGCATATAATTAAGTTGCTACCCAATTCAATAAATTATCCGATTTTTTTATCCCTTGTTGCCTTAAAGGGGCAGTCTGCCAATGAGGGATATCTTCGGATAAACTGAGTTGGGTAGCCAGACTGTCCCTTTAAGTTGTTAAAAAACAAAAATATGAAAGGAATAATTTACGTAAGAGTATCAAGCGAAGAACAAGTCAAAGGCACATCTTTGGAAAGTCAGGATGAGCTTTGCCATGCCTATTGCAAAAGCAAGGGCATTGAGGTTTTAGGTATTTATCGCGAAGAAGGAGCCTCGGCTAAAACAGCCCAGCGCGCAGAGTTTTTGCGAGCCATTGAATTTTGCCGGAAGAACAAAGGCAAGGTTGATGCTTTTGTAGTTTATAAAGTTGACCGGTTCGCGAGAAACACTGAAGATCATTTTTATGTCCGCAAAACACTCCTTGAGTATGGTGTAACTCTTCACTCCGTAACGGAACCTATCGGCAATAATCCCGCCGAGAAATTCATTGAAACTGTTTTAGCCGGAAGCGCGGAATTTGATAATGCCATAAGAACTCAAAGATGCGTTGATGGTATGGCAGCCAGACTCAATAAAGGCATCAGTCCTTTTTTTCCGCCAATCGGTTATGAGTGCCAGCATGCAAGACAAAAAGGCGAAAAGAAAAATACACCGGACGAACCCGACAAAGTATTTTTTCCGATAATTCAAAAAGGGCTTAAAGCATTTGCAACCGGCAATTACTCTCAAGCTGAAATGAAAACTCTTTTTGATAAATTAGGATTAGCAAAATTACGCGGGACAAAAACGTCATCGCAACTTATTAGCAAGATATTTACCAGATATCTAAAATTCTATGCCGGTATTTTAGTAAATCCTTGGACAAAAGAAGAAGTTCAGGGATTGCATGAACCGATGATAACCAGAGAGGAACTGTTTAAAATACAGATGGTGTTATCAGGCAAGAAGTTGAATGTTAAGCATGTTAGGAAAAATCCCTTATTCCCTTTGCGCAGAATTGTATTTTGCGGTTCTTGCGGCAGGCCATTAACTGGAAGCTGTTCAAGTGGGAATGGCGGAAAATATTATTATTACCATTGCTATAACAAAGATTGCCCGACTTATGGCAAAGGGTTTAGCAAAAAAGATTTGGAAGAATCTTTTATTAAATATCTGAATTCAATCACGCCTAAAGAAGAATTTTTGAGATCATTTAACGGGATAGTATTGAATTTTTGGAAAGAAAAGGAAATGCATTTTGCAAAGGATGTTCAAAACTATCAAAAGCAACTAGCAATTTTAGAAGATAAAAGGAAAAGGATTTTTGAAATGCGGGAAGACGGATCATATTCGCCCGAAGAATTCCGGGAACGGAAAGAGGAAATTGAAAATAAGATTATGGCTATAAAAATATCCCTGAGTGAAACAAGGATTGAACAGTTTGATATTGAAGGCACGTTATCTTACGCGAATAATTTTATCTTGAATCTTGGACGATTATGGTTTGATTTAGTCAATTCTCAAATAAGGTTCCAAAAAATGGTATTTCCGGAAGGAATTTCGTATTCAAAAAAAGAAGGTTTTCGAACCACCAGTTTAGGGCTTATTTACGAGCTAAACAGGACTTTTGGAACTCAAAAATCCCCTAATGTAGACTGCTCGCTCATTAATTGGAACCAAATCGTGGTTTATTTAAAGGAATGGCATGAATTGAGGGAAGCTTTTTTGCTTAATGCATAGGAAAAAATATTCTATATATTATTACTCCAATACATTATATGTTCATCTTTAATATTATCTCTTTGAGTTAATGCTTATAACAAAACAGGGGGGTTTTATGAAACGAATAAAAGTAGTTTTTATAACCGTATCGCTTTTATTGCTGTCAGCATTCTTAATCATTGCCCACGGACAGGCACCCATCCGCACAGTAACCGGAACAGTAACTAAAGTATCAGATGGAGATACAATCCATTTAGAAACGCCCGAACAGACAATTCTTAAAGTGAGGCTGTATGGGATAGATGCGCCGGAAACGCGCAAAATCAATCAACGTACTGGTCATGTCAACAAGCCGGGGCAACCTTATGGAGATGAGGCTTGGAAAGCCCTTGAGAGTAAAATCATGGGTAAACAAGTAAAGGTTGATATTCTTGATATTGATAGATACAGACGCATGGTTGGAATAATTTACTTGAACGATAGAAATATAAATTTGGAAATGGTCTACGAAGGATATGCCGAGGCCTATATTGAATATCTCAAACCGCCATACCGGTCAGAGTTTATTCAAGCCGAACGGGAAGCAAAATCAGCAAAGAAAGGAATATGGTCCCTGCCGGAGTATGAGAGGCCGAAAGATTTTCGTAAGCGACTGAAAGTAAGGGGTGCTGAGTAGTTGCCGCAAAGGAATTAACATGAAAATATTAATCGTTTTGAGCCTTATTATATTTTTTATAGTTTTAGCTTTGGTTACTACTCTGGAAAAGAAAAACATGGACTACGGTGCCCATGATATTGTTGCTACAACAAAGAAATGCCCATGCTGCGCTGAAGAAATTAAAATCGATGCAGTTAAATGCAAAAACTGCGGATCACTGCTTAATGTTTTTAAATAAAAGGAAATAAGCAACTGATGGCTAAAAAACTTGATCAGAAACAGACCGTTGATTTAAAGGAACTGCTCATGTCCGAGGTTATTCAATCGGAGGCATTGATCAATCTTTTGGATAAGAAGGGCTTAATTTCAAAACAAGAGCTGTTGACAGAAATGAAAAGGGTGCAGCAGTCCTCTATGATAAAATCTAAAGCATGATGCGCTTAGGATAAGTATTACTTCCTGTAAGTGAACGTTCGATATTTTTTAAGGTAATGCTTTATTTCAAATAGTATTCGCCACTTTTCTTTTTTTATGAATTGAAGTAGGATTGCATGAAAGTTCGGAAAATACCAAGTAGGTATATTAATTGTTAGCCCGACAATATCGGAAACGTAGGAATTGTGAACATGAAGAAGGTGAATCCCGACGAGTTGAAAGCGATGAAAACTGAGGTCGGCGCCTTTATTGGCCGCCTCCTGATGCAGGGCGACCGGGCTGCAGTTGTCTTAGGGGTGGCTCGGCTTGATGTTGCCCTCGAAGCGGCGCTGCGCAGCCTTATGAGCCACCATCCTGATGGCCAGGACAACCTGTTTGATCCAGACCGGCCTCTGGGCACGCTATCTGCGAAGATCGCGCTGGCCCACCGCTTGGGCGTAATTGACCAGGATGTCGAACATGCTCTTCAGATCATTCGGAAGATCCGGAATGAGTTCGCTCATTCAATCGAGGATGAGACACTTTCCGTTCAGCGTCACCGCGATAGGTTGCGCTCGTCAACAAGCCGGTTTCGTGAGATGGCAGTGTGGAACGCGACCGCGATCCACTTCGAGACACTTTCGATTTCCGACGCGCTTAAGGAGTTCGCGCTGCTTCTCACGATCATCATCGTCAATCTTGAGGTGTTCGCGCGCATGGAGCAACGTGTCACAGTGGCCAAGCTATTGCACTTCGGGCCATCGGGCGGGCTAACAATGCAATGAAGCCGACGCCGGCTGGCAGGAAAAGCGCCTGAGCCGGCGCGGCTTATTGCTATCGTTCGGTCATGAAAGGAGACAGGGATGCTGCGTACCATGAAGTACAACATTTGGCCACGTAATATACGATTCGAGGATGGCCTGTTGGCTGTGGTCGATTTCGCTGCAAAGCGCCTGCTGAAACCAAGTGAAGATATAAAGGACATCTTTAGTATTACAATAAACGACTTCGAGTACGTTAATTGCGACGGAATCGAGGAGCTTGTCGGCATACTGAGGAAGACACCTGTGTACAGTAGGTTTACGTGTAGAAACTCCTTCCGAGGCAAACGGCCGGAGCAATTCCTCTACACTGGAGTCACATTCAATAATCGTGAAGTTGAGGTTGACGTTTCGTCAAAAGACGTTGATCTGGTCGAAGCAACACACCGATTCATCAAGGATACGTTTAACCTGCGAAATCCTGAATTCCCGACCTCGCCAGACGATAGGGCGAAATATCTTCACCCAACGATCTTCATTGGCCGTCATTTCGACGACGTCGGCAACGAGTACTACAAAAAACTGTCGTCCTTCCTGGAACTCCTTGGTTTCAACGTTACGCAAGGCGAAGAGTACACATCTCAGTCAATCCCAGAGAAAGTTAAAGCAAGAATAAATAATCAAGACATTTTTCTTCTGATCGTTAGTGGCGACAGGGAACACGAATGGCTCATCGCTGAGCCCTCCTATGCCCTCGGAAAAGGAAAGCATTTGATTTTGCTAGCGGAAAAGAAAGCAATATACAAGCCCACAATTCTGGGGCAGGACTTGGAGCAGGTGCTATTTGACTCCGGACATATCGAACAGACCTTTACTCCGTTACTCCGTGAGTTTCGTTCAATTCGTATCCTAGGATTATAAGCGAGCCGAATATGGCATTTTACCGGAGCGCTGACGCCCCCCAGTGAATTCATCGTTGCACCTTTCAACCAATATCTTCAATTCTAACAACTGTTAAATACTGTGGACAAGGTGTTATCGATAACCGCGACAAGACTGAATTGGATATTGTCTATCAAGTCAAATATGGGCCAGGACAAATTACATGAGCGTTTTTGCCTTGCTGCATAGACATAAACTGATTGGCTGATACAAAGGTTTTTTCAGATTCGAGGAAATATAACAAAAAGCGGGCATCCAAATGGATTTGCCCGCTTTACTTAGATAGTTTATCTGATAACAAAGCGCAAAGAATACTTATAGAAAATAACAATGCTAAAGGTGTAAAACCATAAAATAAAGCAATCGGTAAACATATAATAGACAAAACCATAGCACCTGTTGCATAGAATCTAACAACTTTTAATAATATATCATTCATATCAATCCCATTTGATTTTTCTTTCGGGGATACACACCACATTACCGTCTACAAAGTCACCTTTTTTGTTTCTAATCATAACCCGAATAAGCGGTTCATCATGTTTTGAAAACTCGCATTTGCCACCATAAGCCATGACTCTTGCATTCTTCTTAAAGATAAATTGTATATCCTCTTTACTGTCATTATAAAGGTAAGTATCTTCTGTTACTGTTCCATATTTATTAGATTCAGTACAACCCAAAAAAAGTATCAAAAGAATAAAAAACATTTTTCTCATTAATGCCTATTCTCCCTTCTGAGCGTCGTTGTGTCTCTACCTCTAACATTTACTTTGCATTCTGCGCAACAATATATTTGTTGGTTTATTTCTCTTTGACTGCATCTTCCGGCAAATCAAAAACTGTTTTATTATACTGCAAAAATAAAACCGGCAAGAGGGCTACCGCTTAGGGTTGGATTATGACGGAAATTAACATGTGGCAAGAAATGCAGGAAGCTTTTTGGCTTAATGCATAGGAAAAATCCGGTTAGCACTAATCTTATATCTTATAATAAAATTTCATGCCTTTGACGCCGATGGTTTATTGTCATTTCTCCCATCTATCAGAACGACATATTTTTCTCCCAATAACCCTAAATCGGATAAAGCCTTTTTAATTTTAACTTCATCTTCTACAGTGAAAAAAAGGATAACCTTAATGGCCTTGTCAGTGTCATGAGCTTGCTTGTATATTTCTACCTGTTTTGCTAAATTTTGTTTCAACCTCGGATTACTGGCAAGTTTAAACTCTACCAGAGATTTATCTCTGGCTCCACGTGATATCTTAAAATCTACGGGCCCTCGTCCTTCATTTGCCTCACGAGTTACGTCAGCGGAAGATGCAAACCAGGTTAATCTAAACATTATCTGAATATCCTTTTCTCTTTTGATAGGCTGACCCTTAACATAGAATATCCGATAACCATCTTTATTTTCTATAACATTTTTGAGAAACATTACTCTTTGATATGCTTCTTCCAAAGTATCTCCGGGTGTTTTGTAGAAATCTGATTCTTCCTGTAAATTTTCAATGAATGAGGCCAGTTCTGTTACAAAAAGCTCTTGAGTCGCAAGGACCTTTTCTTCGCTCACAGATTTAGCCTCTTCCCCGTGCTCTTCTTTATAGTGAATGTAATAATCAATGAAATCAGGATATTTTGAAATAACTGAAGAAATTGCCTTTGCTATATCGGATTTTGAAGGCGCTTTCATGCCCCCGCCTTTCTTCTTTCTAGTCGGACGCGGGAGGTTAGAAGCAAAATAGAAACTTAATTGATCTCGAAGTTCTATATTTGAAATCGACGCGATAATATCATGGAATTTTCCGACGATGTCTCTCTTGTTAATCCATGTCTCGTCTTTTGTAAGCATGTCCTTAGGTGTCAGCAGGACGAAGTCATTATTATATGACGGGAGAACAAAAGTTCCCGATCTCCAAATCTCTTTATCGTGGTCAAAGCAAACTTTACGAATCGTATAAGGCTTGCATTTAGATGGGTCTATATATTGCTTTGCAAATTCTTGAGTATATTCTAAGAGATATCCTTTTATAAGGTTTGTGGTAAAGTCGCTAATATTATCACGGCCAACACCATCTTTTACAAGGCAGAGCTTTTCAAGATGGCTGCTTTCGGTAATCGTCTCCTTACCAAAATTAGTAAACAAAGTATGAAGGTTATTATTTAAGGCTGTTGCGAAATCCATTCCTAATCCGCTCCCACCGTTTCCAATCAAACTGTAGCCAAACCAATTTTGTTTGACTTCAGAAAATAGAAACCATGATTTTAGTAGCCCTATCCGTATGCCTTGTTCTAGAGATTTATCTCGAAGAAATGATACATAGTCAAGAATTTCACCATGTAATCTTTGGTATTCCTCTTTATCGCTATTAAAGAGCAAGAAGGGGTCTATAAACAACGGCAGATCGTTGATGAGTGAAATATTAAAAGCGCCGTAGCGTTCAATAACGTCAGGATCAATTTCAAAGATGTCTGAAAAATAGACCTTCATATATTTTTTTCCAAAATTTCATAGTGCTTCGGGTCTGATTCTTTGACTATGTTCAACAAAATATTTATTGCGTTTTTGCCTTGCCGTATATGAAAAAGAGCAAGGGGTTCAGAAAAACTGTTTTATAATGCGAAAAGATTTTTTCTTCCCTTCCGAGGACTGAATGCCATTAGAATTTGTTTGATGGCGTCATAGTTACCATTAAAGGGGTGAATGCCCGAAGCCTAAAACTCCTTATTTAACTATGCGCATGTCATTTGCATCATTTGCTCTGCTAAATAAGCATGGGCAACAGAGTTAGATGGTTTTTCTTTTTTAACCTTTAAAATAATATTTATTTTTTCGGGTGACACTACAATCAAACCGATATTATGCTTTTTTAATAAATCTAAATCAACCCTATGCGCAAATTCTTCGCTTATAGCTAAATAACTTTCGTGAGAATATATTTTATATCTTAAAGCTTGATAAAAACCACTTTTCCAATCCGCAAGCTTAGCTTCTATTGAGATTATTTTTTTTACGGGAGATGAATATGTATTTTTAACAAATAATTCGTCTTCATTGATTCTCTCTAATATTTCATTTTTTATTAAAAGATTAATCAAATTTAGTACTTGTTTTTTTGTTAAAAATGTATCTTCGCAAAACTTTTTAATTTCTATTTTTTTATTTTTCCTATTAAAATATTTTAATACTGTAAATATTGCATCATAATCTAAGGCCATGGCGTCCCTGCCGCTTATTTTTTCAGTGACAAAAACTAAGTCAGCAATTCCGTTCCCACTATTAAATTCACTAAGAAAATATCCATCTGATATTTGATATTTTTCAGATAGGTATCTCTTTAATATGGGGATCATTTCTTTTTCAAAATTAAACATAATGTTTCTCTTTTAATTTAGTAAAAACATTTTTCCATCTATTTAAAAATAGATAATCATCATCCTTAAAAACAGTCCTAAGTTTAGAATAATTTATCAGTGCGTTATCTATTTTTAGTAAGAAACTGTCAATCCTATCATTCGGGCTAAGTACTTTAATTTCTTCAATTATATTATAAATATTTTCTAAAAAATGTAAGTTTGCATTTTTATCTTTTATGATTTCAGGATTAGATTTGCCAGTACAATAAAAACAATTACACACACTGATGGATTCTGTAATTTCATCAAATCTAGTTGGTGCTTTTCTGGTAATAGGTACAGTTGTTAGTAATTCCGGGAAAAAATATCTGACATACATATTATATGCTTCTGAAGTTTCGCTATATAAACCTTCATAGAAACTTTCAAATCTCGCTGTTCCCGATGTAAAACCACTAACGCCAAGTGATAATAAACCTAGACCCAGTCCAGCGTTAACCCTTCCTGCAATAACTGGTTTTTGAGTCCATGTTTGTAGTTCAAACAGAAAATCTATATAGTTATATAAAGTTGCTTCTGGTGTTTTGTTGTCGATACAATCTGCATAAATCAAAAATCCATCAGCATCAAAAGAAGAAAGTATATTCAGAAAATATTTTTTTGAACTCGCATCATTAAGAAAATCAGCTCTTATGCAAACTCCCATATATATTTCCTTATCAGGGAATTTACTATCCCTATAATCGATGCTTTCTTTCGTTAGTTTACAATCAAGATCAAACCATTCCGCTATTAAATTACGGTCTGGCCCAAAACCAACAGATGAATTATGTATATAGTGAAAAGGTGAAACCAATTTGGTAGCCTTAAGCTCTATTTGTTTATCAATAACCTTTTTTACATATTCCTTCTGATCCGAATAATGTTTTAACGAGTCTGGTGTTATCACGCTATAGTCGGTGGGTGCATACGGAAGTTCGCGAACGCCCTTTGTATCAGCGTATGCTGCATATGCTAAGCGAACTGTCGCAGGGTCAATAATAATTTTAATATTTTCATCATCTTGAATTTTCTTTTTCAATCCTGACTGATTTGTTTCTAAATTAGCAGGAAAATCGACCCAGCCAAATTGTTTATTTCTCTTCGTGAATTCTTCTAATACGGTTTTATCATTATACAATCTCAAGTAAAATCTAGGTGATAAATCATACTCCTTAATTATAGATGTATCGCTGACAAAATCTATCGCATCTATTACATCTCTTATTTTAGCAAACCTTTGATAAGGATTTTTTTCAAGTAATTTTAAAATAACATTTTCAATTTTATTACTTATTTCAATATTTCTTCTTCTTGGTGGAATTGCAGGTTCATTTTTTATTTTATCAAGCAGCTCTGGTTGATACTGAAAATCATAAGGATAATAACCAGTTAACATTTCATATAAAATAACTCCTGCCGTGTATAAATCGCTCCTTTTATCTATATTTTTGCTATCAGTAATTTGCTCTGGAGACATATACGGACCAGTTCCAAAAACTTCCCCAGTACTTGTAATTGAAGTATAATCGATAACCTTGGAAATGCCGAAATCAACGATTTTTATTTTCCCATTGCCTTGTACTAAAATATTTTCTGGCTTTAAGTCTCTATGAATAATTCCAGTATCAGCCTCTTCACCCCTTAAATTGTGGAGATAATTTATTCCTTCTAAAATTTGTTTAAATAATATTAGAGCATCTTCTTCTTTTAATTTTTCATTTTTATTTAATATTTCTCTTAAATTTTCCCCTTCGATATATTCCATTACTAGGAAAAAATTTTTGCCAGCTTCATCTTCAATAACAAAATCGTCAACATATTTTACAAGAAATTCGTGAGAAACAGATTTCATAATATCTATTTCTCTTTGCAGTCTATTATTTTTCTCCCCATGTTTTTTAAATTCCCTTAATAGATAATCTTCATTAAAAATTTTAATTGCATAGATATTACCATTTTTTTCAGCTTTATAAACTGCACCAAACCCTCCCTTGTTTATAAAAGAGATTACCCTATATCCTTTTATTGTTTGATTTAGTAATTGCATGATGAGTTTATTAATCCAACAAAGTTTTTATAATAAATATATTATTCTTTATTCTAACATTTTTTCAAGAAAAATAGTATTAATTTGAATTTTGTAGCGGAGTGGGGAAAACATCTTATTGCCCCTCATTACTTAAATGAAAAACAAGATTGAGTTATTTTTATGAGTTTGGCGTTAGCCCAAAAGAAAAACATTGGACTGCACCCTTATTTTTTATTTTAACTTTGTGTTTTGACGGCAATTTGTTATAGTAAAAAGAGTGATAATTCAACTTTTGGGTTTTTATAAACGACATGGTTAAAATTAGCGAAGCTAAAACTCGTCAGGAAATCATTGATAACCGCCTCAAAAAGGCTGGTTGGAATGTTAATGATCCCAATCAGGTTACAGCCGAGCTTGATATTTGGATTGGTTTGCCGGAAGGAACTACGAAGCCGGAACATGAACATCAAGGATTCCAATATGCCGACTACGCTTTGCTAGGAGACGATGGCTACCCATTGGCCATAGTGGAAGCAAAAAAAACATCGAAAGATGCCAGAATTGGCCAGGAACAAGCACGCCAGTATGCCGAGAACATTCAAAAGAATTCCGGCAAGGATATGCCTTTTGTCTATTACACCAACGGACATGATATATATTTTTGGGATACTGAAAAATACCCGCCAAGAAAAGTCTATGGCTTTCCAACAAAGAAAGACCTCGAAAGGATGCTTTTCCTCCGCAAAAATGAGAAGCCGCTCTCTCAAGAGTTAATCAGCAGGGACATTGCTGGAAGACCTTATCAGATTGAAGCAATTCGCTCAGTATTTGAAAACTTGGATAAAAGAAAAAGAAAAGCTCTGCTGGTAATGGCAACCGGTACGGGAAAAACCCGGACTTGCGTGGCCATGCTCGATGTTTTAATGCGAACCAATCGCGTTCAAAAGGTTTTGTTTTTGGTAGATAGAATTGCCCTAAGAAACCAAGCATTAGACGCCTTCAAGGAATTCTTGCCCAATGCTCCGGTTTGGCCAAAGGTTGGTGAACATGAAATCGCTACCGACAGAAGGGTTTATGCAGCCACCTATCCAACGATGCTCAATATTATTGAAGATGATAACTGTCCGCTCAGTCCTCATTTCTTTGATATGATTGTTGCCGATGAAAGCCACCGGTCAATTTATAATGTCTACAAAAACATCTTTGACTATTTTGATACAATCCAATTAGGACTGACTGCCACTCCTAGAGACGCGGTTGAGCATAATACATTCGGTCTTTTTGATTGCGAAGATGGAATGCCCACCTATGCTTATTCATACGAAGAAGCAATAAATAACAAACCGCCCTACCTGAGTGATTATGAAGTATTAAAAGTCCGAACCAAATTTCAAAAAGAAGGAATTAGGAAAGACAATATTTCCATTGGCGAACAGCAGAAGCTTTTGGCAGACGGAAAAGAACCGGCAGAAATAAATTTCGAAGGCACTGACTTAGAAAAGAAAGTCAGCAACAAAGGAACCAACGCTCTTATCGTTCAAGAGTTTATGGAAGAGTGTATTAAAGACGAAAGCGGAACTTTGCCGGGCAAGACAATTTTCTTTGCCATGACAATGAAGCACGCGAGAAGGCTGCATGAAATTTTTGATGATCTTTACCCTGAGCATAAGGGCAATATTGCCAAAGTCATTGTCTCTGATGATCCTCGTGTTTATGGTAAAGGCGGCTTGCTCGATCAGTTTGTCAATAAAGACTTTCCCCGTATAGCCATTAGCGTGGATATGCTTGATACTGGTATTGATGTGCGTGAGCTGGTCAACTTAGTTTTTGCTAAACCGGTTTTTTCCTATACGAAATTCTGGCAGATGATCGGAAGAGGAACCAGGCTTTTGGAAGAGAAGAAAATAAAACCTTGGTGCAAAGAAAAAGATAAGTTTCTGATTATAGATTGCTGGGACAATTTTGAATATTTCCAAATGAATCCTACGGGAAAAATAGACAAGCCATCAAAACCAATTCCAGTCCGTCTCTTTGAAACAAAACTAGAAAAACTCAACATCGCCGAAACAAAAAATGATGCGGCACTTATTAAGAGTACAATTAATAAACTGCAAGAAGATATCGCCAAACTTCCGACTAATAATGTTGTGATCCTTGATGCCAAAGGTAAATTAGAAAAACTTGATATAACCTTTTGGCAGAAACTAAATAAAGATAAGAAACTCTATTTAGAAAAAGAAATAGCGCCTCTGATGCGGACTCGAACTGGCGAGGATTACAAAGCGATGAGCTTCGAACTTAAAGTCATTTTCTATTCAATAGCGAAACTCAATGCCACAGACGAGAAAGACAAAAAAGTAAAGACTCTTGAGGAAGTCATAGTTGAAATGGTTTCCGATTTACCTCTCACAGTTAACATTGTCGCCAAAGAAAAAGACCTGATCGAAGAAGTACTGCATAATAATTACCTAGCCAAGGCTAAGGAAGAAGATTTAGAAGTATTGATTCAGAGAATCGCACCACTCATGAAATACCGAGAGGAAGGGATAAAACCTGATCAGACTTCCCTTGATTTGCGAGATATTACTAAAGAGAAAGAGTACATCAAGTTTGGTCCCGCCCATGAACGCCTGACTATCCAGAAATATCGGGAAAAAGTCGAAGCGCTTATTAAAGAACTGGAAGAAGATAATGAAATACTGCGGAAAATAAAAAAAGGTGAAGATATTTCCCAGGAAGAAGTTGAAGAACTGGCAGAGACTTTGGCTGAATATGAACCATTTCCAACCGAAGAGAACTTACAGAAAGCCTATGATGCCCGAAAAGTAAAGTTTCTTGATCTTATCAAATATATCATGGGCATTGGCGGACTGGTAACTTTTTCGGAAAAAGTATCTGAGGCTTTTGCTGAATTCATTGCAGAGCATAACACTTTTACTGCCAAACAAATCCAATTTTTACAAACCTTGCAGACTTTCATTATTGAGAATGGAGAATTAACCAAAAAAGACCTGGTGCGCGAACCATTTACCAAGCTTCATGCCAACGGATTCTTGGGAATCTTTCAGCCATTGATGCAGAAAGAAATACTTCAATTTACTAATAAGGTTTTAAATTATGCTTAATGCAACACTCAAATCATCTATCGGTCGTCTCTGGGATAAATTTTGGAGCGGCGGCATTTCTAATCCGCTGACGGCTATTGAGCAAATCTCTTATTTGCTTTTTATGAAGCGGCTGGATGAACTGGACATAAAGAAAAAACACGATTCAGAGTTTACCGGCGAAGCCTATCAATCAATTTTCAAAGGAAAGAATGAGCAGTTACGTTGGAGCCACTTCCGGCAAATGGAAGGTGGAGAGATGCTCACTCACATTCAAACCAAAGTTTTTCCATTTCTGAAAACTCTCGGAACGGAAGAAAGCAATTTTGCCAAACACATGGGCAACGCTGTTTTTATAATTTCCAAACCCTCGCTCTTAGTTGAAGCTGTCAGTATCATTGATGAAATTTTTGAAGAGATTTCCAAGCAGGAATCAGAAGGGCAAGGATTTCAAGATACGCAAGGAGATTTATACGAATTTTTACTTTCGGAAATTACCAGCGCTGGCAAGCTTGGTCAATTCCGCACTCCTCGCCATATCATTCAGCTTATTTGCGAATTAGTTGATCCGAAACTTGGAGATACTATTGGTGATTTAGCTGGCGGTACTGCTGGCTTCTTACTTGGAGGCTATCAGCATATCATTACTGCCCATACCAGCAAGGAATATCAAATAAAAGACGAAAACGGACTAACACGTGGACATTTGGGTGATAAACTCACCAGTGAAAAGCAATGGAAACATCTCAAAGAAAAAACCTTTTACGGCTACGATATGGACGACAGTATGGTGCGAATCGGCCTCATGAATCTTATGATGCACGGCATTTCCAGCCCTAACATTGAACAAAAAGACACTCTTTCCAAGAAATATAATGAAGATAATTTTTTTGATGTAATTATGGCCAATCCGCCATTTAAAGGCAGTATTGATAAAGGCGATATCAATGAATCTCTTTCGTTGCCGACCACAAAAACCGAGCTGTTATTTCTAAATAGAATTATTAATTCTCTTAAGATCGGCGGTCGAGCGGGTGTGATTGTGCCGGACGGCGTTCTTTTTGGTTCAAGTAACGCGCACAAGCAAGCGAGAAAAATGCTTCTCGATGATTGCGAGCTGCAAGGGATTATCTCAATGCCTAGTGGTGT
>Ga0209540_10001737_pt1 | contig 16027 bp, 16 predicted proteins | sample BarGraIncu01121A_FD_184501 | JGI IMG/M metagenome (GOLD analysis project Ga0209540, IMG submission 184501) | Arctic peat soil microbial communities from Barrow, Alaska - Barrow Graham LP Incubations 011-21A (SPAdes) (version 2) | ecosystem: Environmental > Terrestrial > Soil > Wetlands > Peat... | reverse complement strand
TCTGAGTGGCTCAAGTACATGGCGTACCTCTTGAAGCGATACCCGTACCTGTTCTCCCTAGCATTGCGCACAAATCCATTCGACCCGTCAGCTTCGCCCATAATCAAAGACGCAGGCTAATTCCCTGCAGAAGCGGTTCTAACTGCGTACACAGCCTTATAAGCAGCAGCTCCGCATTAACGTGGTGCTTGGCAGAACTGCTACGCCGAGTTCAAATAAAGCTTCTGCTTACAGCGTATGCAGTACCCTTTCGATGCAGGACCTCGTAAATATAACCACTTATGCGTTCTTCAGAGCGACTATTTCCTCCACCTTGTCAAGTTTCCATACGAGGCTCCTATTCTCGTTCACGATAGATGCCAAAGGCTCGGCCGGCGAATGGCCGAGCGCAGCGACTACGTTGCTTGAGAGCCCTCGCGACGTTATCATGTTAACGAACTGCTGTCGAACACGTCGACCTTCGGTACGATCAGTGACTTCAACTAACTTCCCCAACAAAGTCACGAACGTGTACGACGACAAGTCCGGACTTATCCGTTCTATCTCAACTGCAACGTTGGGATTCTCGTTAAAGTAGTGGATCTTTTTCCCGTATTTTGTCGACAAAAAAAAGAGGTTGTGCCCGTCGAAAACGTACAAAAAAGGTGCGACGTACGGATACGAATCGCCCTTGAAGGCGATCCTGCTCACGTAGTTCTCCTTTATGAGCCTGTCATACTCTTCTTTTTCCATACGGGGGATCTTCAAAATGTCCATTTCTCCCACCTATCCTGTCTGATACGATTATCTCAGCGTTCCGCCAAAGACCTGCCACGCCAATGCCGTTTTTGCGACGATGCTGAGGACGATGTACCCGTACTCCCCATACAGGTAGTCCTTCCACTTGCTCACCTTCTTATACTGCAGGAACATGTTGAGGGGGAACAGCAGGAAGAAGAACGTGAGGGACCCGAGGATGTAGTAGATGAATGTAGGAACGGTCGATCCCTGTGTCGCTCCTATGAAGTACATGAATATCACTATCCACGGAATCAGGCCGGCAAATGATCCGAATATGAACGCCGTCCAGTTCGTCTTTTCGGTTTTCTGGTTGTGCATCTCCATCATCAGCCCGAAAAGGTTCATCGTCGCGTTTATGCAAAAGAGCGGGATGAGGGCAGCTATGTCATAGACGCCGCTGAGCATGGCGATCGCCACGATCATGACCGATGAGCTCAGTGCATAGTCGTACCAGCGCGCGTAGTTGATGTGCTTCTTAAGGTTCCTGACGTACCACCGGTTTGCGAGTGGCGAGGCCATTAACAGATGATCAATCGTTGAAATCAACAGAAACAGCGCAACGAGAAGCCCCACGCGAAGCTGGTAGATCGTATTCTCGACGGGCAAGAGAAGTTGTGTGGTTGCATTGAAATGTAGATAATACGTGTTTATTGGCAGCTTAAAGGAATTGCTTAAAAAGACTATGGCAATGGCTTGAATCAAAAGGAATAAGCCCGCAATGACGTTAAACGTTCTTAGACGACTAAATTTCCTTTCTTCTTGGTTTTCCATCGTTTAGCTCCAGCTATTTGGTGAAAAAGTGTTCTCATCAATTTATTTAACGATTTCCTTTTATCGCCGAGGAGATCTGAGAGACGATCTCAAAACCAACTGCATCGCATATCAACCACGTCAGATAGCTGACGATGAGGCTAACTTTTTTTAAATGAGGTCGCTTCTGCTTTGTTATTCTAGTGCGTAAGTAGAAATACGTGGAAGAGAAGGATATTGACTTAAAAAAAGGGTGATTATAAGAATGAAAAATATCGTAGAAACCGCAATAGACGCCGAGAACTTTACGACGCTAGTAAAAGCAGTTCAAGCTGCGGATCTTGTCGATACGCTGAGCGGACCGGGTCCGTTCACGGTCTTTGCGCCGACTGACGCAGCGTTTTCAAAGCTGCCTTCAGGAGTGCTAGACAGCGTATTAAAAGACAAAGAAGAGCTTACTAAGATACTCACGTACCATGTGGTGTCAGGGAAGTACACGGCAAGCGCTGCGAAAAAGATGAAAACAATACCGACGGTTCAAGGCCAGTCGCTCAAGGTGGAAGTTCATCACCTATTTCACAGAGGCGTTAAGATAGATGACGCTGAAGTGATACACCCTGATATAGAGTGCACTAACGGGTTGATCCACGTTATTGATTCTGTGCTGATGCCAAAGTAATGTGTTTGTGCATCGCAGTGACATAACCAACTACTTGCCATACAAGAAATAGCCATCACTCGGGAGGGTCATCAGTACCCTCTTAGTTCTTTTTTCTTAAAACGCTTGCAGAGGCGAACTAGCCTCGTCGCTCGCTTTTTAAATCCTCCCCCTTTGAAATTGGTTTTCATTTTGTGGAGGTATTTGGCGCGGATATAGCATCTTGTATGCTCCGCTAACCACAGCCCTCTGGATAAGACGAGTCAAAGTCAAATCTTATAGTATGACGGTCTTATTACTCGTGATGGACCCACTCCTTCTCCCTGTAGCGGCCGCGTGCTACCTCTATGGGGCGATACCGTTCAGCTACGTGTTTACTTACCTCGCTTCGGGCAAACGAATCTATGAAGCGGGTAGCCGAAACGTTGGGGTATCAAACGCGTTTGTCGTTGGAGGCCTGATTGCAGGATCCCTCACCGTTTGCGGCGAGGTATCAAAAGTCTTGGAGTGTATTGCGGCAGCCGACATGCTTTTCGGGGGCAGCATTGATATCGTGTTATTGTTGGTTTTTTCAGCGTTTGTGGGTACATTGTTCCCAGTTTTTTTGTGGGGCCGAGGAAGCGTGGGCAGTACTATGCAAGGATTCGCTTTGCTAATACTCTCAACTCCCACAGCGGTCGTTTTCTGCATTACGATTGGGGTTACATACTGGTTGTTGAAAGATAAACAACGTGTACCCATAATCGCGGAAGCTCTTTTGCCCGTTATCCTGCTCTTTACAGAGCAGACAGTAGGTTGGGTGCTTTTTGGCTTGTGCACCGCCTCTCTCTTCCTGCTACAATACAGGAAGAGGCACGACGACGTTGAATATTTACCGTGGCGGGGGGGACTAAACCGCGCGTGAGCAGAGCATACGTGAGAGAAATCGCGGGCGCCGATGTCGCTCAGATAGGAGGCAAAGCGCGCAGTTTGCATTATCTTAAGGCACAAGGGTTCACAATCCCGGACACATACGTGTGCGGCTTTGAAGCTTACGAACTTTATCGTGCCGGAAGCTCCGAGGTGTTAGGACAAGTAGCCGAGGAGCTCGGTGCGCTTATGGGTGAGCGCAGTTATGCCGTACGCTCTTCAGCGAACGTCGAAGACGGAGTGGAACACTCTTTTGCAGGCCAATTCAAAAGCTGCTTGAACGTGCGAGGCCTCAAGAGTCTTGTCGAGGCGATAGAAGCCGTCTGGCAGTCAACGTCGAGCAACAGGGTTAGAGCGTACGCGGAAAAAACGGGCGCACGCGTAAGCGATCTTCGCATGGCAGTGATCATTCAAGAGATGATAGAACCACAATTGTCCGGGGTGGTGTTTTCAAAGAATCCCTCGACGGGATTGGATGAAGTGATTGTGGAAACGGTTCAAGGCCTTGGAACGAAGCTGGTCTCTCGCGGCACAACCCCGGACACATGGGTCTATAAATGGGGACGATGGACGGAAGAACCTGCAGAACGAGAGGGAGCTCTCCCTATAATCGAAGAGGTGGTGAGGGGGGCTAAAAAAGCTGAGCACCGTTGTGGCGGCGCGGTCAATTTAGAGTGGGCATATGATGGCGAGAGGCTCTACTGGCTACAGCTACGCAAGCTGACGACAATAGGAGGGGTGAACATCTACAGCAACAGGATCGCGAAGGAGATGCTCCCCGGCATGATTAAGCCGCTTGTGTGGACAATAAACGTTCCGACGGTCAACAGCTCGTGGAAGCGGCTCTTCGTCGAGCTTATTGGTGACGCAGCGAGAGGCATCAATATTGACGAGTTGGCACACGCCTTCTATTACCGGGCTTACTTTAATATGGGAGTAATCGGGGACCTTTTTGCACTTTTGGGGATGCCACGTGAATCCATTGAGCTACTGCTCGGCATTGACGTCCCTGGTGCCGATCCACCTAGGCCGAGACCTAGCTTTAAAACGATTAAGTACTTACCGCGGGCGCTTTTGTTTGCTGCCCGAAGGGTCAGAATCCTGAAAGCTATGGATGCTTTTTTAGTGCGACAGCGGACAGTATATGAACGCTTCGCGTCAGTGCCCCGAGAGGCGCTAAGCGAGGGCGAGCTCATCGAGTGTGTAAATAAGCTTATGACTGCAAACAAGGAAGCTTCATACTTTGTCATTACATCTCAGCTGCTTCTAGGGCTTGCCGATGTGCTTGTAAAAAGACTTGTGCGCGGTCCAACGTCGGTCAATGCCTTTGATTTCAAAGACTTACAAGCGAAGCGACAAGATATTGATCCGAGCTACCAACTCTCCCAATTGCACAACTATTTTCTCACGTTGCCAAGAGAGACTCAAGAAAAAGTGAGAGAGATGACTTATGAAGACCTCGCTCATTCAAATGAGTTGCACGATTTTTTCGTGCACCTGACGCAGTTTTTGAACACTTTTGGCCACGTCAGTGACAGCGGCAATGATTTCTCTCAAGTGAGTTGGAAGGAGAGTCCCGATCACATAATCAAGCTGATTACCGACTACGGGCCGCCCGAGCGAGTCGCTAACGATGCGCCCCACTTTACAGAGGAACCAGGCTGGCAAGTTGCCAGGCGTACAGAAGGTCTGCTATACGGGCAAGAGGCAAAGGTGAGGGTTTACAAAGAGCAAATTGGCTTCCTTTATGCGTACGGGATTGGGCTGTTTCGCGATTATTTCTTGCAGCTTGGCAAAGTTCTTGCGAAGAAGGGGGTTTTTGAAGCCCCAAATGATATTTTCTATCTCACCTTTGAAGAGGTTGAGCGCACGGTCTCGATGCGTATGACGCCAGAAGAGGGCCGCGGGTCCATCGCTGAGCGGAAGGCGGAAATGGCGAAGTACGCTGACGTGATGCTGCCTGAAGTGATAATCGGAGAAGAAGCTCCTCCCCTGCAGCAAGAGAGGGTACTTCGCAGATTGAAAGGAGTGGCCGCCTCTAAAGGCTACTATCAGGGGCGGGTCACGACAGTGAGCGGGGTGCAGGACTTCCAAAAAATTCAAGACGGCGACGTTTTAGTGATCCCGTATTCGGATGTTGGATGGACCCCTCTATTCGTGCACGCGGGGGCAGTGATATCAGGCGCAGGTGGTATGCTTTCTCACGCGGCCATCGTTGCGCGCGAGTATCGCATGCCAGCTGTCGTATCACTTCGAGGCATTAGTAACCTTGCCGACGGCACGATGGTTGCGGTCGACGGGTTCAAAGGAGAGGTCTTGATTATACCGACTCAGCACTAAGAGCTGATCGTCTGTGAGCTACTTTGCTCGTCCGTTTTTCTTTCTCGTCGCTCGCTTTTGAAATCCTTTCCTTGAAACTGATCGCCACCGCGTCTAGCGGAAGCGCCTTTTATTAGTCGCCGAATCGCCTGAACGCGTATTCTGCGACGATTATCCCCGCCGCCGCCCACGCACCGAGTATAACGAGCCCGACCCCGATCGCGTTCCAGTCGTAGCCGGTGAGGAAGAGCGGCCGCACAGCCAGTACCGCGTAGTTGACGGGATTGAACTTCATGGCGGTCTGCACCCAGTCGGGTGTCAGAGATGCTGGGATCAGCGCGCTCGACAGAAAAATGAGTGGGAGCGTAATCAAATTGGACACAAATATCAACGGTTCGACCCGCTTCGCACGCAATGCGAGCGCGCCGAGTAGACTCGTTAGACCGATTCCTAGCAGACTTACTATGACGATCGTTATAAGTATGCCACCAACGCCGGTCACCAACGTCGCACCGAGGGCAAAGGAGATGATCAGTACGACCGCCACCTGGAGGACTCCCGTCACCGCTACGTAGAGCACGGTGCCTAAAATTAAGGAGTACCTGTTAACGGGCGTCACGAGCACCTTTTCAAGGACGCCAAAATTAATGTCGTTCAACAGTGCAAAGCCTGTGAAGTTCGAGTTAAAGACCGCTAGCGTCACGATTAGGCCTGGCGCGAAGAACTGTAAGTAGCTGCTTGTGGGGAAGTCGGGCAGCATCGTCACGCTTTTGAAAATCTGCGTAAAGAGCAGGAGCCATATAAGTGGCTGAACGAGATAAACGAAGGCATAAAAGGGTGAGCGCGTGAAGGTACGCAGGAGCCGCGTAAGTGAAGTCAACGTGTCCCTAATAAACGGCACTGTATCACCTCCCCCCTCTCGGCCGTACGCCGCCAAGTGCGCCGCGTCCTGTCCCCTTCTCTTCTCGGAGCGTCCTGCCCGTGTATTTAACGAAGACGTCGTCAAGCGACGGGCGGGTAAGTGAGATACCCTCCGCTTTCACGTCCGCTTCTTCGAGCACGCGTAAGATCTGAGGTACCGCAGAGCTCCCTTCGTCGACGTAGACATTGAGGCCGTCGTCCCTCGCCACGACGTCCCTGACATAGGTTTGCGATGAGAGGAGCTGTGTCGCGCGTTCCATCGTCTTCGCGTGCTGATCAGGGTCTTGAAGGGGGAGGGTGAGGGTCACTGCGTCCCCGCTGATCTCGCCCTTCAACTCGTCGGGCGTTCCGAGAGCGACGATCTTCCCATGGTCGACGATCGCAACACGGTCGCAGAGCTTGTCGGTCTCCTCGAGGTAGTGCGTAGTCATAAGAATGGTCGTGTCCTCCTTGTTGATTACGCGGATGTAGTCCCATATGCGAAGGCGCGTTTGGACGTCCAACCCGAGGGTCGGTTCATCTAAAATGAGTATCTTAGGCTTGTTGATAAGGGCTGTCGCAATCTCGAGTCGCTTCTGCATGCCCCCTGAATAGGTGCTGATCAATCGGTCAGCGGCATCCTCGAGCTCCATGAGCTCCAGCACTTCTTTGATCCTGCGCTTTATCGTCTGGCCATCGAGGTGGTAATAGTTCCCAAAAAGTCCCAGATACTCGCGACCCGTCGCGTTATCGTCGACCCCTGCTTGTTGGGAGGAATAGCCGATTATCTGACGTATCGTGCGCGCCTCTTTAGCTAAATCGTGCCCGTCTATAACAGCGCGACCTGAAGTCGGCCTTGTCAACGTCACTAGCATACGAATTGTGGTCGTCTTGCCGGCGCCGTTTGGCCCGAGCAAACCGAATATTTCGCCCTTCTTGATCGCGAGGTTGAGGTCGTCGACCGCACGGATCTTTTCGTTGTACACCTTCGTGAGATTAAACGTTTCGATAATGTTCGTCAAGGGAACCCCCCATCGTCTCAAGCGCCCTTTTTTCCCAGCCAACCATTCCAAGCGGAGTATGCAGGTTCGAAATCGGACGCGACCTTCTATGCATAATCTCGGCTTTCGCACTTTGTAAGCTGTCTCATTATTTAAGCTTGGCCCATATTGTGATTGGACATCGTTGCTCTCTCGACGGTCCAGGGCTCGTGTGCTTAGTAGCGCGGCGCCTAGCTCAGAATTGGTCAAAACCGGCGCTCCGATTTAAAGCACCCTAGCTCAAAACGTCAAAAACTCCTTTTTTATGGGGTGAAAAACTGCAAAAAATACCCATCTAGCCCGCACTAACACTTAGATGAGAAGAAATAGGGGATAAGGCGCTGGAGTAAGCTGGAAAGCTGAAAAGAGAGGTTGCCATGTGCTACTACCAGACCCGCAGAAGCACACATTTACCTCAGCGCCATTATGCGAGTCCCTCTTTTGCTTACTTTCAATATATAAGTGTAGGGCGTTCAGAGCCGGAGCTATATTGAAACTTACGCCAAAAGAAAAAGAAAAAAAGACTTCTTGTATTCAAGGTTATAACTGAATTATCGTGTGAATAAGGCAGCAACTCCACCTATGAACAACAGGATTACTGCGAGCCAAGCTATCCAAAGTACTAAACCTGGAAGTATCAGTAAAATGATTGCGAGTATAATAGCAAGTCCCATCATCCCACCCGCACTCATTTGTTTTGTCTCCATCATTTTCACCTCCTGTTGAATTTTCGTTTAATCTTCATATTTAATTGTTATCTTTATATTTATTTGTTTATATTTGTTCATAAAGGATTTCACACTCGAATATTCTTGATTTAGTCATTATGGGTACTAAATACGTAGACGATACATGGGATTTCAGGACTGCTGACACCAAGACGCACACTAACTGTTTTCATTCATACCCTGCTATGATGATTCCTCCGGTTGCAGGGCGACGATCCGGAGATACAGACTATGATCGTCACCACGGGAAGATATTTTAATTGGAATCCCCCAGTTACCTTATGCAGTCCCCTAGAGGGGGCATACCGAAGGAGCATTATGACACAAGGCAAGGTAATGGGTCCGGTGGACTACCTGATGGTCAGGTTTCCCGGGAACAAGTTCAGTGGCAAAGCCGCCCCTGAGCTGTTGAAACTCGAAAAAAAAGGCATCATCCGGGTGATCGATATGGTTTTCATTGTGAAGGATGAGAACGGGAAACTGGTAACATCCGAGGCAGTCGACCTGACAGAAGAAGCGAGAGCTGCGTTCAATGAACTGTCAAAGAATACCCGTGAATGGTTCTCACAAGGCGATATAGAAGAGATCGCTACTTCGTTGCCCAACAACAGCACGGCCGGCCTTCTCCTGTTCGAGAACGTCTGGGCTATCCAGTTCAAGGAGGACCTCCTTGAAATGAATGCTGAGGTGATCGACATGGGGCGGATCCCCCCGGAAAATATCCAGAAGGTAGAGAAAGAGATGGCAAAAAGAGGTGACTGAACAATGAGAGGAAGAGGAGCAGCGCTTGTTATAGGAATGAGAGCGGGAGAACGGAGGGCCCAGGAGGCTTCCGCGCAGCAGGCTTCCGCGCAGCAGGCGCCGGAGCCTGCGGCACCAGCCGCGGCACCAGCCAGCACCGATACCGCTGCCGAAATACAGAAACTGGCAGATCTCCACGCATCAGGCGCACTAACGGACGAAGAGTTCGCCGCGATGAAGAAGAAGCTCCTAGGATTATAGGGGCATCTTCCCCTTTTTTTATTTCTTCCAATAACATTTCCCGATTAAATCGAGGGAGTGAGGACGACGGGCTCGTAGGCCTAGCGGACAGCAGTTGGCTGAAGTTCCTCGCATTTCTATTTTTTGGTACCTTATTACATTTCGCGGAGCTCGTGCGAGCGCGAAAGCTTGCCAGCTGTGCCGCGAAAAAACCTCGTTTAAGTTCGCCCGTGAGCTAAACCTGAAGCCACCTCGCGTTTCGAGTGTCCGGTCAAGGAGCGCTAGCCTCAACTGAGGGCGGACGTTCTACAAGCGCATCTTCTTCCTTTCGCTTATCTTGGTAGGTCCGGTACAGCGCGAGGGCAAACCCGTACACCGCCGGCCCCACAATAACCCCAGCAAGGCCGAGCGCTGCAAAGGGTATAACGTACGCGAGCAGGGCAACGGGTTTTGGTATGCCCGCCTTACTGCGACGCCCCAAGAGCGGTATGAGGTAGATACCGACGATTAGTTGGAATAAGATGATGCTTAAGATGAGCACCCAGAGTCCTTTTATTGGGTCGCCGATAACGAAGAAGTAGAGCGAGACAGGGACGTAGACGAGAGCCCTCCCAATGATCGGGATGACCCCGACAGTGAGCATGAGAAATCCGAGCGTAAACGCATACGGCACGCCGATTATTGGGAAGAAGAAGAGGGCGATGATACCGCTGATCACAGCTGCAAGAATATAGTTGACATAGAGGGCGTGGTATATCGAATTGAGGTGACCTAAGAACGCGTTCACGGCGCCCTGGTGGTTGCGGGGCGCGAGGGACTTGAACTCCGCTACGATGTGATCGCCATTGATGAGCAGGTACCAGACCAAAAGGGTGACAATGAACAGCTCAAAGAGATACAGCGGCGCTGACTTAATAATGACTTGTATGATGTCTAATGCGGCAGTAACGAATGCGGTGAGGATATTTGATCCCGCCTGTCCCGCACCGGCGGTGACGTTTGTCACTACAGGAACCCCGCTTAAGCCAAGGGAGTACGCTAACGCGTTACCCAGCGTTGTATTCGCCGTTCCCGTCGCGAGCGTAAAACTCGTCAGTTCATTTGCGAGTATGTAGACGACTTGGAAGATCATTACCAAATATAGAACGATGATAAGGAGCGACGAGAAACGACGACAGCACACGTCTATGGATACGCCGCTCAAGCCACCGTGCCGGGAACCAGAGGATGTACGCGGCCCAGAGCGCAAGGAAGATGACGTTGACCCACGGCCAGGAAATTAATAGCACTAAGAACGTAATGAAGAGCGCAATGAGCAGAACTAAAGTGGAATAGCGCCGTTCTGCAAGGAAGCTACCAATGTCGATCACTTCTTCTATCCTTCTTGGTTCTCAGATCGCACCGTCCCACGATCTAAATTAAAAGCGTATTTTACGTATATTAGGGTTTTGATATTAGCTGCCTCTTGGATGACGTGATTCACGACTTCGAAAATAGTGGAGGATATCCCCACAACACGCTTCCGAACTCTCAACTTGGATGTGTCACTCAAGGTGAACGCACACTACGGCTATCACAAACGAGGTGAGCAGACGTGAACTCGATCAAACGATGAGATTCGTCCTATTGGTCAAATATCGGTCGCAGTGAGTAGCTAGAGGCGCCAAGCGTCTAGATTGCTAATAAAATTGAATCAAATCAAAAAACTAATATATACGCCGATCGTCTTGCATATTAAATTTGAAGCTGCCTGCGTAGTAAGCGAGACCTAACTGAGGGATATCGAAGCCATGGTCGATCTGACATACTTCGAAAAAAATCGCGCTAACGTTGTCTTTCTTCTCATCACTTTAGCGGTTGTGCTGCTGCTTTTTTATATGGTTTGGCCCTGGCGGTTTGCCTTGTTGTTGGCCCTCTGGGCCGGGTACGTCCTATGGTGGCCAACGAGCTGGCTTACAAAGTATATCCATCGTCGCGGCATCGCGGCGCTCATAGTCGTGGTCGTGGTTCTCCTCCTCCTATCATTCGCTCTCCTTAACGTCACCGTTATCGTAGTGAAGGATATTGCACAGATAGCGGCAGGAGCAGCGAGCTCGAACGCAACGCTTAGCGAAGGGCTCACCAACACGGTCAAGCTCGCCAACCCCGGGCTTGCGAATGCAGGACCTATAGCTACACTTATCGCGGGCCTCGCGACCGGGGGAAGCATCATCGTTACGACGTTCACTCAGACCGCAGGCGGCGTCGCACGGAACATTCTTGTCAATATCCCCTTACTACTGTTCCAGCTCATCCTCGTTTTCGTACTCTTGATCGGCCTGCTTACGAAAGGCGATGTCATCGTCAACGATTTTAAGAGCATCGCACCCCCGAAATACCGGTCGCTTGTCAATCGGTTCCTCGACCATCTCAACCCGATCTACTATAATTTCTTCGTGATATACGCCGTTGTAGCCGTCCTTTGCGGCATACTCGCTGCTGTTATTTACGGATTAATTGGCGTCCCGTACTTCGTCACGTTCGCGATCTTCATCGTGTTTGTCGGTCTCATTCCGTCCATCGGACGCGCTCTCATTTACATCCCGCTCGCGATCTGGCTCATGATTCAAGGGCAAGCGGTTCAAGGCCTCCTCGTGCTCATTGTTAGCATAGTCATTTTTGAAGTGATTGTTCGGTATATCCTTCAGCCGCGGTGGATGGAACGGACCGCGAAAATTCCGCGCGTGCTTACGCTTATCGCATTCACGTTCGCCCTTGCGTCGTTTGGGATAGTCGGGTTTGCAATCGGGCCGGCAATCATGGGCTTTGCCCTTGCGATGTGGCGAACGTACAAGGACATTCTCAAAGAGCGGGAAGGGCAGATGCCGAACACTGAGCAGGCAGCGGTGGCATAGACTCTCTCATGCTCATTTTAGCGCTTAGAATCTCAGCCCGACTTTTTTTAGTGAACGGCAAGCTCTGAACGATTGCTTCCCTCAGTGTAAGGCAAAACGTTCTCCATTTTCGCTAAAAGATACATCGGAACGGTTTCCTAACAGACTTAATAGGATCAATTCCAAAAGACGATCAGGACTCGAAAGTGAGCTCCTAAAGATTCTAACTGGCTGCAATACTGGAAGGCGATTTCTCATGCTATCCAAGAAGCTTGATTTAAACAAGAAAAAGGAATTAGACACAGATCACACCACCACATACGGTCGTCGCTATTTTGACCAACCGGTACCGAAATACGTCATGCCTGAAGATGGCATGCCGGCGCGAGCTGCCTACCAGCTGATTCACGATGAACTAAACCTCGATGGCAACCCCTCCTTAAATCTCGCGAGCTTTGTGACCACGTGGATGGAGCCAGAAGCGCACCTACTGATCGCTGAAAGCCTTGACAAAAACTACGTTGACAACGATGAGTATCCGCAAACCACGATAATACAGGAACGAGTGGTAAACATGCTCGCGCGGTTGTTCAACGCGCCTGACGACTGCGAATCCATTGGAACTGCCACCATCGGGTCGTCAGAGGCCATTATGCTCGGCGTCTTGGCTCACAAATGGAGCTGGAGAAAGCGCCGACAGGCTGAGGGAAAACCGTGGGACCGCCCCAATATCATCATGGGGGCCGATGTGCACACTGTATGGGAGAAATTCGCCCGTTATTTCGACGTGGAACTGAGACTGATCCCGCTCCAAGAAGACACGTACATCGTCAGCGCGAATGAAGTCGCAAAGGAAATTGACGAGAACACCATTTGCGTTGCTGCGGTTCTCGGGACCACGTTTACCGGACAGATGGATCCTATCAAGGAGATCAACGACCTTCTCGTTGACATTAAGAGAACCAAGGGCTGGGACATCCCCCTGCACGTTGACGGTGCCAGCGGCGGATTTGTCGCACCGTTCGTCAATCCTGATCTCGAATGGGACTTCCGACTTGAACAGGTGAAGTCAATCAACGTGTCGGGCCACAAGTACGGTTTAGTCTACCCAGGAATCGGCTGGCTCGTCTTGAGAGACAAAACAGATCTTCCCGACGAGTTGGTCTTTAAGGTGAACTATCTGGGCGGGGAGATGACTAACTATTCCCTCAACTTCTCGAAGAGCAGCAGCAGCATTCTCGCCCAATACTATAACTTTATACGACTCGGAAAAAGCGGCTATACGGATATCATGACAAACATGATGAATAACAGCCGTTACCTCGCCGAAAAGCTGCAGGAAACGGGTAAGTTTGAGCTCATCAACAAACAAAAAACGCTTCCTCTCGTTGCATTTCGTTTAAAGGATGCACCTTTCACGGTTTTCCACCTTTCTGATCAGCTCCGGCAAAAAGGTTGGATCGTACCCGCTTACTACCTTCCTGAAAACGCGCAGGACGTCGCCGTGATGCGGATGGTAATCAAGGAGAACTTCAGCAGAGACATGGTTGAGCTACTCTTTGACGACATCCTGGAGGCGTACCACAGTCTTGAACTATCAGAGACCGAGAGAAAAGAACGTGAGAAAGGCAAGGAAAACCTGAGTCTTTTGTATTAGGGCCGACATTTCGTTACCCTCGAAGTATGACGTGTTGGCTTAGAGATCGCCTCTCAAATCCGAGCGCGTCTTTTTTGCGCGACCGAATGCTTGAGCATATTGGATGCCAATAGCATCTGCGACACCCTCTTTTGCGTCAGGCCTCATCGATGTGTGGGTAACGTCACATCTCATGTAACGGGATAGAGAATCCTGTCAAAATATTCCCTTACCACGATTACGTGCAATTCTACCCTTTTGAGGGGGGCGGTTTTTATTGTGTCTCAGGCGGAAACACCTCCAGCACGGTAAAATCTACCCAAAACAGTCCCTGGGTGTTAGGCGCGACGGCTAAAATACGCCGGCCAATGTCGGCGGGCGGGTCGTTTAACTGCTGCCACCAAGGCTGGTCGGCCGGGTAACCAAATTGAAAGGCCACCGGTGCCGGAGCAAAAGTGTGCCCCCAAACCGCAAATTTGGCCGCCATCTCGTCCAGCGAGGCAAAGCCTTGGCTATCATCCACAAACAAAATGCCCTCACGCGCGGTGGGCGGCATTTTTTCAATCTCCCAATGCTTCAAAAATAGGCGATAGTCTGGGTTGTATGACCGGGCCGCGGCTAGCCAAGCTTCAGCCTCAGCGTCTGTTACGGCTTTGCCATCGGGGTTGCTCTGCGACTGGTACCATTCCACATCCACGCCCACACCCACTACGCAGGCATGATGTCCGTATTGGGTCAGCATCAGATGAATGAGTTCTTCCACCGGGGCATCGCCTGGCTCCACTTGCAGCCACACCTGCACGCCTTCCTGATCAAACAGGGTTAAGGTAGCCTCGTTATCATCCAGAAGTGACGAAATAATGTTGCGATCGTCGCTTTTGGCGGGAAAGGTGAGATAAGTGGCGGTACCGTTAACCTGGCTGACAACCCACACCGTTTGCGGCACAGCATTGTGGAAGCGAGCAGCCATGTGTTGGCCCACGCCGGCCCAATAAGCCGGGCCGGGGTCTTGCGGCGGGCCATACGGCGAATAACGAAAACCCGCGCCCAACGTTGGTTGACTAGAGGACATCTGAGAGGTAGATGAGGGAACATGATACGCAGAAGTCAGCAACAAAATCCATATCCCCAACGCAATCAGAATGTAAATTATTCGGGGCGAATTCATTTTTCGGTTTGACGTTTTGGAGAAATTGTTGGGGTGAGAGCCACCAAGATTCGTGTTCCACAAATTGACGCATGGAGATTTCGTGCTGACGATCAAATATCTACAACGATCTCATTTCTTCTAAAGATTCCAGGTATGAACGGCGGGTTGTATAAAGCGACGACAAAGTTTGACTTTGGCACAATGCCGTTCCTAGTGAGCCACGCTCTAAGCTCCTCGGTCTTCTGATTCGCAAGCTTCTCGTGCACACGGCCCGAGAATCGTATCGCAGCGGTTCTCCGGCTCTCGACGACCTTGAACGTGATCCGCGTATCTTGCGGCTCAGGCAGTGTTTCAAGAGTAAATTTCGATGGCATGGCGAAGGAGATTCGGTACACGCCTTCCCCAGCCTGTTCTTCGGTTACTGGCGCAGTCATGGCTATCTTTTCTGACGTCACCGGAGCAGTCATCGATATCTTTTCTGACGTCACCGGGGCTAGCATAGGGATTTCCTCGGAGCCTGAAACCTTTTCCTCGGACACGGGCGCCGTCATAGGGATTGATTCCTTCTTCCTGTTTCCTCCAAAAATGTAATGAGCAAGAATCTCAAATCCTTTCCTTAAAGCGTCATCAAAATCTGATTCCACGTCAACTTGGGCTATAACATATGACGAGTACGCTCTAATCTCAAAACTGTCTTCCTTTTTTTCAACATTGTATCGTGGACTCTCTATAGCCATAGTCGTCTCCTCCGTTCTGCTGTGGTTTTATTTTTATTAAAGAGTGCAATAGAGTTCGCTTCGCGGTGTGATATGCTTTGCCCCGCGCAATCGACGTCGAGTTCCGCCGACGTGGCACTTACGTGCACTTTTATACCTCTGTGCTCGTCGGTTCTCCCGTCGGAAGAAAACGAGTGGTAGAAAACCATAGAGCCACGTTGACCAAGCTTATCAGAACGGGTACTTCAATCAGCGGCCCTATGACAGCGGCAAACGCCTGCCCCGAACCGATGCCAAAGACCGCCACGGCGACCGCAATCGCAAGCTCGAAATTGTTGCTCGCTGCAGTGAATGCCAGGGCGGCCGTCTTAGCATAGTTGATCCTGACCCACCAGCAGACGTAGAAAGTGAGGAAGAACATAATTAGGAAATAGAAGAGCAATGGGATCGCAATGCGCACTACGTCAAGTGGCAGCGATATAATGAGGTTCCCCTTCAAAGAGAACATTATGATGATAGTGTATAACAACGCTATGAGCGAAACAGGTCCGATCTTCGGGACGAAACGCGTTTCGTACCATTCCCGT
>Ga0209540_10001735_pt1 | contig 16057 bp, 13 predicted proteins | sample BarGraIncu01121A_FD_184501 | JGI IMG/M metagenome (GOLD analysis project Ga0209540, IMG submission 184501) | Arctic peat soil microbial communities from Barrow, Alaska - Barrow Graham LP Incubations 011-21A (SPAdes) (version 2) | ecosystem: Environmental > Terrestrial > Soil > Wetlands > Peat... | reverse complement strand
GTAATCTCTGTTCCGGGGAATGAATACCGAAAATGAAGTACCGTTCCCGATTGCCGAATTGACATATAATAATCCTTTGTGTGCCTTAACCATTTCCTTTGTAAGATAAAGACCAATGCCGCTGCCTTGAACCTTGTGTATTGACGGAAGGCGATAAAACCTTCTGAATATGTCCCGGATTTTATCGGCAGGTATTCCAGGGCCGGAATCAGAAATACAGATCTTTACATAACTGTTTATTTCAAGATGCCTGTTGTACTGCTTGTCAACTATAGCTATTTCATGTTCAGGCAGGTCATCCGCCGTCACTGGTCCAATGCTCAGGCTTATCGTACCATGATCAGGCGCATATTTAAAGGCATTCGACAACAGGTTGTAAATAATGTTTTCCAGGATATCCCTGTCAAAATATAGTTCGAGTTTTGAAACTGCCGGTAAAACACTGAATATTATTTCCCGCTGAGAAACAAGACCTGTAAATGACTGCGATATATTATTGACGAAACTTATAAGGTCACCCCATGAAGTTTTAAGCTGAATCTTACCTGTCTCTACCTTTCTTATATCCATAAGCTGGTTTATCAGGTGAAGCAGCCTTTGTGAACTTCGATATATAAGCTGGAGCTTATTACCTGTATTGGTGTCAGCTTTTTTCTCCCGGATTATCTGTTCAAGAGGTGTAGTGATCAATGTCAGGGGAGACCTGAATTCATGTGAAATATAAGTAAAGAAGTTAAGCTGTTGTTGATTTACCTGCTGGACTTTCTTATTGAGGTCAATTAATTTATCTCGTTGTTCAAGTATCTGAGTGTTCTGTATCTCAAGCTGTTGCTTTTGTCCTTTTATCAGGTCCTGACGTTTTTCAAGCTGTAAATATGATTCTTTAAGGTTTTCGGCCTGGTCCTGCAGTTCCACCTTCTGTTCCTCAATTTTAGTAGTTCTTTTATTTACGAGCCTTTCCAGCTTCTGCTTTTGTTTCTTAAGCGAATAGGTCCGATACCTGATGTAAAGGTAAATGCCTGAAATTAGGAACAGGCAAAAGATTAACCTGAACCATGAATTTTCCCAGAATGGCGGAATGATAGTAATATGAAACATTATAGGTTCAGATTCCCATTTGGAATCCTGGCTCGACTTCACCATAAAAGTGTAATCACCTCCCCTCAGGTTTGTATAGCTGACAAACCTGCGCTTTGAATCAACATAAGACCAGTTATTATTAAAGCCCTGCATTTTATAAGCATAGGAAGTCTTTTCAGGCTGGACGTAATTGAGTGAAGTAAATTCAAATGAGAATTCCTTTATCCTGTATGGTAATACCAGATGATCTGAATTTAAAATTGATTTTTCCAGAATTACATGGTTATAGTATTTCTGGCCGACACTGACAGATTTGTTGAATATTTTGAAATCAGTAATAATTGTTTGTTGCAGAGCCGGATGATCAGCCAGACTGTCGGGATAAAATGCATTCAATCCGTTCATGCTTCCAAAATACATTTTGCCTGCCGGGTTCTTATAACTTGCTGACCAGTAGAAATGGTTGCTCTGCAAACCATCTCCTGTATAATAATTCCTGAATTCTTTACTCCCAACATTAAAACGAGACAAACCATTATCTGTACTCAACCATAAATTACCCGACCTGTCTTCCAGAATCCCAAAAACAATATTATTGCACATACCATCACTTTCGGTATAATTAACAAACTTTGGCTTAGGATTGCCGGCATATTCCTTCTTAAGCAAATTAAGCCCGTTTCCATAAGTCCCGAACCAGATATTTCCACTCTTGTCCATACACATCGATATGATATAATTACCGCTTATGGTTTCGTGGTCTGATGGTTGAGATGAAAAAAAGCTAATCCTGGATTTTCTGTAATCAGTTCTTCCTGATTCGTCAGGCTGAGCTCTGTATAAGCCAATCTGTGTACCTATCCATAGATTATCGTCCTGGTCAAAAAGGATACACCCTACACGGTCGATAATTTTTCCTTCGTAGTTGGCAGTGAAATGTTCAAATCTTCTTTTCTGTGGATTATACCTGTCAATTCCTCCCAGCGTTCCGATCCAGAGATTTCCGAATCTGTCTTCTGTGATACATGCTACATAATTGCTCACCAGACTGTTTGTATCAGCCTGGCTTTTCTGGAATTGAATAAATCCCCCATTTCCCGGCTTATACTGGTCGAATAAATGCAACCCTCCGCCCCATGTACCTACCCAGAGATTTCCTTTTTTATCACGATAAATTGCAGAAACGAAGTCACTTGCAAGACCCGATGTTTCTCCTGGTTTGAAACGATAATGATTAAAATTCTTTGTCGATTTATTATACTGATTAAGACCTCCTCCGGCAGTTCCGATCCATATATATTTGTCGTCTTCAAGTATTGAGTTAACCTTGTTATGGCTCAGACTGTTTTTATTATCTATTTCATTTTCAAAGAATTCAAATTTATTCTGATAGATATTGTATTTATTTATCCCGCCTCTTTCAGTTCCTATCCAGATATTTCCGTCGCTGGTACACAGAAGACAATTTACAAATTCATTATTAAGGCAGTAATTTGAGCTGCCATAGCTGGTGAAGTTGTTGAATTTCCCATTCTCCTTATTAAAAATCCCAAGACCGCCCAATGTTCCCACAATCAGATTCCCGTTAAGATCTTCTGTTATGCCCATGACTGTGGAATGAATGAGGCTTGCAGGATCGGCCGGATTATGAAAGTATGATGAGAATCTGCCTGTTTCCGGGTTCCATCTGTTCAATCCGTTCAGGGTTCCAATCCAGATCGTTCCGTTTTTTTCCTGGAATATTGCGTTAATTGAGTTAGACGAAATCCTACCGGCAACTTTAGGGTCTGAAAAAAGATGGACTACCTTGCCATTACCTCCATCAATAATATTCAGCCCGTTGGATGTACCGACCCAAATATTCCCCTTCTGATCTTCATATATTGAGGTTACCGAATTAAATGTCAGACCATCAGAGTTTTCTGATGCATGGTAATGGTAATAGTTTGTGATTTGCCCATTTGGTCCGATAGCTAATTTATCAAGCCCTTTATCTGTTCCTATCCACAAAAAACTGTTTCTGTCGTTGAAAACAACCTGTATCCTGTCAGAACTTATGCTTGCATCTGATGCTTTACCGGTATTATAATGAATAAAGGAATCATACTGATATAGATATACGTTAAGACCATTTTCAGTGCCAATCCAGATATTGCCTTCCTTGTCCTCTGCAAGGTCATAAATAAAGTTACCTGACAAAGATCCGGAATTTCTTGGATCTCTTTTATAGACTGTGAAGTTGTACCCGTCGAACCGATTAAGCCCATTCCATGTTCCAAACCACATGAATCCCTTGCTGTCCAGCAGCATACAGTCAATCATGTTGTGGGTAAGTCCCTGATCTGATGTCAGATATTGAAATCTGTACTTCTTTTCCTGTGCATGAAGAGAAATTGAAAAAGAAGTAAATGCAAAGAAGCAGGTTATACAGAATATATGTAAAAACCTTTTGCCCATTATTTAACTCGGTATTTACAATTTAGTAACTCTTTGTAACTAATTGCCTGTTGCCAGTTGTCTGTTGCCGGTCGCCGTCAATACCCTGACGCCTGTCCGTCCTTCCTCGATTCTGAAGCCCCGAACCATACCTTGTTCTTGCTGTCCCACATTATTGCCTGGTATCCTCCGTATCCTCCCAGATCCCATTGTACTGTATGTCCCATCGACATCAATTTCTGAATGACTTCTGTTCTGAAGCCGCTCTCAAGAAGAAGAACTCCGCCGTCAGTCATCTGCTGACCCGTAGGTTCCGAAGATCCTGTATGATGCATACGCGGAGCATCGCCTGCCTCCTGAAGATTCATCTTAAAGTCAATAAGGTTAACGACGATCTGAACATGCCCCTGCGGCTGCATGTCGCCACCCATTACTCCGAAGCTTACCCAGGGTTTTTTATCTTTTGTTATAAAGGCGGGGATTATCGTCTGGAATGGTCTCTTACCCGGGGCATAAACATTTGCATGACCCTTCTCGAGACTGAACATCTCACCCCGGTCCTGCAGAACAAAACCGAGTCCGGTGGGACACATTCCTGATCCCATTCCCCGATAGTTGCTCTGGATCAGAGAGACCATATTCCCGTATTTGTCGGCAACGGTCAGGTAAACCGTGTTTCCTGCCTCGAGAACTCCTGCATTATAAACTTTTGCAGCTTTCTGCGGATCAATAAGTTTCCTTCGCTCAGCAGCATATTTCTTTGAGATAAGCTGTGATACCGGAACAGATGAGAAGAGAGGATCAGTGTAGTACCTGGCACGGTCCTCAAATGCAAGCTTCTTTGCTTCCGTGAAGAGGTGCATGTATTCGGCTGAGCCGAAGCCCATTGCAGCAAGGTCATATCCCTCAAGTATGTTCAGCATCTGCAGTGCGGCTATTCCCTGACCGTTTGGAGGAAGTTCCCAAACTTCATATCCCCTGTAGTTTGTGCTTACCGGTTCCACCCATTCGGAATGGTGGCGTGAAAGATCGTCATAAGAGAGAAAGCCACCCTGTTTCTTCATAAAGGCATCTATCTGGTGTGCGATGGTGCCCCTGTAAAATTCATTTCTGCCTCCCTTGACAATTTTCTCAAGAGTGGTTGCCAGAAGCGGATTTTTAAATATTTCGCCTTTGGAAGGTGCTTTTCCGCCAGGCATGTAAACCTCTTTGATATTCGGGTACTCCTTGAGCGTGCTTGTTCCCCTCTCAAGATAGTATGCAATGACTTCTGTTACCGGAAAGCCTTCGCGTGCATAGTTTATTGCAGGTTGAAGTATATCCTTCATGGGCAGCCGGCCAAACATATCGTGTATCTCATACCATGCGTCGACACAGCCTGGAACTGAAACGGGAAGTGGACCATAGGAAGGAATAAACTCATATCCGTTATCCAGGAAATATTCCAGCTTCAATGACCTGGGTGACCTGCCGCTGCCATTCAACCCGTAAAGCTTTCCCTTATCCGCACTCCATATTATAGCAAAGAGATCGCCACCGATACCTGCTCCTGTGGGTTCAACAACACCAAGAACAGCATTCGCTGCAATTGCTGCATCAATGGCATTTCCACCCTTTTTCAGAATATCAAGAGCTACCTGGGTTGCAAGAGGCTGGCTGGTCGCAGCCATTCCGTTGCGGGCTATCACCTCGGACCGTGTTGCAAATTCGTGTCCGGTAATCCGGTCCTGCGGAATTGCAGTGACAAAATTGCATAATGCTATAAATAAGGACAAAACCCTTTTCATTGTAGTTCAGATTATAGTACAAAGGTAAACAACCGGAGAGACTATTTTGCCATTGCCTTTGCTTTTAATTCAGCAGGCATCTTTTCTATAGCATAGCGTAGAGATGTTCTCGGCATGGTCGCTTTTTTTCTCATTCCGTAATTGAAGACCTCCTCCTGATGAGACTGGCTTGCAGCCTTTAACATCCAGCCATAGCCTTTCTGCACCATATCGTCGGGATCGGAATGAAGAGTGTCAGCTATCTCGAATATATCTTCAAGGAAAAGACCCTTTCTTGCCGGAACTATCAGTGAGACTGCCGAGGCTCGCCTTACCCATCGGTTTTCTGATTTTGCCCATCTCTTCAGGCCTGAAAGGAATGATGGATACATTTCAATGAAAGTCCCCACTATATGATTGCAAAGAGTATCGCATGCCGCCCAGTTGGTTACATATGCATTTACCCATTTTTCAAATGTCCTGAAGTCATCCGGAATGAACTGTTTTCTGATATTGTACGACCACATGCAGGCAATACCGGCTTCTTCCATGAACCCCGACTGCCATAATTCTTCACATAAGGAAAATATTTCTGACTTTGTCTTCGCAGGCAGCGTTCTGTAATATGCCTTGCTTATTTCATTTACCAGAGCTGATTTAAGGCCATAGATCTTTACATTTTCCTTAAAAAATTTCTCTCCCTGCAGTCTGGTCTTTTCATCTGCTTTGCTTATCAATTCGTGCCTGACGATATCGATAGTTTTACTCATCTTAATTGTTTTTCTGACCTCTTTGGTATTATTTCAGATACTTCCAGAATTTTTGCTCTGATAGTCTGAGATCCCTTCTCTTCTTTCTCTCAAACAGCCAAAAGAGAAGAGCAGCCAGAATACCTGCGGCTATAATACCAGCAAGTAGAACCCTGATTATTCCTGATACTGCAGGATCACCGGCAGCAACTGCTATATTATCGGCAGCCAATGTACCCTCAGCAATCTTATGCCCTACTTCAATATTGAATATGTTTTTTACAAAGAACAGTGAAAAGAATGCAAGCAATCCTGACATGACAGGAGTTGCAAGCCATCCCAATGCAATTCCACCAAGAAGCTTGAAGTTAATGTTTCTTGCCCCCTTGTAAAGGCCGATGCCTATCACACAACCTACTATTACCTGTGAACTCGAAACTGGTACCATTGGAATAGGAGGGAGCCCTATGCGGACACAAATTGACGATAGCCAGGAAGAGGAAAAAATAAAAAGAACCAGCGATGCTGCCAGAACTACCACCATTGCGCCCTCCGAAGATAGTTCAACGATATTCCCTCCGATAGTCTCCATTACTTTCTTCGAGTAAGTTATTATTCCAACTGCAATTGCAAGTCCTCCAAGCAAAAAAAGCTGCTGGCTCGATGAAAGGGAGAATAATCCAAGATCGAGAGGCTGAAGGTTGAATGCCGGTACAAAGACACCCATTACGTTCGCAATATTGTTGGCTCCGAGACTGTATGCTCCGAAAGCTCCTACAATTATGAGTCCGGCCCTGATATAAGACTCAAACCTGATAAGATGAACCTTGGATGCCTTTTTGATCTTATTTATTAAAATAAAAAGCAAAATCGCAAACCCTGCTCCAAGTATTGGTCCGGTAACCCAGGTGATAACAATCTTTGAAAGTGTTCCGGAGTCAGTCCTGTTGCCGGTAAAAATGTTCCAGCCGATAATTGCCCCGACAATAGCCTGGGTTGTTGAGACCGGAAGAGCGAGCTTGGTCATTACGTAAATTGTAACAGCGGCGGCAAGAGCAAGCGTAAAAGAACCTCCTAAAGCATTGACAGCACCAAGTTTTCCAAGCGTCTGGGTGGCACCCTCGCCCTGAATGACCGCTCCGAATATCACTGCAATGGATGCAATGATGGCCGCATTGCGGAAAGAGACCATTTTTGAACCTACGGCTGATCCGAAGACATTGGATGCATCATTTGCCCCGAGGGACCATCCGAGAAAGAGACCACTTGTCAGGAAAAACAGGATCATATTGTTTTAGAAAATAATCTGTTAATTATTTAATAGACTCACGGCTCACGACGGACGACTCATGGAAAAATATTTATTGTTTCTGCCTTGAGTCGTGTGTCTTGCGCCTTGCGTCGTTCTACATCACTATTTTTATCGCCATTGCAGACAGTAGATCTGCTGCAGTTTGTGCTTCATCGGAAATACTTTCAATATGATGAACTATATACCTGAGATGTGCTTTGTGAGCAAGATCCATCTCCTTCATCTCCTGGAATATGCGTCGTTTCGTGCTCATAGAAAGCTTATCGGTCTCACTCTCAAAATAATAGACCTTTAGAAGCTTTTCCCTGACAGTGTATGGAGCCCTGAAATAAGCTCGAGCTGCCGGTATAAGTTCCTCTGCACAGGTTGCTGATGTCTCTGTAAGACTTATAAAATCCTTGTTCAGCGACTCAGGGATTTCAGGCTGCTCAAGTTCAATCTCGCTTAGCGACCTTTTAACCGAATCAATTATTTCATCGAGGCCTTCGATAAGCTTGCTGACATCCTCCCTGTACTGCGGAAGGATAGAATGTGTTATCATTTCATTTTCAATCTCGCGTTGCAGCCTGTCAGCATTGTTTTCAAGGATATCGACTTTCTGAATATGGCTTCTGAATGCATCCATGTCTTTTGTGAGGTACGATTTTATGCCTTCACGGAAGACCAGCAAACCGAACTCGATATTGTCAAAAAACTCATCTATCTTAAGGATCAGGTTTCTTGTTGTTCTTGTAAAAAGCGCCATAGGAAGTCAGAATTAAATAAGTGAGTAATTTGAATTTATTGAATGTAATTCATATCCCGGTAAAAAGTTTTTTTTCATTCTGCATATAATCTCAGGATGAGCAGCAATTGATGAATAACGGACTATTTACAGGCTTTAAATGAGGCTCTGGTTTTCAATAAAAGATCTACCCAGATGAAGATCAGAAGTGGCAGGACTATAACTATGAGCTTGTTATAATTAAACGCATTGCTGAAATTAAAATGTAAAGCTGAAAGCACTGCCCTTGTCATTCCGCATCCATAGCATTCTCTTCCTGTTATTAATTTAAAAAGACAGATAGAGTGTTGTTTTTCCAGCCACTGGAGTGGAATAATAAAAAGGACAGCAGGAATTAAAAGAATCCCTGCTATCTTAATCTTTAGGTATTGTACATTATTTTTTGACCAGTAAATTGCCTTTTGCATCCTTGAAGCTTCCTACAATAATCATTATAAGGTCGACAAGAGCCCATATACCACAACCACCCAGAGTCAGCAACTGGACAATAGCTATGCCAGTATGGCCTGTATAAAACCTATGGATTCCAAGTCCTCCGAGAAAGATACAAAGCAAAAGAGCTGTAAGCCAGTCTTTGCTTTCACCTGTAACCGGATTATCTGCTTTAAGAGCAACGCCGCATTTCATACAAATTGTTGCTCCGGGTGTTGTTTCTGCTTTACAGTTCGGGCAAAATTTATTCCCGGCATTTGGTGGCGTTCCGCAAGCTACACACATAACAGCTTTTTCAGAAATTTCATTTCCGCAATTCCTGCAATACATAACTTAGTTAATTTTAATTATCCTACTCATAAGGCTTTTCGGTCACGCCCCGTTTAATGGTTTCTGGACTCCGGGTTAATCAGTTATTCAAAAAATGCTTTCTGAAAGATAATAAAAATTAGTCTTGTGTATATTTTTGTTAACATGATTTTCCTGGCCGACCAAAATTATTTTTCAAGTTTTGCTGAAAACTGAATGGCAAACTCAGAATTCAATAATTTTCTCTACTCTGTTTGATCTGAGATACTGTTTAAGGATCACCTGTATATCTTGATTGTCGGGTAAAGGCTTAATGCACTCATGAAGGGCGGTGAGACCGAATCCCATGTCGTTTATGTTGAAATACCCATAACCGGAATATTTTCCATTGACCATTTTAACGGCGCATCTTTCTTCAGTTTCCCTGCCTTTGTCAATTATGAAAAAATTGCGACGGGCAAATACAAATTCTTCTATTGCCTGCGATGCCCGCTCATTGTACTTTTCAGGAGGTTCCTTTCCGCAGCAGGCTCCTTTGCATATACCTACATGATACTGGAAACAGGGCCCGCCTGTCTCGTACAGACCTGAAAGCCCCTGGCACAGATTGTGAGCTGTCACAAGCGATTCAAGCCTGCCTTTGGCCTTTTCGCGTGAAGTCAGCAGCGACAGCGGCTCGTCATCGGAATTGGCGGGACCATAACTGAAGTTTATATACCCATTCCTGTCAGTAAAGCTGTAAATACCCCATTGAAACGACGATCTTTTCTGAACCCTGTTATAGAAAGGCTTGCTTTCCTTTATCTCCAATGATTCCTTCAGAAGTGCAATGAGCTCGCTGCCTGTAAGCTCCCAACCGATATCCGCTATCAGGTCGCGCATCTCCATGGCCCGGTTGGTAGTATTGTTCGACAGATGGGTGTCTATCCGCTGCTTCAGGTTTCGGCTCTTGCCAATGTAAATGAGCTCCCCCGATTCGTCATAAAAGTAATAGACCCCCGGCTCTTCAGGAATGGCATCAAACTTAGCAGTATCAAGCTTCGGGTTAAGTTTTGATACCCGTGTATTTTTTATCAGGCTTGATCTCTTTCCGTTTATTTCCCTGTCTTTTTCGAGGATAATCTCAAAGAGCTTTACAGTGGCCAGGGCATCGCCTGCTGCCCTGTGACGACCGTTGATGACGATCTTAAGGTCCCTGCATATATTTCCAAGACTATAGGAGCGATGCCCTGAGATCAGTTTCCTGCTTAAGGCTACCGTATCAAGCAAATTCCTCTTGTAATTAAATCCGAGTGATTTGAATTCCTGTCTTATAAAAGAATAATCGAACCTGGCATTATGGGCTACAAATGTTCTTCCTTCTGTAAGCTCAACAACTGTTTTTGCAATTTCAAAAAAACGGGGAGCATCCTCAACCATTTCGTTAGTGATTCCAGTAAGGTTGGTAATGAAATATGGAATATTTCTTTCAGGGTTTACAAGGGAGACGAATTCACCTGTAATCTTTTCACCATCGTGAAGATAAATTGCAATTTCAGTTATCTTTTCATTGGTTGCGCTGCCTCCTGTTGTCTCAATATCAATGATTGCATACATAAAAACTGACCTTTGCCTTTTGTTCCACGAATATAAACAGAAATGAGGCAGTGTTATTATAAGTTTGTATTTTTGTTGAAATGGAATCGGCATGAATGAGTGTTTCGGAAAAAAATTAATACTGAACGGAAAGATTGAATCAGCAGATCTGTTCGATAATTCGCTTGTTTATGAGGGTGATTCAATATATGAAGTCATACGCATGGTCAAAGGAAGCCCGGTATTCTTTTACGACCACATGGAACGGCTTGCAACAAGCGTCTCTCTCCAGAAGAAAAAAATGCTTGCAGATGCGGAAACCCTGAAAAAAGATATTATACGACTCTCAAAATCAGAAAAGAAAAAAGAGATAAACCTTAAAATTGTATTCAATTATAATAAAGGTGAGGAAAATTACCTTATCTATTTCATTGAGCCTATTTACCCCACTGAGGATCAGTACAGGAACGGAGTTAAGGGTATCCTTTTCTATGCCGAGCGGAAAGATCCGGAATCGAAAGTTATCAATCATAAGTTAAGGTCTTCAATTTTTCATAAGCTTATTCTCGAGGGTGGTTACGAAGCAATCCTTGTAAACGAAAAAGGGGTAATTACTGAAGGCAGCAGATCGAATATCTTCTTTCTTAAAAACGATGTATTATACACTGCTCCGGACAATATGGTTTTGGGCGGAATTACCCGCAAGCATATTCTTGATATCTGCGCCGAAAACGATATCCCCGTTAAAATGGTGTGCCTGAAGGCCGCTAAGCTATCTGAATATGAAGCTGTCTTTATGACCGGCACCTCGCCCATGGTGCTGGCATTCAATAGTATAGATGACAAGAAATTCAAGGTAAGAGTACTTGTCATCGAAAAGCTAAGGCAGCTGTATATTGCAAGGGCCGAAGAGAGCATCGCCGGTTTCAGGATTGGGAAACCCTGATCGGACAGGAATAAAGTAATTTTAAATAAATTAATAATTATGGCAAATATCAGGAAACTTAAGAAGGTTGTTGATTCACAGGTTTATGAGGTGATATCAGATTGTTTTACCTGGACTGAATTAAACCAGGGCAAAAAATCCGAGGTTGTGGATGGCATTATCTCGGATGCAGTTAATCTCAGGAACGAACTCATAAACAGGATTAATAACGTGGATCCTTCGGCCGACCCGAAAGGAGTTAAAGCTCATTATCAGCTGATTGGAAAAGACCTGACTTCAGGCATCGATTCGCTGTTTGGCCGGCTCAGTTCTGTATCGACGAAGAAAAAGAAGTAAAGTTCCTGTAAATAGAGGTGCCGCATCCAGTGCAATTCCCTTTCTTGTCGAGGTTCTGGATCTTAATGTTGTAGCCCGACCTTTTTGTGACAATTTTGCCACACTTCGGGCATCTTGTATTCTGGCCGTTCTCAGACTCAATGTTCCCGGAATATACATAATTCAGATGTTTCGATGCTGTCTCTGCCAGTCTTTTAATAGTATCCTTCGGTGTGGCAGGGTCTTCTCTTTTGAACATCGGGAAATATCTGCTCAGGTGAAGCGGAGTATCCCTGCCAAGCTCACCTGCTATCCATTCTGATTCGTATTCCATTTCCTTTTCATCGTCATTCTGTCCCGGGATAACAAGTGTTGTAATTTCGAGATGCTTTCCTGAAACCGATATTTGCCTGAGCGCATTTTTGACCGGTTCAAGCTCCGCGCCCACCAGATTTTTGTAAAAATCATTATTGAATGCTTTCAGATCGATGTTGAAGGCATCAGTGAATGAAATAATTTCAGCAAGAGGATCCCTGTTCACAAAACCATTTGACACCATAACTATCCGTAAGCCCTTCTTCTTTGCCTTCAATGCAACATCGCGAATGAACTCGAACCATATCACAGGCTCATTATATGTGAATGCAATTCCGATATTGTTCAGGGCCGACAATGCATCCTTCACGATTCGGTCAGGTTCAGTTTTTATGCTGAAGTCGGCCGACGAACGCTGTGAAATATTGTAGTTCTGGCAAAAATCGCATCGCATATTGCATCCGTAAGATCCGAGCGACAGGATATTAGTGCCCGGGAAGAAGTGATAGAGAGGCTTCTTTTCAACAGGATCGAGAGCATATCCCGAAATTACACCATAAGTAACCAACTCAATGATTTCTCCATTGCGTCTCCGCGCACCGCATATCCCTGCCTTCCCCTCTGCCAGTTTGCAAAAATGAGGACATAGCAGGCATTCAACCTTACCATCATCTTTTCTTGAAAGCAACAGCATAATAATACAGTTACAGAGCAAATTTACATTTTTCATCGTCTTATATCAAATTGTTTTGCTCAATATGCCTGATTTCAGGTATGGAATTTTATTACTTTTGAGAAAACATATAAAATGAAAAGAGGATTCTTTCCGGTTTGTGCCTTGGTTCTTTCCTTCAGTTTCCTGTACTCACCAGGTAACTCCCAGGTGGCCGATACATGGAAAGCCTCGCCGGAAACAGTGGCAAAATTATCCAGGTCTCAGCCGGACTTCAATTATTATGAAGAGAAGATTCCGGCATATACCTTGCCTGATCTCCTTGTAACATCATCCGGCAGTAAGGTTACCACGGCAAATGAATGGATGAAAGTTCGCAGGCCTGAAATACTTGAGCTTTTCCGGGAGAATATCTTTGGAAGAGTTCCGGAAACACACTATACCAAATCGTTTAAGATCGTAAATGAAGATAAAAATGCCATGAATGGAGCGGCAACCCTTAAACAGGTTGACATAACTATTGAGTCAGAAGGAAAGTCACTGGTAATTCATCTTATTATGTTTGTTCCGAACCGGGTTAAAAAGCCTGTCCCGGCATTTCTTCTGATCGATAACAGGGGAACGGAGAACACTGATCCAACCAGGAATTTAAAGAGCGAGTTCTGGCCGGCTGAAGAGGTAATTGCCCTAGGTTACGCAATTTCAGTTTTCAGTAACTCAGATGTCGATCCCGATAACTATGATGATTTCAGGAACGGGATACATGGCCTTCTAGACCGGGGAGTGCGTAAGCCTGATGCCTGGGGCTCGCTCGCAGCCTGGGCCTGGGGAGCAAGTCGTTGCATGGATTACTTTGAAACAGACAAGGACATAAATAATAAAAAAGTTGCTGTAGTCGGACATTCACGCGGCGGGAAGACTGCATTATGGGCCGGAGCAGAGGATCAGCGGTTTTCCCTGGTAATAGGAAATGAATCCGGCGCCGGCGGAGCTGCTCTTGCCAGGCGCAGGTTTGGAGAGACAGTTGCAAGGCTGAATTCTGGATTCCCTCACTGGTTCTGTGCAAACTATAAGAAATTTGCAGGTAACGAGGATTCCATGCCCGTCGATATGCATATGCTGCTGGCTCTCACTGCCCCTCGGGCATTATATATAGATTGCGCAAGTGACGATCTGTGGGGCGATCCAAGGGGATGCTATCTCGCCCTTTATAATGCGTTGCCTGTATTTCAGCTCTTCAACAAGAGCAGCATGGTGCCCAGGATAATGCCGCCATTGAATAAACAGGTTTTCAGCGGCCACACCGGGTTCCATATCCGCGACGGCGTTCATAATATGCTGTTGCAGGACTGGAAATGTTTTATGGATTTTGCAGATACTGTCTGGAAATAAAAATATGGAAAATACTACTCTTGTACCTGCCGGAGTGATGCACTCCGAATTTGTAAGAATTCTGAAAAAAATCGGTTTTTCTGATCCTAAAGCTGAAAAATGCGCTGAAATATTCACCTCCAATAGCATAGATGGAATCTATACCCACGGTGTCAACAGGTTTCCGAGGTTTGTAAGCAATGTGAAGAATGGGTTTTTCAAGCCTGATGCAGAACCATCCCTTATTCATTCAGCAGGTGCTCTTGAACAGTGGAATGGCAACCTTGGCCCCGGACCTCTTAATGCTGTTTTTGCAACTGACAGGGCAGGTGAGCTGGCCGACCAGAACGGAATCGGTCTTGTTACACTGGCCTTTACCAACCACTGGATGCGTGCCGGATATTACGGATGGCAAGCTGCAAAAAAAGGATATGTATTTCTGGCATGGACAAATGCAGAAGCAAACATGTCGGCATGGGGAGCAACTGATCCTCGTCTCGGCAATAACCCTTTTGTGATCGCAGCGCCGTATGAAAATGAAGCTATCGTGCTTGACTTTGCCATGACTCAGTTCTCTTATGGCAAGATGGAATTATACAAGTCTGAAAATAAGCAGCTTCCTTACGCCGGTGGATTTGACACGAAGGGACAACTCACAAAAGATCCGGGCGAGATCCTGCTGTCGTGGCGGGCGCTTCCGATCGGTTACTGGAAAGGAGCAGGGCTTGCGCTGCTCCTCGACATCCTTGCTGCTGTACTGTCAGGTGGACGCCCTACAGCAGAAATAACTGGGAGCAAAAAGGAAACCGGGGCTGAGTACGGAGTATCGCAGGTTTTTATTGCAATTAACCTGAAAAGGCTTCATAACTACCCGTCGATAGGAGATACAACCCGTCAGATTATAGATTTTCTTCATCAGTCAGTCCCTGAAAATGAGAACAGCTCTATACGATACCCTGGTGAGAATGTGCTGAATGTTCGGAAGCATAACCTTGAAGCCGGTATCCCTGTAAACAAAAAGGTCTGGACTGAGATAACCTCTTTATGATAAGATCTCCTCTTTCTTTTCTTCGACAGGAATAGAATTCATCTCGGCAAAATCGACAATTTCATCTTTAACGGGGTTAATGATCTCAGTGTTTGACAGGCCGAAACGGAAAATAATCTTTTTATGGTTTTTGAGTCTGAAAAGTATGCTTAGTGGGAATATTTCAATTGCATCAAGATCACCTGCCCTGAGTTCTATTTTTGGAAGGAATGAATTCTGCTTCAGGACAATCTTTTCAGGACCGGTTTCAATATATCTTTCAGTTTTTCCAAAGCCGGCAAGAATCTGGTAAGCTCCAAAGCTAATAAGGAAAACAATAGTTATCCATAGAGTACTGTCGCTCTTAAGTGACATTACATTATGAATTAACCATAAGATGGCTGTTGCAATACAGATTATTCCGAACACGATCTGGATTATTTTAATTGCATGCGTATTCTCCTTAGCATCGAGTAAAAAATATTTCTTCTCCATTTTAACCCGGTTTGAGTTATTATTTACCGGTGGATCCGGCATCCTGTGAAATAATAATTATTAAGGCAAGATAGATTAAAATTGAATTAATTATTAATTTTAAAGACCATAAAAAATTAAATCTACCTGAAAATGAAAGAAGATTCAAAAAACATTACCCGCCGGACATTTATCGGAACTACCGGTGCGGTTGCAGCAGGTTTGACCATATTGCCAAGTTCAGTGATAAGCGGCCTTGGCAAGAAAGCCCCGAGCGACAAGCTTAATATTGCAGTTGTCGGTATTGGTGGAATGGGAAATTCAAACATTAAAGCTGTTAAAGGAACAGAAAATATCGTTGCCCTCTGCGATGTCGACTGGGATTATGCGAAACACGTTTTTGACGAGAACCCTGATGCGAAAGCTTACTGGGACTGGAGGAAAATGTACGACGAAATGGGCAAATCGATCGATGCGGTTATTGTAGCAACTG
>Ga0209540_10001733_pt1 | contig 16062 bp, 15 predicted proteins | sample BarGraIncu01121A_FD_184501 | JGI IMG/M metagenome (GOLD analysis project Ga0209540, IMG submission 184501) | Arctic peat soil microbial communities from Barrow, Alaska - Barrow Graham LP Incubations 011-21A (SPAdes) (version 2) | ecosystem: Environmental > Terrestrial > Soil > Wetlands > Peat... | reverse complement strand
CCGGATGGAAGTAGTCCTTCCTTTTTACTACTGCTATGGAACATCGCTGCTGAATACCCATTTAAGGTGCGGAGGCAGCCTTGTTTTAAATAATAGATTCATGTTTCCGGACACCGTGCTGCAAGACATAAACACTTACGGATGCACCGGATTCGCCGGAGTTCCCAGCACATTCCAGATCCTGCTGAGAATGACGGACCTTAAAAACACTGTTACCCCTTCTTTAAAATATATAACACAGGCTGGGGGAAAGCTTCAGGATACTTACATCAATGAACTGGCGGACACGCTTCAGGGCGTAGACATAATCGTAATGTACGGACAGACCGAGGCAACAGCCAGGCTTTCATACCTCCCCCCTGAATTCCTGAAAACCAAGATGGGCTCCATCGGCAAAGGCATCCCGGGGACAAAGCTTGAGGTGCTGAACAAGGAGGACCGCCCTGTAGCGCCGGGAGAAACCGGCGAGATTGTATCAACGGGCTGCAACGTGATGAAAGGCTACCTCAATGACCAGGAAGCAACAAGAGAAGTGCTCAGGAACGGCTCGCTTTACACAGGCGATCTGGCCACCGTGGATGAGGATGGATTCATCTATGTTGTAGCCAGAGAGAAGAATATAATCAAATGCGGGGGCAACAGAGTAAGCCCCAAGGATATAGAGAACGTAATAGTTCAGATTCCCGAGGTGGTGGAATGCGCCGTTGTGGGCGTAAACCACGAAATCCTGGGCGAGGCGGTCAAGGCATGGGTGGTTCTCAAGCCCGGCACAGAAGGGATCGACTGCGGCTGCGTAACAAGGTTTTGCGCGGAGATGCTTGAAAAGCACAAGGTGCCTAAGTTCGTGGAATTTATAGATGCGCTGCCAAAGAACTCATCTGGCAAGGTGTTGTACAAAAAATTAAAGAGATAGAGATGGTGGTTGGCCCATGGAGAAAAGCAATCTGCTTGAATCAGTCATTTTCGCCGATCAGTTCGGGAGGCCTCAGGCTGAAAAGGGGGAAATCCTTGCAGCAATAATCAGGGAGCAGCTGGAAGCGAATGAAAAAAACGAAAACATAAAAAAGCTGTACAGATCTGCGGGCTTCAGGGCATCGGAGCTTAAAAGCCTGGAGGATGCGCCCTTCATTCCTGTAAACATGTTCAAGGAGTTTGACCTTATGACATGCAGAAAAGAGGACGTGGCAAGGGTTCTCAACTCCAGCGCAACGACAACAGGAAAACCGAGCCGGATATATCTTGACAGGGACACCTCCATGAGGCAGTCCCAGGCGCTTGTCTCCACTCTGAAAAGCTATCTGGGGGTCAAGCGGAGGCCCATGCTTATAATAGACAGCAGCGAAGTCAACTCGAGGAATGATACTCTTACAGCCAGGGGCGCATCTGTAAGAGGGATATGCACCTTCGGCAGAGACATCTGCTACGTATTGAAGAAGGAAGGCCGGTCATCCACTGACCTGGAGCTGGACCTGGACAAGGTTCTTGAGTTTCAGGAAAAGCACAGAGGCGAAGAGATACTGGTTTACGGCTTCACCTATATCATCTGGAGCCGGTTCGTCCAGGAACTGAAGAGCAGGGGGATCACCCTCAGCATGCCTAACATGAAGCTGCTGCACAGCGGAGGCTGGAAGAAGCTCGCAGAACAGAGCGTAGGCAAGCTGGAATTCGATGCCGCTGCGGCAGAGGTGTTCGGCACTGTGCCGGAAAACATAATAGATTTTTACGGGATGGTGGAGCAGGTTGGGGTTGTATTCATCGACTGCCCCTGCGGAAACAAGCACGTCCCAGATTTCGCCGAAGTCATAATAAGGGACCTCAACACCCTTGAGGAGGTCAAGCTCGGAGGCACGGGGATGATAGAGGTCATGAGCGTGCTTGGAACCAGCTATCCTTCCCAGGCAATCCTCACAGAGGATATCGGAGAGTTTGTGGGCGTGGATGACTGCGGCTGCGGAAGGATGGGCAAATACTTCAGGTTCAAATCCAGGGTTCAGAAAGCTGAAACAAGAGGCTGCGGAGACACCTTCGCAGAGAGGGAGAACGGATCATGATAACATGTTATCTTCTAGACGGAAAGACTAGCTCTAAAGGAGCAGCATTCAAAGATTTCAAAACTATAGAGGCTGTCCTTAAGCAAAACCAGAGCTTGCTCTGGGAAATTCCGGCAGAAGCAGTAGTGATGCTGCTCGATGCCTGGGGGAAGGCGATAGCGAAGGACAAGGACATACTGAAAACTGAGGGCGCAGCATATCTCTCTTTCTATCTCAAACGGAACAATGTTGAAAACCTGATCAACAGAAGTGTGGGTAATTTGAAATTTCTTGACGAGTTTGCGGCCAGCGGCCGCCAGCCCGGGAAGTACCTGAAGGCTCAGGGCAGAGGGATTGTCTGCCACTGGATTGCAGGAAATGTCAAGACTCTGGCAATATATTCCCTCATCAACTCTCTGTTGAGTAGAAACTCAAACATCCTGAGGGTGCCTGAGGAGAACGCCGCTGAAGTGCTGGAGATCCTTTACCTCCTTGAAGACATAAGCATCGAATACAACGGCAGAAGCTACAACGCGTCGGGGCTGACGAAAAACATCGCACTGGTGTATTTTGACAGCCGGGATGAACTGCTGAACAGTGGAATGTCGAGGATCGCAGATGCAAGAGTGATCTGGGGAGGGGAGGCCGCAGTCAATGCAATCAGCAGCCTTCCGAAGAAAACCACCTGCAGGGATGTGGTCTTCGGACCGAAGTACTCTTTCGCAGTGATGGACAGCAGTCTGGCAAGCGAGGCGTGCGAATCGCTTGAACTGATAGGCAGATATATGGGCGCGTTTGCGATGGACATAGCGCAGTTCGGGCAGAACGCATGCTCGTCGCCCCATGTCCTCTTTATCGAAGGGACTGCGGCGCAGGCTGAAGCAGTCGGGGGAAGTATTGGGCAGGGCGCTGGAAAAGCTGGCAAAGAGGAACCCGAACTTTGTTGGGGAAGCGAAAGCCTCCAGGATAATAAACGAAAGAGCAAGGTATGCACTGAGCCATGACAGGGGCGTCAAAGCAAGCCGGGACCTGTCCTGGACGATACTGCTGGGAAGCGGGCCAGCCCTTGAGGAGCCTTTGGGCGGAAGGTGCATCTATATAAAGAATATCGACGACATATTCATGCTGGAGGACCAGGTGACAAAAAAGGTTCAGACAATAGGGTTCGAAGGCATTGACAGGGAGAAGGCAGCAAGATTTGCGGACAGGGTTTCAAGGAGAGGCGCAGACCGCATAGTGAGGTTCGGCGGAATGAATGCCTACGAGGCGCCCTGGGACGGGACTTTTCTCCTGAATGAGCTTGTAAGATGGTGTTCGCTGGACATTGAAAATTAAAAATCAATATACAACCGGAAAAGGGGAGTCAGTGATGGAATTTAAAAATATTAAGTTTGAAGTAAGTGAGAATATCTGCACAATCACAATGAACAGGCCTAAGGCGCTGAATGCACTTAATAGGTCAACCCTCGAAGAGCTGGACCAGGCTCTGGACCTGATCGAAAAAGACAAGAGAGTATCGCTTCTTGTCCTGACCGGGGAAGGCAAGTCCTTTGTGGCCGGAGCAGACATAGTGGAGATGAGGGACAAGACACCGGGCGAGGCGGCAAGCTTCTCAAAGTTCGGAGCAGATGTTTTCAGAAGGATTGAGAAACTTGAAATGCCTGTAATAGCTGCCGTAAACGGCTTCGCCCTGGGCGGAGGCTGCGAGCTTGCCATGTGCTGTGACATCAGGATAGCTTCAGAAAAAGCCAAGTTCGGACAGCCTGAGACTGGCCTGGGCTTAACGCCTGGATTCTCAGGAACCCAGAGACTTGCAAGGCTTGTCGGGCCGGGAAAAGCAAAGGAACTGATATTCTCCTGCAGGGTAATAGACGGCAGGGAAGCAGAGAGGATCGGGCTTGTAAACCAGGTTGTTCAGCCTGAAGTGCTTATGCAGACGGTATACGAACTGGCGTATGAGATACTGGGCAAGGGGCAGATTGCCGTAAGATACTCAAAGGAAGCGATCAACAGGGGCCTCGAAACGGACATTGATACAGCAATCGACATAGAAAAGAATCTGTTTGCGCTCTGCTTTGCAACAGAGGACCAGAAGGAAGGAATGGCTGCTTTCACTGAAAAGCGCAAACCTGAATTCAGGACAAAATAAGAGAAAAAACCGATGGGAGGAAATAAAATGAAGGCGTTTATTATTGGAGCAGGAACAATGGGGGCAGGCATCGTGCAGACTTTTGCAGAGGCAGGCTACGAAGTAGTGATGAGGGACCTGAAGGAAGAATTCATAAACAGGGGCTATGGCAGCATAGAGAAGAACCTCAGCAAGGCGGCGGCAAAGGGCAAAATCACTGAGGAAAGAAAAGCGGAAATACTTAAAAACATAACCACGACTACTTACCTGGACATGGCTAAGGCTGCTGACATAGTCATCGAGGCTGCAGTTGAAAACATGCGCATAAAGAAAGAGATATTCGCTGAGCTTGACGAGATTTGCAAGCAGGGCTGCATACTGGCAACAAACACATCATCACTGTCAATAACTGAGGTTGCAAGCGCAACCAACAGACCGGACAAAGTAATAGGCATGCACTTCTTCAATCCGGTTCCCGTGATGAAGCTGGTGGAAGTCATAAAAGGAATCGCGACCTCTGAGGAGACAAAGGATAAGGTAGTCGAAATGGCAAAGAGCCTCGGCAAGGATCCTGTCGAAGTTGAGGAGGCGCCAGGCTTTGTAGTCAACAGGATACTGATCCCTATGATTAATGAGGCCGTCGGAGTCCTTGCAGACGGCGTAGCTTCTGCAGAGGATATTGACACAGCAATGAAGCTTGGGGCAAACCACCCAATAGGGCCTCTTGCACTTGGAGATCTGGTAGGCAACGATGTGTGCCTGGCTATCATGGAGACATTATACTCAGAATTCGGCGATTCAAAATACAGGCCTCATCCGCTGCTCAGGAAAATGGTCAGAGCCGGATACCTCGGAAGAAAAACAGGCAAAGGATTCTTTGAATATAAATAATATAAGGAGGACATACAGATGAGAGAAGTTGTAATAGCAAGCGCAGTAAGAACGGCTGTAGGTAAATTCGGCGGTGCTTTAAAGGACGTAACCGCTGCGGAGCTTGGCGCATTGGTAATAAAGGAAGCGCTCAACAGGGCAAATGTAAAGCCTGAGCTAGTTGATGAAGTCGTAATGGGAAACGTAATCCAGGCGGGGCTTGGGCAGAACGTTGCCAGGCAGGCACTGATAAAGGCAGGTCTGCCTGAAGAGGTTACGGGATTCACTTTGAACATGGTTTGCGGATCAGGACTCAGGGCTGTTAGCCTGGCAGCTCAGATGATAAAAACAGGAGACGCTGATATAATCGTGGCAGGCGGAATGGAGAACATGTCAGCAGCACCTTATGTAATTCCGTCAGCAAGATGGGGACAAAGGATGGGCGACGGCAAAATAGTCGATACCATGGTATACGATGCCCTTACAGATGCGTTTCAGGGATACCACATGGGTGTTACAGCCGAAAACATAGCTGAAAAATGGGGAATCACAAGGGAGATGCAGGACGAATTCTCTGCGGCATCGCAGCAGAAGGCGGAAGCTGCAATCGAAACAGGAAAATTCAAGGATGAAATAGTCCCTGTTGTAATAAAGAACAGAAAAGGCGACATTGTTTTCGATACAGACGAATTCCCAAAATTCGGGACTACCGCCGAATCCCTTGCAAAGCTCAAGCCGCCCTTCAGGAAGGACGGGACTGTGACTGCAGGCAATGCATCCGGTATAAACGACGGAGCAGCGGCGGTAGTTGTGATGAGCGCTGAGAAAGCCGAGGAGCTTGGGATCGTTCCTATGGCTAAGATAGTTTCCTACGGGTCAAAAGGACTTGACCCTGCGATAATGGGATACGGACCGTTCCATGCTACAAAGGTCGCACTTGAAAGAGCCGGACTCGCAGTCAACGACCTGGACCTTGTTGAGGCAAACGAGGCTTTCGCTGCGCAGAGCCTTGCGGTGGCAAAGGACCTGGGTTTTGACATGAGCAAAGTCAATGTTAACGGCGGCGCTATAGCAATAGGACATCCTGTTGGAGCTTCCGGCGCAAGAATCCTTACAACCCTGCTCTACGAAATGCAGAGGAGAGATGCCAAAAGAGGACTTGCAACATTGTGCATCGGCGGAGGAATGGGAACCGCGCTAATCGTCGAAAAATACTAAATTATACCCCGGAGCTTAACTGGCATACAAATCTGAAAAGGTGTGCCAGTTAAACTTTGAAAATCTAGGTTAAAATTTTAACATATATTACAAAAAAATAACAATGTTACGGGAGGATTATTATTATGGACTTTGGATTGACAAAAGAACAGGAACTAGCCAGACAGATGCTTCAGGAGTTTGTGAAGAATGAAGTTGAGCCTTTGGCCGCGGAAGTCGACGCGACTGAAATGTTCCCGATGGAAACAGTAAGGCAGATGGCAGATTACGGAATGATGGGAATGGGTTTCCCTAAGGAAGTGGGAGGTTCAGGCACAGATTACCTTACATATATCATGGCTGTTGAGGAGCTGGGAAAAGCCTGCGCCACAACATCAGTAGTGCTCTCGGCGCACACTTCACTGTGCTGTGCACCAATATATGAATTCGGCACACCTCAGCAGAAGGAAAAATTCCTTCCGGACCTTTTGAGCGGCAGGAAGATAGGCGCATTCGGCCTTACCGAGCCGAACGCAGGGACAGACTCCTCATCACAGCAGACTGTTGCTATAAAGGACGGCGAGGATTATATAATAAACGGTTCAAAGATATTCATAACAAACGGGGGAGCAGCAGATACTTTCGTAATATTCGCAATGACAGACAGATCAAAGGGAAACAAGGGAATCACGGCATTCATCATAGAGAAGGGAATGCCTGGCTTCTCCATTGGAAAGTTGGAAGATAAGATGGGTATAAGAGGCTCATCGACAACAGAGCTGATATTCGAGGATATGAGGGTTCCCGCAGCAAATATGCTGGGCAAGGAAGGAAAAGGCTTCGGCGTAGCAATGAAGACGCTGGACGGGGGAAGAATAGGAATTGCAGCACAGGCCCTCGGAATAGCTGAAGGCGCATTGGGCAATGCAGTGAGCTACATGAAAGAAAGAAAGCAGTTTGGCAAACCGCTGTCAGCATTCCAGGGACTCCAGTGGTATATTGCTGAAATGCAGACAAAGGTTGATGCAGCAAAGCTTCTCGTCTACAGGGCTGCCATGCACAAGCAGGCAGGAAAGCCTTATTCAGTGGAAGCGGCGCAGGCAAAGCTGTTTGCATCTGAAACGGCCATGGAGGTTACAACAAAATCACTTCAGATTCTCGGCGGCTACGGCTACACCAAGGAGTATCCGCTGGAAAGAATGATGAGAGATGCCAAGATAACTGAAATTTACGAAGGAACTTCGGAAGTTCAAAAGATGGTTATCGCCGGCAGCGTATTGAGATAGGAGGAGGATAAAATGAAAATTGTAGTTTGTTTAAAACAGGTACCTGATACAACAGAAGTTAAAATAGATCCCAAAACAGGAACTCTCATAAGGGACGGAGTTCCTTCCATAATAAACCCGGACGACAAAAATGCGCTGGAGGAGGCACTGGCAATGGGTGCGGAGGTTACTGTAATAAGCATGGGACCTCCCCAGGCAGAAAAAGCCTTAAGGGAAGCGCTGGCGATGGGTGCAGAAAGAGCGATACTCATATCCGACAGGGCTTTCGCGGGAGCGGACACACTAGCCACATCCAACGCGCTTGCAGGCGCGATCAGAAAGCTTGACTATGATCTGATATTCGCGGGAAGACAGGCAATAGACGGAGATACAGCCCAGGTAGGACCTGAAATAGCAGAGCACCTCGGTATACCTCAGGTTACCTATGTGGAAAAGGTTGAATACTTCGATGAAGAAGGTAACGTAAAAGTAAGAAGGGCTCTCGAAGACGGATACGAAGTCATAAGCGTTAAGGCTCCGGTTCTCCTGACTGCCATAAAAGAACTCAACAAGCCTAGATACATGAACATGGCAAGCATTTCGGAATGCTACGGCAAGGAGATCACACTTTGGAATGCCGATGATATCGGAGTGGACAGAGCGCTTCTCGGCCTTGCAGGATCACCTACGAAGGTCAAGAAATCCGGCGCGAAGGAAGCAAAGGGCCAGGGCGAGCTTGTAATAAAATCCTACAAGGAAGCAGCTGATTATGCTGTAATGAAGCTTAAGGAAAAGCACTATATCTAAAATATGCAAAGAGGATCGGGAGGAATAACAATGAGCAATTTGTCAGAGTATAAAGGAGTTTGGGTTTTTGCTGAGCAGAGGGAAGGAGAGCTACAGAAGGTGGCCCTCGAGATCCTTGGAAAAGGCAGGGCACTTGCAGATACATTGGAAACTGAACTGACCGCAGTTCTTATAGGAAGCAGTGTGGACGGGCTTGCAAAGGAGCTTGTTTGCCACGGGGCAGACAAGGTTATCTATGCGGATTCACCTCTGCTGCAGAGATACACTACAGACGGATATGCAAAGGTGCTTTGCGACCTTGCAAATGAGAGAAAGCCTGAGATAATACTCGTAGGGGCTACATACCTGGGAAGGGACCTGGGACCGAGAGTTGCGGCAAGATTGGGCACCGGCTTGACTGCAGACTGCACATCTCTTGATATAGATCTGGACACGGACAATCTGCTGATGACAAGACCGGCTTTCGGCGGAAACCTTATGGCGACCATAGTATGCGCAGAAAACAGGCCGCAGATGTCGACAGTAAGGCCCGGCGTGTTCGAAAAGCTTGCAAGGAACGACAGGAGACAGGGTGTCATAGAAAAGGTAGACGCCCGGATAAAGAAGGCGGACATCAGGACAACAGTAGAAGAGGTTGTGAAGGTATGCAAGGATTTCGTGGACATCGGAGAAGCTAAGATACTCGTATCCGGCGGAAGAGGGTTGGGCAGCGGCGAAGGCTTCCAAATGCTGGGGGAACTAGCAGAGGCTCTGGGAGGAACTATCGCTGGCTCCCGTGCAGCCATCGAAAACGGTTGGATAGACAAGGCGTGCCAGGTGGGCCAGACAGGAAAGACAGTAAGGCCGGAAGTGTACATCGCCTGCGGAATATCGGGAGCAATACAGCACATGGCAGGCATGCAGGAGAGCGGCTACATCATAGCCATCAACAAGGATGAGAACGCGCCTATTATGCAGGCTGCAGACCTTGCACTTGTAGGCGATTACAGAAAAGTTATCCCTGAAATGGTTTCTAAGATAAAGGCATTGAACTAAGCGATTGAATGAGGCAGCTGAACGGACTTTATGTCAGAACAGCTGCCTTTTAGTGTAAATTGGTGCACAAATTCTGAATCCGTAGTATAGTATAATGTATACATGTTGAAAAAAGAGGTGTTTTATGAAATCAAACAGCTTGCTGGATTATAGCATTATAAACGGTAACGAGGAAGAACTGCGCTACAGGATAAGACAGCTTTATGATATACTTGAAAGCTCGTATGACGGAATATTTCTTACTGACGGGGAAGCGAACACCATGTTCGTGAACAAAGCCTATGAGAAGATTGCGGGCGTAAAGAGGGAGCAGATCCTGGGAAAGAACATGGAACTACTGGAAAAAAAAGGAATTATATCCAAATCATCTACTCTGATGGTCCTGAAAACAGGGAAGAGCATCACAATAGAGCAGGAATTCATGAACGGCAAGAAGGTTCTGGTTTCCAGCAGCCCTATAATCGGTGAAAACGGCAAGATTGTAATGGTTGTGACTAACGTAAGAGATGTAACCGAGCTTTATGAGTTGAAGGAACAGCTGGAGAAAAAAAACGAACTGACACAAAAATATTATTCCGAGCTGGAGCTTATGAGAAAGCAGCTCCATGAAAATTCTGACATTATTGCGGAAGATAAGAAAATGCTAGCAGTTCTGGAGTCTGCAGGAAAAGTATCCAAGATTGATACGATCGTAATTCTGCTCGGCGAGACCGGATCAGGCAAGGAAGAGGTTGCAAAGTTCATACACAGAAACAGCAAAAGGGCGGGCAATGCATTCATCAAGGTCAACTGCGGAGCTATACCTGAAAACCTTATGGAATCAGAGCTTTTCGGTTATGAAAAGGGAGCCTTCACCGGAGCGAATAAGGAAGGGAAAATTGGCATGTTCGAGCTTGCTGACAAGGGCACAATTTTTCTTGATGAGATAGGCGAACTCCCACTTGACATGCAGGTCAAACTTCTGAGGGTTCTCCAGGAAAACGAGATTAAAAGGGTGGGCGGGACAACGAATATCAAGATTGACGTTAAGGTTATTGCCGCCACCAACAGAAATCTTAAGGACATGGTTGACAACAAGCAGTTCAGGGCTGACCTTTATTACAGGCTCAACATTATCCCGATAAAAATCCCCCCGCTGCGGGAGAGGACTGATGACATAGAGCCGTTGATACTATATTTTCTCGGAATATTTAATGAAAAATATGGAATGAACAAGACAATCTCCCAGGGAGCTATGGACAGATTGAAACGATACGAATGGCCAGGCAATGTAAGGGAGTTGAGGAACATAATTGAAAGAGTGAGTATTATGTGCCCGGATGACAAGATAATGGCTGATGATCTCCCAATAGCCGGCATAAACGGCGAGAGCATTGAAACAATAAAATTTGTTGTGGAGAGATCAGATCTGTCTATGAAAGATGCCGTGGAAAAGCTGGAAGCATCTATGATCGAAAACGCTTTCGAGAGACACGGCAATGTCAGAGCTGCAGCAAAAGAACTAGGCATAGATGCATCTACATTCGTGAGAAAAAGAAAGAGATATGAGGAGAATAAGCTGTTGCAAAAATAAAACTTGATGCAATACTGCAACAAAGTGTTTGCCCAAATTTCATAGAATATGTTGTATAAATGCAACTGAACAATGCTTTGAGGTTTCCCTGAAAGGGCTCAAATGCGTTGTCCGGTTGCTTTTTTCGTGTTGGCATGAGACTTGCTATTAATATTAGTATTAGTATTAGTAAAAGAAATAAACACAAACGAAAGGAATGATATTAATGGCTTTAATGACAGGGGAACAGTACGTTGAGAGCATTAAAAAATTGAAAATGAATATTTATGTTTTGGGAGAAAAAGTGGAAAGTGCGGTAACTAATCCGATACTGAGACCATCACTTAATTCAGTTAAGGCAACATACGATTTAGCTCAAATGCCTGAATATGAAGACCTTATGACAGCGACTTCAAGCCTTACAGGCAAGAAAATAAATAGGTTCTGCCATCTTCACCAGAGCACTGATGATTTGATCAAGAAAGTCAAAATGCAGAGATTGATGGGAAATAAAACAGCATCATGTTTCCAGAGATGTGTGGGCATGGATGCTTTCAATGCAACATTCAGCACAACATTTGAAATAGATAAGCAGTACAAAACAAACTACCATGAGAATTTCAAGAAATTCCTTGAGTACGTTCAGGAAAACGATTTAGTAGTTGACGGAGCAATGACAGATCCTAAAGGCGACAGAGGACTTGCACCAAGCAAGCAGGCTGATCCGGACCTTTACCTTAGAGTTGTTGAAAGAAGACCTGACGGAATCGTTGTAAGAGGGGCAAAGGCACATCAGACAGGTATAACTAATTCACATGAGGTTCTGGTTATGCCTACTATAGCAATGAGACCTGAAGACAAGGACTATGCAGTAGCATTTTCAATTCCTGTTGACACCGAAGGCATAGTAATGGTTGTAGGAAGACAGTCCTGCGATACCAGAAAAATCGAAAAAAATGCAGACCTTGACGTAGGAAATAAGAATTTCGGAGGAATGGAAGCTCTTGTAATATTCAACGATGTTTTTGTACCGAACGACAGGATCTTCCTGAACGGGGAAGCTGAATATGCAGGAATGCTTGTTGAAAGATTTGCTGGATACCACAGACAGAGCTACGGCGGATGTAAAGTTGGTGTTGGCGACGTATTGATAGGAGCTGCTGCACTTGCCGCTGACTACAACGGAGCAAACAAAGCTTCCCACTTAAAAGACAAACTTATTGAAATGATGCACCTGAACGAAACACTTTTTGCCTGCGGCATAGCTTGCTCAGCTGAAGGAACACCTACAGAAGCAGGTAACTACATGATTGACATGCTTCTTGCTAACGTATGCAAGCAGAACGTTACAAGATTCCCATATGAAATAACAAGACTTGCTGAAGATATCGCAGGCGGACTTATGGTTACAATGCCTTCTCAGAAGGACTTCGAGAATCCGGAAGTAGGCGACCTTGTTAAGAAATACCTTGTAGGCGTAGAGTCAGTTCCAGTTATGGACAGAATGAAAGTGTTGCGGCTCATTGAAAACATGACTCTTGGAACAGCTGCAGTTGGTTACAGGACTGAATCAATGCACGGCGCAGGTTCACCACAGGCTCAGAGGATCATGATACAGAGACAGGGCAACCTTGGCTACAAGAAACAGCTGGCAAAAGCTATTGCCGGAATAGAAGACTAGGATAGAATAAATAACAGCATGCGGGCCAGGCTGTGCCCGCACGCACACACAATATAGGCAATATGAGGTATTAGAAATGGAAGAAAAGATAAGAGAAGTACTTGAAACTAAAGTTAAACCGCAGCTGTCAGAGCATGACGGAGGCATAGAGTTTCTGGATTACAAAGACGGGATAGTGGAAATCAGACTGCTAGGACAATGCAGCGGATGTCCTTCTGCAAAATATACTGTGGAAAACACTGTTGAAGCTGTTCTGATGTCAGAGATACCTGAAATTAAAGGTGTGGAGCTTATCAATAGTATCAGCCAGGAGACATTGGATTTTGCAAAAAGAATATTGAACAAAGAGATATAAGGTCTTTACAGTGGATATAGGAATCAAATATTGCGGAGGCTGTAATCCCAGATATGACAGGAAAAAATTTGTTGAAGATCTGAAGGAAAGGTTCAGCCACAGGTTCGAAGCGGCGGATACAGAGAGGGAATATGACATGCTGGTGATGCTCTGCGGCTGTAGCAGCTGCTGCGCGAATTTCGGCCAGTACAGGGTCAAAAACAGAAATATCTTCATGGTGAAGTCAGAAGTTGATTTCAAAGCTGCCGTGAATGCAATCAGTGGATGTGAATGTTTCTGATAATAATGAGAGGGTGATTTTGTGGATTGGAAAAAAATGTACAAGAGCAAGCTGGTTACTGCTTCAGAAGCAGTGACTAACATAAAATCAGGAGACAGGGTGGTAACAGGCCATGCTGTCGGAGAACCTATTGCACTTGTTGAAGCAATGGTTGCAAACAAGGAATATTACAGAGATGTTGAAGTAGTTCACATGGTTGCAATGGGAAAAGGCGATTATGCCAAGGAAGGCATGGAGCCGTACTTCAAGGTTAACACCATATTTGCCGGAGCCTGCACAAGAGATGCAGTTAATACCGGAAGAGGAGATTTTACAACTTGCTTCTTCTATCAGGTTCCCAGACTTTTTGAAAGTGGTTGCATGCCTATTGATGTAGCGCTCATACAGGTTAGTGAACCTGATGCACACGGCTACTGCAGTTTCGGAGTATCAAGCGATTATACTAAACCTGCAGCAGACTGCGCAAAAATTGTCATAGCTGAAGTAAATAAGCAGATGCCGAGAACCATGGGCAACTCTTTCATTCATGTTTCTGATATCGACTTTATTGTTGAATCTGATCATCCTATAATAGAGCTTCCGCTTCCCAAAATAGGTGAGGTTGAAAAAGCTATAGGCAAGAACTGTGCGGAGCTTGTGGAAGACGGATCAACACTTCAGCTGGGAATCGGTGCTATTCCGGATGCGGTTCTTCTGTTCCTTAAGGATAAAAAGGATCTGGGGATACATTCAGAGATGATATCTGACGGTGTTGTTGAACTGGTTGAAGCAGGTGTTATTACTAATAAGAACAAAACGCTTCACCCTGGCAAATCGGTAGTGACATTCCTTATGGGAACAAAGAGATTATACGACTACGCCGACAACAATCCTGCTTTAGAGATGTATCCTGTCAGCTACGTGAATGATCCTAAGGTAATAATGCAGAACAACCAGATGGTTTCAATCAATTCCTGTGTTCAGGTGGACTTCTATGGGCAGGTAGCATCTGAGAGCATAGGAGCAAGACAGATAAGCGGCGTTGGAGGACAGGTTGACTTTGTAAGAGGTGCCAGCATGAGCTTGGACGGAAAAGGGAAATCAATAATAGCTATGCCTTCAACAGCTTCAAAAGGAAAGGTATCAAGAATAGTGCCTATGCTGGATGAAGGAGCACCGGTAACTACTTCAAGAAACGACGTGGATTATATCGTAACAGAATACGGAATAGCTCATTTAAAGGGCAAAACCAACAAGGAAAGAGCAAGGGCATTGATCAACATAGCTCACCCGGATTTCAGAGAAAGACTGGCAGCGGAATTCCAAAACAGGTTCAATTGTGAGTTCTAAGATATGCAAATTAAAATATATTTAGAGGAGTGGAAATAATGAGACAACTTTTGATTAAGCCTGAACTTCATAAGTTCAATACATGCAAAGAGTTTTGCGAAACCTTCAATATAGGCAAAAACGATCTTATAATTACCAATGAATATATTTATAATCCTAATTTTTCAAATTTAGGAATCGATACAAACCTTGTTTTTCAAGAAAAATACGGAAGCGGAGAACCCTCTGATGAGATGGTGGAGGCCATAATTAAAGACATTAAGGATATAAAATATGACAGGGTTATCGCTATCGGAGGCGGTACTGTAATAGACATATCAAAGATTTTTGCTTTAAAAAATGTATCTCCAGTATTGGATCTTTTTGATAAAAAACTGGAGATTATTAAAGACAAAAAATTAATATTAGTTCCTACAACCTGCGGTACAGGCAGTGAAGTAACAAATATATCAATTCTTGAATTAAAATCAAGGAATACAAAAATGGGCCTTGCTGTGGAGCAGATGTATGCAGATTATGCAGTCATGATCCCTGAGCTGCTAAAAGCGCTTCCATTTAAATTCTTTGCAACAAGCTCAATAGATGCCCTGATTCATGCTGTGGAATCAAGCGTGTCTCCGAACTCAACACCGTACACGGAAATATTTGCTTATAAAGCAATGGAAATGATAATTAACGGTTATAAGGAAATAATTAAGAACGGAAAAGATTACAGAATAAATTTGCTTGAAGAGTTCCTTATTGCCAGCAATTATGCAGGTATCGCTTTCAGCAACTCCGGAGTCGGAGCAGTTCATGCTATGAGTTATCCATTAGGGGCGGCATACCATGTGCCTCACGGAGAAGCAAATTATGTATTCTTTACTGAAGTATTCAAAACTTACACCAGATTAAAACCAAACGGAAATATTCATAAGCTTAATAAATTCCTTTCGGAGCTTTTAGGATGCGATGAAGCTGTTGTATATGAAGAACTTGAAAATCTTCTGAACAACATAATTACAAAAAAATCATTGAAGGAATATGGCACAAAGGAAGAGGAATTGAAAAACTTTACTGTAAATGTTATGACTAACCAGGGACGTCTGATGGCTAACAATTACACAGAGCTTTCAGAAGAAAAAGTTTACAGCATATATAAGGCTCTGTTCTAGAACAGCAAGTTATACGTTTATAAGCCGGCGGGTCTTCCTGCCGGTATTTTTGAGCTCAAAAATTAGTCAAATAATGCAGAAAGCTGACCTTGAAATTTTTCATTGCATCGCATATAATACCAATAACAGGGCACCATGCTTATCTATTTCTAGAACAATCGAAGCCGCAGAAATTACGGGTTAAACTTGTTGATATTATTAAGGAGGCTTTTAATTGGATAGTTTTTTGGAATCAATTCCTTTTCCAACTGTGCTTTGCAAATTAAGTGAACAGATGATGATTCCCAACGAAAAAGCTTATCAGTTATTAAAAACAGATATTTCTATTGAAAAAACATTGGAAAACATGCTCGGGAATGCTTCTCAAAAGGATTTTTTG
>Ga0209540_10001732_pt1 | contig 16064 bp, 12 predicted proteins | sample BarGraIncu01121A_FD_184501 | JGI IMG/M metagenome (GOLD analysis project Ga0209540, IMG submission 184501) | Arctic peat soil microbial communities from Barrow, Alaska - Barrow Graham LP Incubations 011-21A (SPAdes) (version 2) | ecosystem: Environmental > Terrestrial > Soil > Wetlands > Peat... | reverse complement strand
CAAATCGTCCATCTGTCCAGAATCCTATGGTTTTGGCTGGATGGACGATATTTTTTTTGAATATGGGGTTATTAAAACTTTGATGCTAACCTCCCAGTGTTCACGATCCGCCGGCCTTGCTCTGCCGTCCGCGTGTCGCCGTAGCTACAGCGGAGGCACAAGCTATGCGAAGGCGATGCTGGCGGAGAATAATCCCAAACCCTTGTCAGCTCGTGTTAACATTTTACATTCCCGTGACAACTCATGACAATTTATTACCTGGCCGTGACATGAATTAATCTGTGGCCCCGTAATTTTGATTCATTAATTGAAAATTCATTCCTATGAAAACAAAACATTACAGGTATTTCGCTTTTATCATGCTCGCTTTAATATTCAGTATTCAGGCCAATGCTGATAATTTACGCAAGATTGTATCGCTTTCAGGGTACTGGAAATTTTCGATCGGTGACGACATCAGCTGGGTCAACCCTTCATACGATGATTCCGGCTGGGACCAGATCGCTGTACCCGGACAATGGGAGAATGAAGGATATAAGGACTACAATGGTTATGCCTGGTACCGGAAAACTTTTAAACCCGGAGATGTCCCGGCCAATACCACCCTCTATTTAATGCTTGGCCGCATTGACGACGTCGATGAGGTTTACCTTAATGGAAAGCTGATAGGCAAAAGCGGCAAGTTCCCACCAAACTTTGAATCGGCTTACAACAGAACCAGGAAATATATCATTCCTTTTGAAAGCCTTAAAGAAGATGCAGAGAATGTAATCGCTGTAAGGGTATATGACAGCTATCTTGAAGGGGGTATAGTCGAAGGTCCGACAGGCATATATATCGATGAAGATAACAAACTGCTCAATCTTGATTTAAGCGGTAAATGGAAATTCCATACCGGGAATAACAAGGACTGGAAGTCTCCGGAGTTCAACGATGAAGACTGGACGTTGATCAATGTGCCGGACTACTGGGAAAACGAAGGATATGAAGATCTCGATGGCTATGCATGGTATCGTGTAAAATTCAAATTGCCCGGAAATTTAAGTGCCGGAGATCTGTATCTCGCGCTTGGCAAGATCGATGATGTTGATGATGTTTATCTGAATGGTGAATTTGTAGGGAATGTCTATGATATGAGGAGAAATTTCGAATACAATTGGAACGGATGGGAATGCAACGTCCGCAGAATATATAAAATTAAGGATGGACTGCTCAAACGAAACGGAATGAATACCCTCGCCGTAAGAGTACATGACGATCAGGGTCTGGGAGGTATTTATGAGGGTCCGATCGGTATAATGTCGGCGGAAAATTACCGTGAATACAGGGATGAATATCATTCCGATCAGTCTTTCTGGGATTATTTGTACAATAAGTTTATAAGGTAATGAAAGACAGGAAAAGCTATGATGAAATTATTAAATAAAAGAAAAATGAGAACCTTATATATATCTGCCCTGATCTGCCTGCTCACTTTATCCGGTAAAGGTAATCCCGGCAATGGTGACCTGGTACTTCTTCAAAGCCTGAAAGGCAGCTGGCTGTTTTCAATAGGTATCAATGAAGAGTGGATATCGCCAAAATTTAATGACAGCGGATGGGAATCCATAAAAGTACCTTCTCCCTGGGAAAATCAGGGATTCAACGGATACAACGGATATGCCTTCTACAGGAAAAAGTTTACCATCTCATCTCTTTACAAGGGACGAATGCTTTACCTGAATATGGGATATATCGATGATGTCGATGAAGTATACCTGAACGGACATAAGATAGGTTCAACCGGCAACTTCCCTCCAGATTACAGTACTGCATATAATGCCGAGCGTGTTTACTATATCCCTGAAGAGTACATCAGCTTCGACGCTTCAAATCTCATTGCGGTTAAGGTGTACGATTCATACGACCGGGGAGGGATTGTAAGTGGTGAACTTGGTTTATATGGTGGGAAAACCACTGTTAATTTTGACATCAACCTGCAGGGTGCCTGGAAATTCATGCCGGGCGATGATCCAAGACGTAAAGAATCTGATTTTAACGACAGCATGTGGGATGAAATATTTGTTCCTGCAAAATGGGAGGATCAGAGATACCGTGACTATGACGGTTACGCCTGGTATCGCAAATCATTTGTCTGGACGGGAAACAACGCTGATGAAAAAATGGTTATCATGATGGGCAAGATAGACGATATCGATCAGGTGTTTATCAACGGGACATTTGTAGGCTCAACCGGATATTTTCCGGACAAGGGTAGAGAATTGGCAAATTCAGGTCAGGAATATGATGCATTCAGGGGATATTATATACCGGCAGGATTGCTGAAAAAGGGTCAGAAAAATGTTATTGCTGTCAGAGTCCTGGATACCGGGGGTGCAGGCGGGATTTATGAAGGACCGGTAGGAATTATCTCACAAGCCAGGTATATTGAATACTGGAGAAAATTAAAAAAAACCGGAAATTAACACCTTCTCCAATTCCGGATAACAAAATATTGGATTCAGGTTTTACAAGTTTGGGTTTACACATTTTGGAAAAAGGAAAGGAGCCTGTCGCAGGGACATGGCTCCTTTCCCGATTTTAAAACCTGATTATTCCAATGAAATCTTATATATTTAAAAAAATTATCACTGAATGAATTCTTCGTTGCGAAAAATAGCCTTATTGATACTGGCAGTTATTATTTTACCTGTTCTGGTCTTTTCAGTATTTGAGATTGGAAACCTCCGGCAGAACGAGAAGATTATCCAGGACATATACAAAAATCAACTTGACGCCATTCTGTTTTCTGTAAATCAATACTCCGATGATATTGTAAGCAATCTTTCCAGCAGGATTGAGAACAGCTTAAACGATAATAAACCTGATACTGTACCTGAACTGAACAGGCTTTTAAGTGAATTTTCCGCGGTAATAAGCCTGATGCAATTCGATAATAATCTTGAATATCTCTCTTCCGTCCCATATTCGTACCGCGACAGCACATTGCTGTCCGAAATAATCACCAGGCTTGGAAGTAACGGCAATACTCTTCACCAGCTGCAGACGTATATGAAAGGAGGCTACCGTAAAATTGAGACGATTGGAAAGACAGACAGGGATATGCAGCTGATTGTTTTTTACACCCTTGTCAAAGATCAGTATGTAATCAATGTCCTGGTAATTGACCCCGGAAAATTCATCAGTCAGGTGCTTGATCCGAAGATCCAGGAGATCGCGAAAGACAAGTTTTATATTGTTGCTTACCGTGCCGGAGAAGATCTGCCTTTTTATACTTCAGATAAACAATATAATCCCGGCAAGATTGATGATAAAGAGCCTTTCTGGCTGCTTAAGGGCTATCTGATGGGCATAGAGATGAAAAACCTTACCATTGCTGATCTTGCAAGAGAGAGGACTAAAAGGAACCTTATACTGGTTGTATTGATGGATACCGTTCTCCTTTCAGGAACCTGGCTGATATTCAGGAATGTTAAACGGCAGGTCGAGCTCTCCCAGATGAAGAGTGACTTTGTATCGAACGTCTCACATGAGATCCGCACTCCCCTTGCCCTGATAAGCATGTATATTGAGACACTTGAAATGGGAAGAGTGAAAAGTGCGGAGAAAATAAAGGAGTATTATAATGTGATCCTGTCGGAGACTTCGCGTCTGTCAGGCATTGTAAACAGGATCCTCAGCTTTTCGCAGATTGAAAGCAATAAGCGAAAATATACATTTAGCGAGACCGTGATAAATGAAGTTGTGGAAAATGCAGCTCTTACTTTCCGCTATTCACTTGAGAATAAAGGATTCAGATATTCATTCGAACCTGGTGAAGACCTGCCTGTAATTATGGCCGACAGGGAATCAATTGCCGATGCCTTTGTGAACCTTGTTGATAATGCCATGAAATACAGTACCGAAAACAAGGACATCACTGTCAGAACCGGGAAATATGATAATTATGTCTTTGTTGAAGTGGAAGACCACGGTATCGGCATTTCAGATAAAAACCAGAAATTTATATTTGATAAGTTCTACCGGGTCACCGAAATGAACCTGGCGAACAGTGTAAAAGGGTCAGGACTTGGTCTGGCAATAGTAAAGCATATAATGGATATTCATAAAGGCAGCATCTATGTAAAAAGCACACCGGGATCAGGTTCGCTGTTCAGGCTTTCATTCCCGGTAAAATAATTTTAGCAGATATGAAAAAGATATTGATCGTTGAGGATGAATTGAATATGGTAAAGGGGTTGAAAGACAACCTTGAATTCGAAGGATTTGAGACTGATACGGCTATGGACGGAAACCTTGGCCTTGAGAAAGTCCTTCAAAATAAGTATGACCTTATCTTACTCGATGTGATGCTGCCGGGAGTTTCAGGCTTTGATATCTGCAAAACTGCCAGGAAAGAAGGGGTTATTACTCCCATCATCCTCCTGACAGCAAAAGGTGAAGAGATTGACAAGGTACTGGGATTGGAGCTGGGAGCCGATGATTATATTACAAAACCATTCAGCCTGCGCGAGCTGCTTGCAAGGATCAAGGCAATCTTGCGGCGTCCTCCTATCGGAAAAGAAGGAAGCGTTGAACCGGAATTTATCGATATAGGGAATATTAAAGTCAATTTCAAAAACTATGTTGCGCTTAAAGGAAAGAATGAAATCAAAATGTCGTACAAGGAATTTGAAATATTGCATTACATGTATATGAATGCAGGCAAGATCATTCAGCGCGATGATCTTATGAGCGATGTATGGAGTATCGATTATGAGGTTACCACCCGTACGATTGATAATTTTATCCTGAAACTGCGGCAGAAGATCGAAGCCGATCCGAATAATCCCAAGATTATTCTAACAGTCCATGGTGTGGGCTATAAAATGATTTTATAACACGGCACAAGGGTATGGCGATTATTGTCCTCCGGATGTTGCCTGGTTGTTACCTCCGTTCTTTACATCATCGTTCTGAATGCCGCGACGGGCTTTATTTACCTGTGTATTCATCTTCCCGAAATTGTATGTCACACTGAGGCGAACGGTTTGTGCAAGCTGGGTAGAAACATTATGTGAGACGAAAGTTATATCTTTTGATTCGGAGGTATATGTCTTCTTATACCAGAATGGATCGGTAGTAGAAAGGGATAGCATAAGCTTGCGTTTTAACAGGTACTGCGATACTCCTAAGCTGGTATAATAATAGGTCGAAGATTTTCCCTGAAGCATGATGCTTGGAGATTGAATTCCAAAGTAGGCATTTACTGAACCATCTTTCCATAGTGTCCATCGTCCGCCTAAAGTTCCGTAATAATAGAACCCTTTGTTGGAGATGGCATATCCGTTATTGGTTTCCAGCTTACTGTAATTTCCGCTTCCGTTTAAATAAATACTAAGCTTACCTGAGGGACGATAACTGAAATAAAGGCTTAATCCGAAGCGTTGATTCTTGCCGATGTTTTCATAAGTAGAGACTGTAGCCCCGCTGGGCAAAACCTTTGAGATACTCTCTATTGAATTATTGACAAATGAGGAAGAGGAAGTCGCCGAGAAATTCAATTTTGGGGTAAAATATGTATAACCTAATTCAAATGAATGCGACACTTCCGATTTCAGCGAAGGATTCCCGTAGCTGATATTCATCGAATCAATGTTTTCGACATACGGATTCAGATACCAGATGCCGGGACGCGAGAGACGCTGGGTATATGACAATTTAAAGGTTCGTCCTTGTTTGGGCATAAAAGAAAAGGTGACATAAGGCACCAGGTTAAAAAGCCGGTTTGTAAAATCGGTGCTGACACCCGCTGTTTTCGACACTCCGTCGTTCCAGGTCCGCTCAAGGCGCAACCCGGTTTTGGCGCTGAGCTTTTTCCATTTGAACACATAACCCAGATATGCTCCCAGGATATATTGATTGTAATCGAGGTCGTTCCCATTGGTGAGCTTCACCGTATCGTTACGATAAGTATTGGAGGTGCTTGTGTTCTGCCGCAGGATGAATTTTACCCCGCCTTCCACCTGGTGCATCTTGGTCAACGGGTCGTAATAATCTGCCTGAAAGGTCTGCTCCCGGCCTACTGCATCATTGTCCGATTGCTGGCTATACGAGGGATAATTGATTAATCCGTTGATTGCAGAGTTGTATTTTGTGGTATTGGGGTTGTTGTCGAGCAAATAGGAAAAGGTGAGCGATTTGTCAGGTTTTTTATAAGTCTTCTGATAATCGATATTCCCCGAAAGCGAGCCATAGTTGTATTTGCTGTTTGTGGAACTTGTGTACCTGCGGGTAATATCATTGGTAGTGTTCAGATATTGGGTTTCACTGGAGCCGCTGATGTCGTAAGCTCCATTGTATCCCCAGAATGAGAGGCTTATGAGGTTTAGTGAATCAATGTCATAGCTTGCTTCACCCGAAAGACCGCTGGATAATCCTTTATAGGTACTTTTGCTATCGGAGTTTGAATAATGGTATTCGGAATTAGTAAAAAATTCTCTTGTGCTGCTCGATTCCGCCTGGGGTTGCTTAAACTGGTTGCCAAAATAGCGGACCGAGAAAGTGAACTTTTTGATCTTTGCAGCCAGGTAAACGCTGCCATTGATGCTTCCCCTGTTATTTACTCCCGCACTTACGCTGCCGTTGTACCCGCCGAGTGTTTTCCTGTTGGTTATGATGTTGAGGATCCCTCCCACCCCCTCAGCCTCATATTTTGAAGAAGGATTGGTTATCACTTCTATGTCTTTGATGGTATTTGCCGGAAGACTTTTAAGCACATCCTTTAAGTTTGATGACATCATAGTGGAGCTTTTGCCGTTCATCAGCACTTTAAAATTCGACTGCCCGTTTACGGTTATGTTTTCCTCGGCATCAACCGTTACCAGGGGCACCTTTCTGAGCATCTCGAGAGCATTGTTGGTCTGTGCTTCCGGATCGGACTCCATACTGTAAACGATCTTATCTATGTCTATTTTTACCAGAGGTTTTTGTGCCGTAATGACAACTTCCTTCATCTCCTTCCCTTCATCTATGGAAAGCTTTCCGAGGCTGGTTTTCAGTTCAGAGACATTTACTGGCATGCTGAACTCCTTATATCCGGTTGCTGAAACGGATAAGATGTATTTGCCCGGTGCGCTCAGACTTATGGAAAATTGTCCTGATTGATTGCAGGCCTGCGCTTTCTTAACCTTGATACTGTCGTTTTTCAGGATTACGGTAGCATAGGGAACACCATCGCCTGAGATCTTGTCTGTGACCTGACCGCTTACCTGGTAATTGGCGGTTTTATTTTGTGCTGATACCGGTAATGAAACCGCAATGCATAGCAATAACAAAAAAAAGAATTTCATTGGCAGATTAATTTAGGGATGGATGCAAATATTTTAGGATTTGTGGCAGATGCTGCCGGTTTCTGATAATAATGGTTTGACTTCTTAATTTTAGTTACGGACATTGATCAATACCAAAATTAAATTTTAATATTATAAAAGTCAAGTATTTATAAAAAATATTATAAATGAAAGTACTGAAGGGTTGTTCGTTAGTAGCGGCACTGTTCCATATGTGAGGTTTGCTGACTTGCCCTGAACTTGCGAAAGTATTAGCTGATGTCACTTTTATCTGATAAAATTAGTGCTGACTTTCTTTGCTTTTTTTGGCGGTTCGATAGTGCCGGATGTAGCTTCTTTCATTTTCAGTAACCATATTATATTTCCCCCCAGTACTCTCATAATTTGTTTACCTTCATCATCCCTGTCAACTTCACCGGCACTTGCACCATGTATTACGTTCCAATAATTGGATGTAGCAATAATCATTTCAGAGTATGTCAGGTAATGATTCAAACTATCCAGGGTGGCCGAACCGCCTGTCCTTCGGACTGCGACAACAGCTGCTGCAACTTTCTGGCGAAGTAAGCCTCCGTTTGCTCCCGAGACAAAGAACAGCCGGTCTAAAAAGCTTTTCATCGTTCCCGGTATACCTGAATAATGAACTGGGGAACCGAGTAAAATACCATCAGCATTTTTTATTTGTTGTATCCATTGGTTCAGGTCATCTGTTTTTATAATGCACTTTTCATCTTTGTTAACAGAACATTTGCCACAGGCAGTACAACCTTGTATTAATTTGTTTCCGATATGGAGTATTTCAAATTCAATACTACTTGCCTTCAGTTCATTGCCAACCATATTTAATGCATGAAAAGTATTGCCTTTCTTATTAGGACTACCGTTTATCGCTATTACTTTCATTTGCTTTTTTTTGAAAACTTAAAGTCTGTTAACTTCAAAATTAAGTAGAATTAATAAGAGTTTCAGATTTAGCTCAGTATTTTACATATGAGTGTGGTTTCGTTATCCCCGATTCAAACAGGGCTTGTTGCTTTTATATAATTTCTCTGCCAATTTTAATAGCTTTGGCATTGGAAAATTTATAAATGAGATACAAACATTCAGATATAAAAAAGATATCTCCGATTGAGCTTCCATGTAAGAAGACAATTTACAATTCGCCTGAGGAGGCTCAGGATATGATCAGGTATATCAAAGAAAACCGAAGTGTAAAAGAGATACACGCGTATAAATGCAAGTCCTGTGGTTTTTGGCACTTAACAAGTAAATCTGAATAATCTTATCGCTATAGGTGTCTTGCTCGTTTCACTCGCAGTCTTTGAGTCTTGAGCTCTTTGAGCTCTGTCTTAAAGTCTTAGACCTAAAAACAACTCCGCTCTGCGGAGTAAGACAGCGTAGCGTTAAGACTTAAAGACATTTCGCATGCGCGAAGCGACCAGATCTGTAAAACCATAAATACCCTTTTCAGCACATTACGAAATATATGATGCCAGTACAAGTTTTGAGTTGTGCAGAAACGTTCTCACGATACTGTTACTTTTAGTGTTATTTTATTAACAGCAGGATTATAATAATCAAATCCCGAACATAAATTTTATCCCTATGATTAATCCTCCTGGTTCCATCATCTTCAGCACCTGATCAGAGGACGAAGTAAGCGTTATCCCCTGAGTTTTAATGGCATAGGGAGTTTTTGTCAGAGGGATGGCATATCCGCCGCTAAAGCCTGTTTTGCATGATTTCCCGATTCTCAGGTTATAAGTATATATAAGATTAATTGTCTGTATAACATTTAGATCAAGTTTAACCGTTTGTTTTGTATCATTAGGTTCGACATATAGTTCTGTTGAGAAATCTTTTAATCCTGAGGCTCGTGAATAGCCGAGGCTTAATTGAGATTTACCTGTAATATCTGTAAAATAATAATTAATGCTGACACCGATTTTAGTTCCCCACCCTCCTATACCGGCATTGCCCGTTATTGACACATTCCCTGATACAGGAACTTCCAGTCCAAATCCAAATCCATAGTTGTTGACTTCCAGACCCAGTCCCAGATATACAGAAGGAAGAATAGGTTTATTAAAATCAACTGCATTTTGCTGACCGTATAAAGGGTCCCTGGATTGAATACAAAACAGAGTCCCTGCTAACAGAACAATGAAGCTTAGTTTTTTCAGATTAGTTTTCATGAGTGAATTATTTAAGTGATTAAATATACTTAATCTAATATTAATTATAAAGTAGTTAAGCCTTTCTTATCCGTGTTGGCAGCAGTTATTGGTTATTTTTCATCCGGACTATGAAAATCGCTGATATGTACTTCTTCGTCATAATCCATATTTACATATTTACCATCGAACCTGTCATACAGAACTATATGCAGTCGTTTAAATAATATGTCAAGAATTTCTTTTTCATTTTCTACTTCACAAGACATTTTAACAATATGTTCTTTGTGTTCTGTACTTCTTTTTTTATCTACACAGATTAAGGAAATATAAAAATCGTCAGTTCCGTAAATTGATAAACCAACAATTTTAAACCTTTCTTCATCCAGATTGAAGAACCTTCCAATACTTTTTAAATCGTCGCCCCGGACACCCCCAAGCCCGTCTGAAATGTCGGCCGCAACAGTCCCTTCAAAGTCGTTGTACTGTACATTTGCTTTCATATGGTTGCTTTTATAATGTTTTATTAATCCTGACAGCATATTAATCGAAAAGAAATATCATAAAAGACTAAAATGCTCTATACTCCAGAGATAGAATAAAGTCATGGTATATCATAAATACAGCTAATCCCACAATTTGAAAAAAGAAAGAAAAGACTAACCAGGTTATTTTTTGGTTTTCTGGTATTTTGGATCTGAGAAGCTTTTTTAATGTTACAATAATAAAAGCGATATAAGGAATCAGAATTAAAGGTACCAGTAAGATTTCAAGTAATCCAAAGTGTCCCATAGTATTTTGAATTAGTTATTTTTATTTGCGATGTTCTAATATTCCAGGTTGTGTACTTTTGCCTTTTTACTTTCTTTTACCCTTTAAAACCCACCCCTGCCCCTCCTAGGAGGGGATTTCATGTGCTACTTTTATCTTGTGACTTCCTGCCTACCGGCAGGCAGGTTGTCTTTTGTCTTGCCTTAGGCAAGCTTTCGCCACATAAGTCACATAAACAAAAATTATCCGTTATGTGAAAGAAGAGTATACTTTATTATAGATCTGACCTTTCTTCACTCATTTACCGGCACTCTCCGCCGGAATCGAAAACCTGAACTTTGCGCCATTTCCCGGCTTTGGGGCAATCCAGATATCCCCTCCCAGCATCTCAACGTATGCTTCGGCTATCGGTAACCCAAGTCCCATGCCTGTACTGGTCCTCGAAGCGCAGGTCTCAGCCTGGAAGAATCTTTTAAACACTTTATCGTGCTGATCCTCGGGTATGCCCGGACCGGTGTCGGAGACATAAAACTCCACTTTGCCATTCTTCATTTCGTAGCCAAAATCTACATTCCCTGCCATGGTGAACTTGATTGCATTATCGATAAGATTCTCGAGCACCTGGTAAACCTTGCTGCCGTCTGTCACCACGGTCACCTCCTTATCGACGGGCATCGACGGGAGGCCCAGGGAGATGCCTTTCTCCATCGCCTTGTTAATGTAACGGTCATAGACGGTACGCATCATCTGGCTGATATTCACAATCTCCTTCCTGATCGTCACCGCGTTGGTTTCAATTTTTGACATCTCCACAATATCGGTCATGAGCTTCAGGAGATGATCGGTGTTACTGGTAATGATATTCCTGAATTTTTCCTGCTCCGCGGGAGAGAGTCCCGGCTCGCCAAGCAGGGTGGAAAATCCGACTATGGCGTTCAGCGGTGTTCTTATCTCATGCGAGATGTTCTGAACAAAAGCACTCTTGAGCTTTTCAAATTCATCAGCACGCTTCTCAGCCTTCCTGATGGTGACCATTGAATCCTTAGTATCGCTGATATCGCAGAGTATTCCGAATACACCGATTACCTTGCCGGTCTCCTCGTCAGTAAGCGGCAGGGAGGCATCGCGTATCCATCTTTTCTCCCCTCCCGCTATCCTTACCAGCACTTCGGCCCTGTAACCCTTAATCTCGCCATTGATGAATTTCAGGCGCGCCTCGACAGGATCACGGGGGATATCATCCGACAGCGGCACCACCTCTTCGATCATCTCATTAAACATTTTTTCAGTAAAATCTTCAGGTGCAATACCGAGGAGTTCATTAATTCCTGAACCGATATTTAGGTAATGACCATCCCCGATATGCAGCCCGAAGATCAACTGAAAAGGTACACCATTAGAATTCTCAATAGCGTGATAGAGGAAATCCGTTGTACCGCCGAATCTCTCCGTTTCATTGCTGGTGAAAGGGGGGGAACAATGATCGCTTTGAGATTTATTGACTTTCATATCAATCCACCAGTTTCGTAATTATCTTTTTAAGCCGGTCTTACCAAATACAGAACAGCTTAACCGGCGATTCTCCATCGGAACCGGTAAAGCTCATAATATCAAATATTTAGTACAACCTGCTTTTTCTTTAAAGCAATAAGCAATGTTTAATAGGAACAGGCATGAAATTGTTACCCGGCTTTTTTAATTATTATTCAGCCTTATTTAAAAAATTGTTTACATTTGGATTGGCAACAGTTTGCAATCTCAAAATGTACCATTAAAAGTGAAAGAGTATACCGACAGCGAGATTATCGAATGTCTTTATAACCGTCAGAGCTATGTGGTGCGTTACCTGTGGGACAGGTATATGCCCATGGTGAGGCTTCTTGTCACTCGTATGGGCGGCACCTCGGAGGATGCAAAGGATATTTTCCAGGATGGCCTTATGATCATGCTCGAAAAGATCGACGGCAAACAATTCACCCTCACATGCCGTTTTAAAACATTTCTTTATTGTGTATGCGAGAATCTCTGGAAATCGGCCCTCGATAAGCGGCATGCTGCAGCAAACTACTTCACCAGGAAGGTGGATCCCGACGATGAAAAGGATCTCACCGACCTGATCGATAATAAGCTCCACAAGGAGATATTCCGCGAAGTATTCGAGTCGCTCGGCCCGGTAAGCAAAAATATACTGAAACTATACTGGCAGGATGTATCTCCACATGAGATTGCCGCTAAACTGGGATATACTTATGGGTACGTGAGAAAGAAAAAATGCGAAGCGCAAACTGAGCTGACGGAGAAGGTGAAGAATCATCCCGTGTACAAAGGCATAATGAACTCGGAAGAAGTTGCAAAAGGCATCGTATATTAATGAAAAGATAAAAGATAAAAGGCAAAAATGAGCCGGAAGAACGGAAATATCAGCGGGAAGAAGGGGCAGCATGAAAATAATTCATGGGCTGATACCGATATGGTGCTAAATCCCGGGGATTCGGCTCTTTTCGGGAAGATCGGCGATTATATTATGGGAAGCCTTGATATTGAGGATGTTAAAAGCGATCCGTTGTTCAATGAGACAAATGATACAGCCAGGGAGATGACCTCAGGTTTTGATCGTAACGATCCGGCGCACAAGGCAAATGCGAAGTACATCAGTGATAATATCTCCGGGAAAAATGAGGATGAGAAGCTTGCTGATGAGATCAATGATATTAAAAAAGAGAGCAGGGAAAATGATCTCGGTAATATTACAGCCGGGTGGGTCAGAGAGAGGGACGAAAAGAAGCTGAACAAAGTAAGCCCGAATCCGATGAGTGATGAGAGAAAAGAGTTTATCACAAATTCTCTTGTGGAGGCTGATAATGATTATGATCGTAAAGCTAACGCCGGCAGGAAAAAATTATTCAGGAAGACCATATTTGCCCGGTTTGCATTACCTGCGGCCGCAGCAGTCATCGGAGCTATATTCCTTGTAAAATTGCTTCTTCCCTCCTACAATCCCGATAAGCTTTATGCAAAATATTATGAGCCTGTGAGTGCCATATCTCCTGTAACAAGGAGCGCTGGCGCAGTTGAGACAGATAGCTATACAGCAGCAGTTGAGAGCTATAATAACAAGAAATACCAGGCCGCTTCGATAGCTTTTTCAGAGGCAATACAGAAGGACCCTCTGAATATGTCTCCACGATTCTTCATGGGTATCACCCAGATGGAGCTGGGAAATTATGACCAGGCCGAAAACCTGCTGGAAGATGTGATCAGCCGCCAGGGTGAATATACTAAAGAGGCAAGATGGTATCTTGGTCTTGCTTATATTAAAACCGGGAATAAACAGAAGGCATACGAATGTTTTGAGATACTTGCAAAATCGCCCGGTTTCTACAGCGGACGTGCTGGTAAGATCCTCCGTCGTCTCAGATAGAAAACTGCAAATCCTGCAGCCAGAATCACAATAATACTAAATATTACTGCATAGGCGCGTTTATTATGAGTTACCGGTGTGTTATCGCCAACCACTTCATAGGCAGCCCAGTAGTAAGGATTTGAGCACATCGGCGGATTCTTCCTGATATATTTTATCCTGGCAAGATTCATGGCTACATCTTTGGAATTTCCCCGTGAGAGATAATGATAGAATCTGGCAATTATAGCCGCGCTTGTTTCATCATTGACTTCCCACGATGTCTTGACTACTGATGATGCACCGGCAAGCATAAAGCTGCGCGCAAGGCTCATCAGTCCCTCGCCATGATATAACGTGCCGGAGCCGGAGTTACATGCGCTGAGAACCACCATGGGCGAAGTGATCCTTGCGAGACTGATCTCATAATTATAAAGTCTGCCGTCATTGGCAGTATCGTTTTTTGTGTCGAACAGAAGGAACGAGTACTTCGAATTTAGAGTATCGGAAATGGAATGCATAGCTAGGTGAATTATGGCAGAATCGTGCAGCGCTTTCCTGAAATTCGTTTCCGTCGCCTGGTCGCCGGTGAATCTTCTGCCCCTGAACCATTTGAAGATCGATCCTATCTCATCTTCAGCACCCCTTAATTTCCCGGTATTTGCTACGGCAAAGTCACCATTGCCGTAGTCGGGCGAAAAGGCAAGCACCTCCTCACCTTTCTTAAGTCCGATGTTGTTGCTGAAGATCAGGGATGACGAAAAAGCATAAGTAAATGCGTAATCATAAACCAGGTATTGAAGGCCTTCATAATCTGTCTCATATGACTGAGGTAAATTTTTAAGAAAAGTATCGAAGGGCAGCCAGGCAATCTCTTCGTCGGGTATGATTATGATTCTTTTTCCCTTTGCCAGCTTTTCGACAGGCCTGAAAAGCGTTTCGTACATGTAACTGAGAGCGCCTGTATAGTTCCTGAAAATAGTTTTACTGTCCCGTTCATGTGCGGCAGGATCGTCGCCTTTACGGATGATCTCTGCATTCCTTCTGAAAGCGGAATCAAGGCTCGTCTCCCGGGATTCAAGGCTGTTGCGGGTTATCACGAATATGTACAGCTTTCTTTTCCCCTCTGAGTACTTATTGGACAGCATATAATCGATAACCGTTTCATTTCCTTCAAGCTTTTTCTGAATATCGCCGAGGGGCAAGGGTTCCGTTTTCAGGAGCAGATCATGGTATTGGGGAAACTGCTTGTCTATCTCATCTGAGACTTTCTCCCTTCTTCGGTTCATTTCAAAGAGGGCATCTTTCCAAAGAGATATCTTTCTGCTGTTGGGATTGGCCAACTTTGATTCTTCGAAAATCAGTTTGTTATAAGCGCCGATATTCCCTGCGAGGGTGTTTTGTTTTTCAATGAGGGAAGCAGAAACTGAAGATGACAGGAGGAGATCGTTTTCTGATATCTCGTTGCGAAGCACCGCTGCCTTGGCTCTCCCGACGATGGAATACATCTTCTGAACGAGCGAACTGTCTCCGGTAAGAGTATAGAGGCTGTTGGCGATGTGGATGGCGGAGACCCAGGTATCCTTCTCGTTTTCTGCAAGGTAAATGCGACTCTCTTCGGTATTATAGTTATTGCGTATCCTGTCGATAAGCTGAAGGGCAAGGTCAATAGTTCCGAGACTCATATTTAAAGTACCAGTCTTCATTTCCTTATTTGCCTGTCCGCCCGAAAGAAGCTCAAGTGCTTCTGCTTTGCTTTTCAGGTTGTCGACGAGACGGATATCATAGAGAGAGGAATCGATTGAAGGGTTGGTAAAAATATCAGAATCTTTGAAATCGCCGGCAATGGAGATCAATGATCTCTGGTAATATTTTAATGCAGTGTCATAATCAGATTGATTTTTGTAAAAATCTCCGATCAGCTTATAAGAATAAGAGGTAAGCGAATGTTTTTCGCCATAGTTCTTCAGGCAGATCGACAAAGCTTTATTCAGAGTCTCCAGCGACTCATTGTGCCTGCCGGAATCATAAAGGAACTGACCATATCCGAAGTAAACTTCCGGTAATCTGTAGTAATCTTTGCCAAATTCACTCATTAATAAATCGATGCTCTCTTTAAAGAGCTTTTCTGCCTCGTTGAACCTGGATAATTTCATGTAAGCTTTTGCAATATTAAGATCGACCATGGCTGTCCAGGGCAGGTTGTACTTTAATTTGATCTCCTTGCTTTTTTCGAGATACTTTAAGGCATTATCGAATTCGCCAATTCCATAAAAGCTTATCCCGATATTAAGGTACGCAGTGGATAATTCGGATCTGATACTTATATCCGGGTTCTTAATACTCTCATAGATCCTGATCCCCTTTTCAAAGTAATCGATAGCAACA
>Ga0209540_10001731_pt1 | contig 16071 bp, 12 predicted proteins | sample BarGraIncu01121A_FD_184501 | JGI IMG/M metagenome (GOLD analysis project Ga0209540, IMG submission 184501) | Arctic peat soil microbial communities from Barrow, Alaska - Barrow Graham LP Incubations 011-21A (SPAdes) (version 2) | ecosystem: Environmental > Terrestrial > Soil > Wetlands > Peat... | reverse complement strand
CGTTGAGGGCCAGCAGTTCATGATAGCCGGGGCTGCTGCCGATATAGCCGCCCGCGGCCAGCGCCAGGTTGAATTTTTCCTCGGCCAGCCCGACGCGCGCCAGGACCTCATTCACGTTCCAAATATAGGGCGAGTTGCGCACCGTTTTGTGCCGGCAGAAATGGTTCAGGCGGAATTCCAGGTTCAGTTTTCCGCGGAGATTTCTTTGCCATCCGGCATTGACCCAGTAATCGATGGCGCCCTGCAGGCGGCCGTTCATCCGCGAGAAATATTGCACTTCACTGAAAAAAGTCCCTTTTTTAAAGGGAAAATCGAAGTGGAAAATCGGGTGGTAAAACCGGCGTTCCAGGGAATCGAGGCCGTATTCGACCACCAGACTGGCACCGTTCTTTCGGGGGGTGCCATCACCGGCATGGACCGACAGTGGCAGCAGGGCAAAGACGATAAACAAAAGCGGCAAATATCTTTTCAAGTTTTATTTTTAGCAGAAACCGGCGGAAAGGGCAAGGATGGCCGGGAGGGATCCATGGGAAGAAAGGTAGGGGCACGGCGCGCGTGTCCCCGCATGGGGGCCGTGCCCCTACCGATACAATCGATCAGGCTCTATTCTACAATAGTCCGCGCTTTTTCAGCAGCGGCTCGACCTTGGGCTCGCGGCCGCGGAAACGCTTGTAGAGCGTCATGGCGTCCTCGGTGCCCAATTTTTCCAGGATGTTTTTGCGGAAAGAGGCGGCAGTTTTCTTGTCGAAAAGCGAGGTTTCCTTGAAGGCTTCAAAAGCGTCGGCGTCCAGAACTCCGGCCCAGATATAGCTGTAATAGCCGGCCTCGTAGCCGCTATGGATATGGGAAAAATAGGTGGAGCGGTAGCGGGGCAGGATCTCGGGGATCAGGCCGATGACAGCCATGGCCTTGTCCTCGAAACGGGTCACGTTGACGTTGAGGGCGCTTTCCAGATTGTGCCAGGCCATGTCCAGGAAGCTGGCCGCCAGGTATTCAACCGTTTCAAATCCCTGGTTGAACAGGCTGCTTTTTTTGAGTTTATCGACCAGGGCGGCGGGTATGACCTCGCCGGTCTGGTAATGTTTGGCATAGATCTTCAGCATTTCGGGTTCCAGGACCCAGTTTTCCATGATCTGCGAAGGCAGCTCAACCGAATCCTGGGGGGCGAAGTTGGAACGATAGTTGCTCTCGGTAAAAAGCGTATTCAGGGAATGGCCGAATTCGTGGAACAGAGTGGAAACTTCGTCGATGCTGAGGAGCGACGGCGTGCCGGGCGTGGGCTTGGTGAAGTTGCAGACCAGGGTGGAAAACGGGAGGACGCGCTTGCCGTTCTGGTAAAAAGAGTTGCGGAAGGCGCCCGACCAGGCACCGCCCTGTTTGGAATCGCGGGGAAAGAAATCCATGTACAGGATGCCCAACAAACGGCCGGAGTCTTCGTGGGCCTCGAACACCTTGACTTCAGGATGGTAGACGGGGATATCCTTGCGTTCAATGAACTTAATGCCATACAGTTTTTCAGCCAGGGTGAAGACACCCTTCTGGACATTTTCCAGCTTGAAGTATGGACGCAGCGCCGAGTCGTCCAGGTCATATTTGGCCTTGCGCAGTTTCTCGGCATAGTACCACCAGTCCCAGGAGGCCAGTTTGAACCCGCCCGGCACGTTGTCGATAAGCTTCTGCATTTCAGCCGCCTCTGCTTTGGCCCGAACCAGGGCCGGCTTCCACAGCCGCAGCAGGAATTCGTTGACGGCTTCGGGGGTCTTGGCCATGCGGGTTTCCAGATAGAAGCGGGCCGGGGTCGCGTAGCCCAATAGCCGGTAGCGTTCCTCGCGCAAAGTGAGGATCTTTTGCAGAACGGCCTTGTTGTCCTTGTCGTTGTCGCGGTCGCCGCGCATGAAATAGGCGGCATACAGGGCTTCCCTCAGGCCGCGATTGTCGGCATATTGCAGGAAAGGCGTCCAGCTGGGCCGCTGGGTAGTAAACACCCATTTCCCGGCCATGTTCATGGCTTTGGCCGTCTCTTCGCCCATGGCGATGACGCTTTCAGGCAGGCCGGCCAGGTCGGCCTTGTTGTCGATCACGATATACGAGCCGTTGGTCTCGGTCAGCAGGTTGTCGTCGAACTTCAGCACCAGCAGAGAGTGCTCGCGGTTGATATCGCGCAGGCGGGCCTTCTGCTTTTCATCCAGCAGCGCGCCGCTGCGCAGGAAACCGCGATACGTATTCTCCAGCAGATAGAGTTGCGCGCCGGAAAGTTTCAGCTTTGCGCGCTGGTCGTACACGGTTTTCACGCGGGCAAAGAGTTTCTCGTTGAGCGAGATGTTGTCGCTGTGGGTGGACAGCAGCGGCGACAGCTGGTTGGCGAGGTCCTGCATTTGGGGACTGGTGACGGCGCCCAGCAGTGAATAAAAAACGCTGGTCACATCGCCCAGAAGCTGACCCGACATGTCCAGGGCCACGATGGTGTTTTCGAAGGTTGCGGTCTTGGGATTGTTGACGATGGCGTCGATCTCGGCCTGGTGGCGCTTGATCCCTTCCTGGACCGCGGGCAGGTAATGGCCGATCTGGATGCGGTCGAAGGGCGGGGTTTGGAACGGTGTGTTGGGCGTGGTCAACAACGGGTTGTCCTCGGCCGCCAGGGGCAGGCACAGTACCGCCAGCAGCAATACCGGCACGAGTTTGCTAAAAATGGTTTTTTTATTCAAGGTAAAAACCTCCTTATTGAAATTGCCAAACCTATTATACGCGGGAAATGATCTTTTAGGCTAAAATTCAAATTTTTTCCGGCGCCTTGACAAAATGGCCATCCCCGGCCGATAATCGGATTGCGCAGGGGCGCAAGGTGAGGGAACATGAAGGCAGTTTTTTTTAAAGGATCGCCGCCGGCCGGGGGGGACCTGCTTTGTAACCGAGCTTCCGCCGCGGTCATGGCAAAAATGAAAACCCTGGACTGGGAGGCGAAAGCGTTCGCCCTGGCCGGCATGGATATCAAAGCCTGTCGGGGCTGTTTTTCCTGCTGGGTAAAAACCCCGGGGCGCTGTATCATCGAGGATGACCAGGAATCGATCCTCCGTGCCATGGCGGTCAGCGACCTGGTCATCTGGCTGACGCCCATCACTTTCGGCGGCTATTCTCCCGAGTTGAAGAAAGCATTGGACCGGATCATCCCCATCATCCTGCCCTTTTTCAATAAGGTCCAGGGCGAGACCCGCCATCCCCTGCGCTATGCATTCCGGCGCCGCCTGCTGGCCATCGGCACGCAAAAGCGGGAGGATGCCGGCAGTGAAGACATTTTTCGCCGCCTGGTTAAGCGCAATGCCTTGAACATGGACAACGCCGAAGCCGTGACAATGGTGTTCAGCGGCGATGTCTCCCTGGCGGAAATGGAAAAAAGACTCGGCGACGAACCGTTTTTTCGCGAGGTGGCGAAATGAACGGCGGCAAGGTCCTGCTCATGGTCGGCAGCCCGCGGGGCATAGCCAGCACCTCCAACTCTCTGGGCGACCACCTGCTGTCCCTGCTGGAGGAACGCGGCATGGCGACGAAGAAGCTGTTGGTCTACCCGGCCCTGGCCGACGAGAAAAAAATGACGGAACTGCTGGCCGCCGTCGATGCCTGCGACCTGCTGGTAGCGGCGTTCCCCTTGTACGTCGACCAACTCCCTGCCCCGCTCATTGACCTGCTGCTGATGATCGTTGAACGCCGCCAGGGACGTCAGGGCGAGGCCAAGCAAGCCCTGGCCGCCATCGTCAACTGCGGTTTCCCGGAGACGGCCCACTGCCGTCCCGCCGGGGAGATCATGCGTATCTTCGCCGCCCAGGCCGGCTTCCGCTTTCTGGGCTGTCTGGCCGCGGGCATGGGCGGGGCCATCGGCAACCGCCCGCTGGCCAAGGCCGGAGGCATCGTCCGTCACCAGCTCAAGGCCTTGACCCAGGCCGCCGCTTATCTGGCTGAGGGCAAAGAGATCCCCGCGGAGGTCATCGGGCTAATGGGCAAGGCCATGATGCCGCTCTGGTTCTACAACCTGGTCGGCAACTGGGGCTGGAAGCGCACGGCGCGCAAGTTCAAAGTATCCGGCCGCCTGCACGACAAGCCGTACGCCGACAGCAAGGGAATTTAAATCTCAGTTTTCAGTCAGATTGAAGCCGAGATGCGGTCACTGGCGTACTGGTGCAGAATGGCGCCGATCAGCGTCTGGTATGGGATCCCCGCTGCGGCGGCTTTTTTCTTGATGCGCTCCAGGTCTCGCGGGGAAATGCGGATATTGATGCGATCGGCTTTTTTCAGGGATTCCGCTGCCGACTGTTGCAGCTCTTCCCGCTCCCTGGCGGCCATGGGAATGCGCTTCAAGTTGCCTGAACTCAGCTCCGCCAAGGCTTCTTTCATCTCTTCCTGATCGTCCATTTTATCCAATCGTTTTATCTTCTTTTCGGCCATTTTTACCTCCTTTTTTATAGATCTTTGTGGCGACCCGGCTGGGGAACAGGGTCTTCAAAAAGACAATTGTTTCACACGATATATATAGCGCGATGTGTGCCTTTTGTCAACAACTTATCTTAAATCCTTTAAATAATAAAAAAGGACCCCCGGCCTGCTGCGCGACCGGCCGTACATAACATGGCGATCGCAGCTCGGAAAAAAGAAATTTACTGCATGGTGCTCTTTATTCCAGTAAATTATCGCAAAAAATCTTCCTTTTTCATCCGGGTTAGTTCGTCCCACTGCTGCTGTTTCAGAAGCTTCATTATCCCAGCCCGAGTGCGCAACCTGCCCGTCAGCTTCTCATATTCTTTCTGGATCTGATATATCGAGATATCTTCCCCACTAGCGATCCGGGCCTTAACCTTCTCCACAAAGGCAAGTCCCTCGGCGCTAAGAGGAGTATTTGCGGGCACATCGTTCAGCCATTTCATATTTCCCACTTTCTTCGTGGCTACCGCCGACATGGCGCTCGATGTACTTCCGCTGGTCACCGTTGACAGCAGCACGTCGGCGCCCGTAACGCCAACGATGGCTCGCAAAAGGTCTTCCCGACCATCGCCGTTGAAGTCCCCCACGTGCCAGTCATTATCCCCGTAACCTGCCGGCGTCCAGCTCCCGTCATAGTCAAATCCCGTCCCCGTGTTCAAAAAAACATCCGCCCCTGACAGCAACAGCACATAGCGCATGATGTCGGTCCGACCCGTGCCGCTGAACTTGCCCAGGTACCAGCCGTTGCCACCGTTCCCCGCCCCGGTCCAGCTCCCGTTATAAACAAACTGTGTTCCATCTGATAAAAATACCTCGCCGCCCGATACCCCCGGAACATACCTTAGCAGATCCGAACGCCCGTCACCGTTGAAGTCCCCCACGTACCACCCATCCGCCCCGTTGCCGGCAGGTGTCCAACTCCCGTTGAAAATAAAACCTTTTCCATTTGATAAAAAAACCTCACTTCCTGATGGGTTCGGTACATACCTCATGAGATCCGAACGGCCGTCGCCGTTGAAATCCCCCACGTACCAGCCGTCAGCCCCATGGCCGCTTGTGAGCCAATTGTTGCTGCCTGCAAACCTAGTCCCATTTGATAAAAAGACCTCGTTTGCCGAGACGTTTGGAAGATATCTCATGAGGTCCGAGCGGCCGTCGCCATTGAAATCCCCCACATACCAGCCGTCAGCCCCATGGCCGGCCCCGGTCCAACTCCCTTTATAAACAAACTTGCTTCCATCCGATAACAAAACTTGGCCGCCGGATTCGCCTTCAACATATTTCATGATATCCGAGCGGCCGTCGCCGTTAAAATCCCCCACATACCAGCCATCGCTGCCGAAGGTGGCAGCGGTCCAACTCTTGGGTGGGGCAAATGAGAAACCGGTCAATGAAGATGGCGAAGCGATAGCGAATGGCTGATTGCTCGTGTCAGAACCCGCGCCCGACTCGTTGCTGATCCTGACAAGGCAATTCATGGAAGGCCCATTCTCCGCATACCACGAATAAAGCCCCTTATTCACGATGGAATCTCCGATCGTCGCATAGGTTCTGCCGCCATCGTACGATATCTCGATTTTCACGGACGCGACATTTCCCTTGCTCTGCCAACGAATATCCTGGACGGAACCTGGAAGCCAATTTTCTCCGCCGTTTGGCGAAACCAACTGGATGCCTGGAATGCCCCCACCAAACAACTGCACCCCTAAAATACGCGTTTCCTTACCCAGATTCATCTGACTCAGGTTAAAACCAGGTCGAATGCGAAATTCCAGAAATCCCTCACGGTGTCCCTTGTCCTCGATCAAAATTGGATATTCATTGTTATTACGAAAAATTATTCTTTTAAGAAATCTTCCCCGCCAAAAAATGTCAACGACCTGTTCCCGCTTTTTAAAAAATGCGGGAGGGGCCCCGCAAACCAAACGAAAATTGTTACTGCGGCCATTCTGGTCCAGATAAATATAGATGCCGGCTTTTTCCCCTGTCCAATTGAATTGTTTGCCATCCGAGTCATTTTCATTATACCAAAAGCCATAATCATATTGGACCCCGGCTGTTTTTAGCCAGTTATGAGGCAAAAGCGCCGAATTATTAAGAATATTCACGATAATGAACAATAAAACCAGCGCTAAAATAAACGATCTCTCTTTTTTACCCGCTTTTTGTGTCTCTTTTTCCTTTCCTAAAGAACAAACAAGCCAGAAGCCAAGAAATACTTCGGAAAACCACAAGTAATCATTAAATACAAACATTAGTAACAAAACAAGAATTGCTATTTTTTCCGGCCATGATTTTTTCAGTAAAATGGTTATTATAAATAAAATGAATACCCCTACTCCCAGCAATCCATTTGAAACAGCAACAAAAAAATATTGATTGGCGGCGAGGTGATGCACATAGTTGACTCCATATTGAGTTTTGCCCCAAAAAAGAAAATTACCAGCGCCGATTCCGGTTAAGGGAAATCTCTTTATGGCTGCGAGAGCGTATCCCCATATTTTGTCGCGATTTGAAGTGATAGAATTAATGGCAATATTTCTTTCCTGCGGACCATAGGCCAGGTTTTTTATCGCTGCCAATGTTTGTTCGATTTTGGTAACACTATTCCCTTGATCAGTTTTTCCTGTTCCTACAAAAACAAAGGCGATAATCAACAAAGTCAATATACCGAAGATCCAAACAGCACTTTTCTTGATTTTGCGGAAACCGAGAAATGGTATTATTAATAAAGCTATGAAGGCGACTCGGGTTGCCGATATTATAATTCCGATCAGAAAAACAACAACAAAAAAATAGGCAATTTTAAATGATTCTTTCCTAGCTAAATACCAAGCCATGATAAATGAAATGGCACAGAGCATGCCAAAGGCCGTCGGGTCAGAAGCCAATCCGGTAACCCTATTGGCAAAAGTTATAATAGGCTTATTTAATGCATATTGCCCCAAGGCGAATAAAACGGAAACGCCCTGACCGCTCAAAAAGGCGACAACAAATTTGTTCTTATTTAAACTGCTTTGGCAAAATACAAAATAGGGCACCGATAGGACAAACAAGGCAAGCTCAAGGATCGGGAAAATAATCGCAAACGATAATCGTTCTCCGGAAATATCGACAGGAGTGTTTTTAAGAAATGCCATTTTGGAAAGCAATATATTGGACCAACGCAGCATAACAAAAATAAACGATATAAATAAAATGAGCAAATAATAAATATAGTGGCGCGGGATCGTTTCCTTGCCTGCCGCCAAAAATTCTTTATTAATAATGCTGTCAACAATGACAATGCCAGTCAGAACCAACAAAGGCAAGATAAAATAGTTAGGGGGGAAACCGCTGCCAATGAAACCGGCAAAGGCCGGCAGAATTGGAATTAAAAAGGAAAAGACAAGTAAATATTTTTTCTTAAAAATAGCGCGCAGTAGTATTCCCAACAATAAACACAACAAGGGGAGAACGACAAAACCAAAATGAAACAAAAAAATCGAAAGAACCAGGATCATGGCGAACAAATAAATGAATTGATACAATCTAAAAATCATTTCAGCTTTTCACAACATTATAAATTTTTCTCAATTAAGTCAAATGGTCTGCAAAAAACGATTTATAATTTTCCGGATTTCAAGCGGTTCGTTCACAGCTTCTTGAAGCTCGGAGATGATTTCTTGCAAACCATTCTCCGTCGGCCGTTTTTTGAATTTTGCGATAAATATTTTATTGTGAATTGTTTTCACAACACCCTCCTCTGCCGTCAGGAGCTCCTCAAATATTTTCTCTCCCGGCCTGAGCCCGGTAAATGTTATTTCGATGTCCTGCCCTGGTTCAAGACCGTTAAGCCGGATGAGGTTCTGAGCCAAATCAACAATCCGCACCGGTTCTCCCATTTCCAGGACGAACACTTCTCCGCCCTGACTCAAAAACTGCGCCTGCATGACAAGAAGAACCGCCTCGGGAATCGTCATAAAATAGCGGCACATGTCCGGATGAGTGACCGTGACCGGTCCGCCGCGGCGGATTTGTTCAATAAACAGCGGCACCACGCTGCCGCGGCTGCCGAGGACATTGCCAAAGCGGACCGATATGAAGCGTGTGGACGATTGTCTCATATCCTGGCAGATCATCTCCGCCAGCCGCTTGCTGATCCCCATTATACTGCGGGGTTTCACCGCTTTGTCGGTGGAAATGTTGACGAATTTTCCCACCTTGTACTGGTCGGCCAGTAAAACCAGTTCACGAGTGCCCAGTACATTGGTCCGGATAGCTTCTTCAGGGAATTCCTCCATCAACGGCACATGCTTGTAAGCCGCGGCATGGAAAACAATTTGCGGGTTATATTCTCTGAAAAGGGAATGCATTTTGTGGCGGTTGCAGATGGAAACGACCACAAAAGTAAATTTTTGCCTGTCAGACAAGTAGGGCAAAAGCTCTTGCTGCAGATTGAACAAGCCGCTCTCATCCATATCGATGGCGACCACGCGCAGCACATTGAGCTCGCGCAGCTTGCGCACGATTTCCGACCCGATGGATCCCGCCGCCCCGGTGACCATGACCATTTTGTCATGTAAATTTTCGGACACGCCCTGGAAATCGATCTTGACCGCTTGCCGGGCCAGGAGATCCTCGATGTTGATGGCATGGATCTGGTTGATGCTTTCTTTCCACTCCTCCATGCGCGGGACGATACGGATGTCGTTGAGTCCGGCCTTTTTCAGGCGATTGAATATTTCCGTCACTTCTTTGTGCTCGGCCTCGGGAAGGTTGATCAGGGCTGTTTCGATCCGGTTTAGACGGATGGAACGGGTGATGTCCTGGCTGTAATCAATGACCGGCAAACCATATATTTCATTCCCCACTTTTTCCGGATGCTTATCAATAATGAGAAAAGGAATCAAGCCCACTTTGGCCATGCGCAAACCTTTGATCAGACGCTCCGATTTAAAGTTGGCGCCCATGATCAAGGTTCTTTTCCCATCCATGCTTTTGGGCAGAAAAAACTCAAAATAGAGCCGGTTAAGCAAACGGATAAAACCGAACAAAGAAAAACTGATGATAGAATCGATGATGATCACACCAGAAGGGAGACTCCTGGCGGGAAAATTGACACGGAGCAGCCAAAGATTCACTGCGTTTGCCAAAAGTAAAAAAAGGAAAAACGCCTTGATCAAGCGAAAAAATTCGACGATGCCCACAAAACGCAAGGAAAAGGAATACAGTTTAAAAAAATACAATAATAAAAACTTGATCAGGATAAACGCCAGACACCATTGCAAAAAAATGGGGCGATACTTCTCTGGGAAAGTGAAGCCGAAACGTAACTGAATGGCCATAAATAGAGAGGCAATAATAATGAGAATATCGAGGAACAGAAGAACCGAAAATCTCAACCTTTTCGTTCGCTTTTTCTCCAGCAGCAGCCTCGGCATCTTCCAAAAGCGATCCACTATTTTCATCTTTCTCAACCTCTCCTAGTGTTGCAACTAGATACTGCCGTAAATATACAGAAATCCGTGCTAAAAGTCAACTCAGAAGTCAGAAGAGTTTTGGGTTTTAAGTTGTGAGTTTTAAGTTAGAAGAAAATCTCAGCAGAGCTTGATGGTTGAAAAGTTTTAAGTTTTGAATCACAGTAACAAGAAACTTTAAGATCAGTTTGGTGATAGTTGTATTAACTTAAAACCCAAAATTCACAACTCAAAACTCTTTTCTTATGCCAGATATCCCGCCATAAATAGAGGCTTGGCATTGCGACGAGAATCGGCAGCGTGCGCCAACACCATTTTCCTTTCCACGTGCACTCCTTTGAACTGAGTCCGCCCCTTGCCGGGCCCGCCAATTTCCACAACCCAGTCGCCGGATGCAGTTGTCAGCCAGAAATCGGGCGTTTTTCGTCCCGTGGTTGATTTCAGGTAATGAAACGGCATGTTCGCCATGCTCATGGCCGTGGCAAAGAAATCCTCGCGCACGGCGCCGATGGCATCGGCCCATGACTGGTAAAGCAAGCGATAGGGCAACTGCATCAGGATCTTCGGCTCGCGCAGGACATTGGTCCCCTGCGGATCAACCTGAATAAGGATAAACGCTTTACTCAACAAATCAACGTATTCAACCGCTTTATAGCGCGTGATTCCCAGATTCCTGGCTATGGTCGTGGGATTCACGCCATCCACGGCGGATCGGCCAATAAACGTTAATGCCTTTCCGATCAAGTCTACGTCCTGATAGGTCACTTTCGCCACGTTGGGAATGTCACGCTGCAGAACCGAGTCCAGAATGCTGCGCAATACGCTCAGCGGATCGGGTTCGGTCAACGAAAATGGATACAATCCTCCCTGTAAATATGCATCGAAAAGATATTCGTAGCGCGCATGATCCAAAGTCCAATCACCGCGCCCCACGGCATCCAACGTCAAGCGGGTAAGCGTCACGCCTTCCTTGAAACGCACATACTCTCGAAACGAAAATGGTAATAGCCGGATCAAGCGCACCCGGCGGGACAGATCGAAAACGGACTTTTGCAGCGCCAAGGCAACCGAACTGGTAAAAATCACATGGACATCTGGTAAAAAATCGAAAATCTTCTTCAACTCGCCATCGAAACCAGGCAGGAAATGGATTTCATCCAGCAAGAATGTTCGAATCCCTTGCTTTTCAGAGAGAATCCTGGCAAATTCAAATAAAGCAACATCTTTAAATGTATCAATACTGCCATAGAACGATTGCTCTGTTTCTATGGTCAACTGCTTCAGAATCACTGTTTTGCCAACGCCGCGCGGTCCCACTATCCCGATAAAACGTCTGCCTTGTTCTTTTCGCAGCGCAATCAACGCTTCCCGGTGGAGCGGAAATCGTTTGGCCTCAACGCGTGCCAAGGCATCCAATGCTTGAAGTTCAGTAATACTCATAGTGAGAATAATGCCATCTTAGTAAATGATTGTCAACAATGAATTGCATTTTGTTTAAGCGTTAACCAGAAAAGTTTTGAGTTTTAGGTTTGTGGACATATAATCTCCGAAGCTCACCAAGAATCGAATCCAGACTCTGGCCTTTAATTCCCAAATTTTTCAGATCCACCGGTTCGGATACCATCGCATCCAGAAAAGTTCCCATGTCAACGCGGATATCCTTCGGGATGTCGGTTTTGAAAGCCGGATCGATCAGCCGATAAAGTCGGAACACATCATTCTTATGTTTGGCTGACGATATCCAGATCCTTGGTGGCGCGAAACTCCAGCCCCGCTTCTTCCATAAGAAGGTCACAGGCTGCGCCGCCGATGAGTAAATACTGGCTGGAATGAGCGCGGAATTGCTTGCGGAACTTATTGAGGCCCCTCACCATTCCATAGCTCCCAGAAGCACATCGAGGGCGGATTGGACCCGCTCATCGGGGTTATCTTTAAACGAAAGGAAAAGCGACAGGCGATCTACCCATCCTTTTTTAGCGAATTTTGTGGGGGCGTATTTCCAGAGCTCGATCTCGAAGTCCCCCGGCTCGGGTAACGTCAGTTCGAGAATCTTTTCCTCTTGCAACCGCACCTTCCACTCGTCAGTTGAAAATGCGAGAACCGGAATCTTCGGCTCGGCCAGCATAGTGTAAAAGGCCAGGGCGCTCTGCCCGGCAAGACTGCCCTTTCCTTTTTGCATAGAGGAAGCAACATACAGGCGTCTCCTTACCGGCGTGCTAAGATAAGGCAGCACATGTTCCCAGAGAGGCCTTCCTGTTTCAGCAAAACGCAGATGCCGTTCTTTCCCCCGAACAGAATGCTCGCCGATACCAGCCGCTTCCAGTTCGTCAAAGGCCCGGGTCAGGGTCATAGCGGAGTATCCGAGGCGTTGGGCGATTTCGGCAGGCGTCACCGTGTCGGTCTCTTTCCGCCACAGGACATGCAGGATCAACATCTGGGTGGAGGGACTGAATAACGGTTTCTTTTGTCGTAATCGCTTCAGGTGCTCGCGCAGGTCAATACCCAACATGGGTAGGTACATCTGATTGCCCGGAATGATGAAGGGCACCTTTTGCTCTATCAAGCGCTTGCGATTGTATGAAGTGAACGCCCGGCGCACATACACCACTTCGACATCGTACCGCGATCGCACCTGGTCCAGGTGCTTGCCGATGACCGCCGGGGTCTGCTCATTCTCTCCAGAATCGGCCATCAATAAGCATTCGATTCCAAGAATATCTATTTTAATGAAGCGGTAGTGCTCCCGGAGGTATTGGGGTAACCCGCTGCTTTTCTCCCAGGGATGGGGCGTAACCGTAATGCCGAGGACCTCCCGTAAGTACTGTTCCAATTGATGAATGATTTTCTTCATGACTCTTCACTAACCTCTTTTCCGTACACTATCATACACAATGATATTGTGCAAGCGAATCGTTATTATCTCGTCTTAAAACTCTTTTTTTTAACTTAAAATTTAAAACTCAAAACTCTCAACCCAAAGCTCTCTAATAAGTTTTTTTTATCTTATAAAAAATAGCTCCTATGTATTCCCAAAGCAACGCGCGGTTTTCTCGCAAGGTCGCGGCTTCGGGCAGGAAGCTGAAAAGCCCCAACTTTCCCGAATCGGAAAAATCACAGGGCGCCGGGATCACGGACAGGCCGAATTTGCTGAAGGCGGCTACCGCGCGGGGCATATGTGAGGCTGAGGTTACCAAAAACACCACTTCTGCTGATACGTTGCGAATCGTTGGCCCCACAAAACGAGCCTCTTCAAATGTTGTCCGGCTGGAGGTTTCCAAGCGAATGTCGCTTGCGGGAATTCCCATCGAGACAAGCCATTCGCGGGAGACGACACTGGCCGCATATTGCTTGCTGTAAAAACGTCCGCCGGTGAGGATAATGGTGCAACTCCGTTCATTCGCTTTGATTTTGCGATAGAGCCGGATGCCTTCGCTGAGCCGCACAATTGCCGTCTGGCCGGGAAGCGCCTGGATTGATGAAAAGCTTGCCGACACACCCTCTACGGTTCCCGCGCTCAACACAACAATGGCATTTGTTTTTTTTATTTGCGATTCCTGCACCGGCGGGTATTTGTTTTCCAGACTGCCGGCAAACAGTTGCAGAACCGGCCGGATGGAGAGAAGGTACAACCCTACAGCGCCGATCAGGGCAAGCGTCCGCAATGTTTTCCGCAACGCCGCGTCACTAATCCCTCGGGTTTTCCAGGCGCAAAAAATGAACAAAATGATAAAGCACCCGGGCGGCATGAGCCAGCCGACAATTATTTTATAAAAAACAGTAAACATAAGACAAAAGAAAAAAGAAGACGACAATCAAAATATAGCAGACAGAATAGAAGTAATCTCTCCGGACTATCGACTATTGTTGTTTCCCTTCACCCGTTTTCTGATAAAATACCCGCCAATCACAAACAAGCCAAACCAAGTGGCCAGCACTGCCAGTACAACGGCAACGCCAAACATTTTGGCTTTCAAAATACTTGCACCCACAAGCAATTGAAAAAAGCCATAACCCGCAGATATCCGCCAGTGGGGAATCTGCCGCTCATTGGCCAGCAATTGATAAATATGTCGTCGATGGGCCTGGGTAAGTTTCTCGCCGGCACGCAACCGGATAAACATCGTTGTTAGTTCATCGGCATAAAACGGAAATAGAAAAGAGGCCAGGCAAAGAAAATCCAACAATGTGCGGGATGCCAGGTAAACCAGTCCGGCAAAGACTGAGCCCAGTAAAATGCTGCCGACATCACCCATGAACACCCGCGCCCGGGGCAGGTTGAACGGCAGGAAACCAAGGCAGGCCAGTGCCATGCAAGCGGCCAGGAAGCCTCCTTGTGGCAGTTCTTTGTACGTTGCCAATGCTAGCAGTCCAAATCCGACCACTCCGCTGATGCCGGCGATGCCGTTGATTCCATCCATGAAATTGTAGAAATTGGCTGTGCCGACAATAAAAACAATCCAGAATAAGACAATCAGAATCATTGGGTGGGCTTGAACTATGCCCTCGCTTGTCCCAATTACCAGAATCCCGATACAAACAAATTGCATCGGCAAGCGCAGCCGGGGTGAGATTTCGACGTGATCCCCGCGAAGCGACAATCCGGCCATGATCCCCAGCGGCAACCAAAATGCAGCCGGCAAATGCAAACAAACAGCCGCCAGCAGAAACGCCGCCGCCATCCCGATACCGCCCCCTTTGGGCGTCTCGTACGAATGGGAACTGCGCGTGGTCGGTTTGTCGATCAGTCCCAGGAGACAGCCGAAACGGCTAATAATGAAGGCGCCGAGAGCGCCAAGGGCAATGGCGAGCAAACCAAGAAGTATTTCACGAACCACGCTTCGCCTGTTCCTCCCGATACCAGCCCACTTCCCGGCGCAGCCCTTCCGCCAAATTTACGCGCACCTGGAAATTGAACGCCCGCGCAAACTTACGGCCATCATACACGTCGTCGGCCAGCCATTTTTGCGCCGTTGCCCCCAAGGTTCGCAATCGACTCACAGGCAGTCCTGACAAAAGGCCGGATATTCCCCGCCCCCATGAGGCTGGGATGCCAAATGGCGGTATGCGTTTTCCCAATGCCCACGCCAAACCTTGCACCACTTCACGCATGGTGCAAGGAGGTGCCGAGACATTATAAACCATCACGCCCGAAGCTGGGCTTTGTATGACCGCTAGACATGCCCGGGCCGCGTCTTCGCTATGCAACAGGCTTTTGCGATTCGAGCCATTCCCGATCCAAATAAAACGACCATGATCAATCGTTCGCATCAATCGCGCCACATTGCCCGGGTCGCCTTCACCATATAGCGTAGCCAAACGCAAAATAGTAAGCGCCATGTCGGATTTCTCAGCTATTTCAATAGCGCGCTGCTCAGCATGATATTTGCTCTGGGCATACGGTCCCTGCGGGTAACAACCAGAACCTTCTCCGCCGCCTTTTCGGCTACCGCCATAGATAGACACGGAGCTAATCAGGACAAAATGCGCCACGCCCGCCGTTGCTGCCGCTGCGGCCATGTTGGCGGTTCCGATTTCATTGACCTGACGAAATTTCTCACTGGCATTCACGCCGGGAGAAAATACATGCGCAAGGCCAGCCGCATGAATGACGATAGCGGTTTGGTCAAGTACCGCTTCTACCTCCTCCGGATTCGTGATATCCGCCTTTACATACGCGCTGGCAAATAATCCACTGCCTGGAGTTACATCCGTCGCACGGATAGAGGTAAAAAAGGCAGGCAAGCAGCATAAGATTGCCCGGCCTAGAAAACCGTTCGCCCCGGTAACCAATATTCGTTTTTCTTTCATAGTGTGAACCGTAGCCGGGCGCCGGTTGCTGTCAGCCGTTGGGCTTTTTCAGGCGTCGCAATCTTCTCTTCAGGCGGCTGGCGAACAGGTTGCCGGCCAGCTGCAATAGCACGCCCACCTGTCGGCGACGACTGTTTTTCAGCGGCCCTACTTTTAGGTGCTTACGCACGGTCTGCCACATCCCTTTAAGCATAAACACAGCATTGTTGCTAACGTTGGCCGCATGGAGGCGGTAACAAGCCAGGGGGGAATCGATATATCCCAACGGATATTTCATGGCGATCCGCAACCAGAGGTCGTGGTCCTCGTAAATTAGGCTTTCATCGAAGAAACC
>Ga0209540_10001730_pt1 | contig 16073 bp, 12 predicted proteins | sample BarGraIncu01121A_FD_184501 | JGI IMG/M metagenome (GOLD analysis project Ga0209540, IMG submission 184501) | Arctic peat soil microbial communities from Barrow, Alaska - Barrow Graham LP Incubations 011-21A (SPAdes) (version 2) | ecosystem: Environmental > Terrestrial > Soil > Wetlands > Peat... | reverse complement strand
AACGTCAGAAATGCTTATTACCGTAAAGCTTTTCAGTATAAGTCAGGGGAGAGTTCTTGCTGATACTGTACACACCGATTTAAGCATAGAAAAAGTAGCAGGAAAACATGAATACTTATATGAAATTCCACTTAAAGTAAAAAAAGGAACTGAATATATTGCCGAAATCAAGATCCTTGACAGGCTCCGTTTATTGGTGATGCAGGCTTTTGTTCCGTTTAACACATTGTCTGATATCAACAATTACAATTTTCTGGCAATAGACTATTTCCAAAAGAGTGAACTTTTCGAACCAGTCGTCAGGAAGGATGAATTTGTTAACCTTGTTTACCTGAGAGGTAAGCCTGATTCGCTATATATTTCGTTTTATAAACCATTCAGGCAGATACCGGATCCTCCTGGAATGCTTCTGCCCGAAAAAACAATCGATTACGGACCCGATACAACAGTGGTTTTGCCTTATTCTGATACGCTTCCAATGATGTTCCCGAAAGAGGGTATCTATATGTGCACCATCGGAAGAGATACATCTGAAGGATACGCCTTTATGAACTTCGGTCCATCATTCCCCGGAATGAACACACCTGAAGCCATGATCGAGCCTCTCGCCTACCTCACAACTCCGGATGAACTTGATCAGATGAGGTCAGCACCCAGACCAAAAGTCGCTCTCGACGAGTTCTGGATCAAGTGCGCAAATAACGTCGATAAAGCGCGCGAGCTTATAAGGATCTATTATACCAGGGTGCAATACGCAGATCTATATTTCAACTCCTATAAGGAAGGATGGCGTACTGAACGGGGAATGATCTACCTTATTTATGGTCCGCCGGACAAGGTTTATAAGAGCATCGATGGCGAGACCTGGGGATACCGTAAGCCGATTGTAAAATCAACATGGGGTACAAGGTATATAGTAAAGGAAGAGTATCTCTATTTTAATTTTAAAAGGAAAGAGAGCATATTTACCAATAACGATTATTATCTCAGCAGAAGTGAAACGCTGGTAAGCTTCTGGGCCCAGGCAGTCGCCTGCTGGAAAAAAGGGATAGTCTTCCGGCTCGATAACCCTGAAGAATTCTGATATTATGCAAAAAGAATCTGATTGTATTTTTGGCCTCCGGCCTGTAATTGAGGCAATTAAAGCTGGCAAGCAGATTGACCGTCTTCTTATTAAACAGGGGCTACAGGGTCAGCTCTACCATGAACTGATGACCGAGGTAAAAAAGAATGGCATCGTTTACCAGATAGTCCCCGTCGAAAGGATTGAACTGGTGACAAGGAAAAACCACCAGGGCGTCCTTGCCTGGCTTTCGGTTATAGAGTACCAGCATATAGCGAACCTGCTTCCGATGATCTATGAAAAAGGAGACGACCCGCTGATAGTTGCCCTGGACGGAGTATCGGATGTCAGGAATTTCGGAGCAATAGTAAGGAGTGCAGAATGCCTCGGGGCACATGCGGTGCTGATCCCCGAAAAAGGCTCTGCAAGGATCACGGCCGATGCAGTTAAAACATCAGCCGGGGCCCTTCATTCATTTCCTGTATGCAGGGAAAAAAGCATAGTCAAATCAATCGAATATCTTAAGGAATCAGGGCTTAAAATTATAAGTGCTACCGAAAAATCCGGCATTGAGGCATCAAAAGCTCAACTCACCGGGCCGGCAGTACTGATAATGGGATCTGAAGAGAAGGGGATCAGCCGCGAGCTTCTGGCATTGACCGATCAGGAAATAATAATACCCATGACAGGAAAAATAGGCTCCCTGAACGTATCAGTAGCCGCAGGGATTCTTATCTACGAGATTATCAGGCAGAGGTCATCCTGATCAGGAGATAATTCCCCTGATCCTTTCATCAAGCATATTCTGGTCAGCAGTAAATGATGCCAGGCCTGCAAGAGTGAGCAGAGTGTCAGGGGCAATTTTATTTTCCGATATTTTATTCTCCCATCTTGAAAAAACAGGGATCTTCCCGTCCGATGCAATAAAGCCTTTTTCCTCCTTGGTAAGTGATGGGAACATATCCTCGCATCCTTCCTCGTGTGCAATATGGAAAAGTTCCTGGCCGGTTGAAGGCACTTTTGAAGAGAGCCGTTCAGCAAGTTTCAATACATTATCATCGACATTCCAGAATTTCTCAATATGAGCATCCTTGGCCGATTTGAACATGCTTACATCATAATTCTCATGCATCCGCGATTTGAACTTGCCAGACAATGATTTATGTCCTGCAGCAGCCACCTTGGGAGGCATGGTGAAGACATCGGTGCCTGCAAGCAGTTCAAGCTGGTTCTGGTTCCTGAGGCTTGCAGCAATAAGTTTTGTCTGCCATGGATTCTTTGCCGATATTGCAGTTACCCAGTTCTGGGAAGCTATCACAGCCATCTCTCCCGCTCCGGATCCGTCTCCTAGCTTATTCTCTATCATAAATGCGCCAATACGTCCCATAAATACGTTCAGGTAATCAGGCCTTGCTACCCTGGTCACAATTACATTCTCCCTTGCACTGAACTCGAGAGTGAAATTAATCCTGATACCGGCATCCCTGAGTCTCCTTGCTCCGATTAATCCTTCGGGAGTATATGGTACTTTTACAATGAACTGCTCGGGACAAATTTCATGATATCTCTTGCCGTAATATTCAATAGCCTTAATATCGTGAGCCGTATCGGTATGAAGCTCGACACTAACCAGCCCTCCGAATTTTGATGCCAGCCTCAGCCCATGACGTGCATTCAGGATAAATGCGATCTCTTTTACTCTTTCCTCTGCCGGGAGATCCCTTACTATACCTTTCGCCTCGGAAATGAAAACATCATAGATACCTTTCTGTATTTCGTTGTTCAGCAAACTATTATTTGTGGTGAGCGCGCTCATCTCAGCTGTCCAGTTTGCCTCAGCTTCATCCATGTCTCCAGTGTCGAGCCAAAGCTCTGTGCCTGTTTTGTGCAAAGCTACCCAGAAAGGGTCTTTTTTGCCTGCAATATGTTTTTCGCTGAGGTTTTTCCAGACGAAGTCGCTGATTCTGGTATTAAGATCGGCCATAATTATATTTTTTTGGTTTATAACAAGTTAAAGTTCATTTTGTTAGATGAATGCTGAAGGTTTGCAACTAGCCCTGCATTAATGAAAAATTCCTTAAGCCATATGGATGGATCGTGAGGATATGACATGCTTACGGTTTGATAAATTCCCCGCAAAATTATATAATTTATTGATCGGTCTCACATAATCTTTTTAGCTTTACAATATCATAAGTCTAATCATACTCAATATGAGAACGTTAACACTATTCCTGCTTCTGAGCTTTGCAGCTGCTCTCCAGGGACAAAGTACTTTCGATAAGTATTTTACCGGCAAGGTTCTGAGATTTGACTTCATGCTTGCCGGCAACAGTCAGAAAACCATTGTTTACTTTGCCGGGATGAAAGAAGAACCTTTCTATGCAGGGTCAAAAGTGAATCTGACAGACAATTTTAATTACGGGAATTTCAAATATGAATTATTTGATGCTTCAGATAACTCGCTTATTTATTCGAGGGGGTTCAGCACTCTCTTCCAGGAATGGCAGACAACAGCCGAGGCCAGATCTGTGGACAGAAGCTTTTATGAAGTAGCAACTATGCCTTTCCCGAAGATTAAGGTGAAATTTGTCCTGAGCATGCGTGAGAAGACCGGATCATTTACAAAACTCTATGAAACTGCGATCGACCCGGCTAACTATTTCATAAGGAAAGAAGAACCCATTAAAGCCGCAGTGACAAAAATAAATGATGCCGGTGATCCTTCAACATGCGTCGACCTGGTCTTTCTTGCTGAAGGGTATAAGGTAGATGAGATGGAGAAATTCAGGGCAGACGCGAGAAAGATGGCAGATATCCTTTTTGCGGAGTCACCTTATAATGAGTATAAGAATAAGATAAATATATGGGCTGTCGAGTCCGTTTCACAGGAATCAGGCACTGATATTCCCGGAAACGGGATCTACGTCAGCACAGCGATGAATTTCAGCTTTTACACATTCGATATCGACCGCTATCTAACTTCACAGGATATAAAATCAATAAACGATTACGCTGCAAATGCACCTCACGATAATATAGTAGTTTTAATAAACAGTACTAAATATGGCGGCGGCGGAGTCTATAATTATTACACCGGCACTACAGTTGACAATCCCCTCTCTCCCAAGGTTTTTATTCATGAATTTGGCCATGGCTTTTCAGGACTTGCTGACGAGTATTATACTTCTGAAGTCGCATACGAAGATTTTTATCCGCTGAACGTTGAGCCATGGGAGCCTAATCTTACCACCAGAGTCAATTTTGACGCGAAGTGGAAGAAGATGATCTTGAAAGATACACCTGTCCCTACTCCCAATGAAGATAAATACAAGGATGTAACCGGGTTATTTGAGGGAGGCGGCTATATGGCAAAAGGTATATACCGGCCAGAACTCGATTGCAGGATGAAAAGCAATGGACCCAAAGGGTACTGCTCGGTATGCCGTGAAGCAGTTAAAAAAATGATTGAGTCTTATCTCAAATAACAAAGGATCATTCCAGGTTCTCAAACAGCTGCCTTGCAGTTTCGACGGGTATCTCCTTTTTACCGAGCCAGGCAGTTACTTTAGCGTCGCGATAACCGTTTTTTCCCAGCAGTTCAGCATATGCTTCGGCGCTGTCGAAAGTAATAAAGTGCCCGGCCAGGTAGATAACTGTCCCGTCGGCAAGCGTTTGGCTATCCAGCCCTCGGCTTCCTGCAAACTTCTTCATTCCATCAAGTACATCATCCTTTACCGGTTTCGGCGAGCTCATTATTTCAACTCTGAATGACAGTGTAGGTGGAAGAGTATCCGCCGGAGCCTCCGCCCGGGTCTGGATGTCAACAGGGAACGGCTTTTTCCCCCACTCTTTTTCAAGAATGGCTGCTCTCTCGGATGAAACTGCCTTGCCGTCTGAAAGAGAAACAATAAAAGCATCCCTGAAGCCTTTTTGCCTGACCGCTGACAAAGCCTTGCCTGCATCTGCCTGTCTGCGGAACACCCCGGCATAATAATTTGTCTTATTGGTTCCTGCGACCCGGAATCCGTAAATCGGCGTAATTCCTTTAAAATATGATAATGCCACCGGGTTAGTGAATACTGCCAGCTGAATCCTGTATATAAGCCCTGCCGGAATGACGGCATCGACTTTTACTTTTTCACCGCTTACATCAGGTTTGGCCGAAATCCCGAACAATGAAAAGACCTGCTGCCCTCCACTATGCACTGCCATTACACTGTCTTTCCTAACAACACTAGCAATTACAGGCGCAGGCTTAACAGGTTCAACAGCCATTATTATAACCGGTACTGAATCCTTTTCAGCAGGAATTTTCCTGACATCCGGAACTACAGGCACAAAGGGAGTTGCGTTCATTGAAGCCTGGGCTTCTGCATATTTTTTGTCGGCTTGAATCTGCAGGGAGACTGCATTATTCTCCAGATATTCGATTTTTGGCCTTAATTCTGATCTCTCCCTGAAGCCGAGATTCTCAATATTTATTTTCAGTGAATCTGCAACCCTGTAAAGCGAGTCGGCCTTTAAATGAAAATTCATGGCATCGGAAAGAATTGCATCGTAACTAGCCGGAAGAGAATCCTGAGAGGTGAAATTGTGTACGGTTTCCTCTTCCATGGCGACATTCTCCTGTGATTTATCAACGACAATTTCAGGTTCAGGCTTTGCTTCCGTTATTTCTGGAGGATGCAGAGGTTCTGAACTCAGTAACTGTCCTTCCTTCCTGTTACACTGTTCTATATAATCAGATACACCGAGATCTCTTGCGGCCTTTTTGCCGGAAACCTGTGCAAAGGAATTGAAACACTCAATGGCTTCCGCATATTTACCTGTCATCTGCAGTGCCCTTCCCTGCCAGTATATTGCATCGGAAGGTACTATCCGCGCTACACTACCACCAAGTCTGGCTTCATTTAAAAGGGTAGCTGCCTTATCCGGGTCACGGTTTAGCCTTACAAGGCAGACACCGGAATAATATTTGTACAATGGATCTTTTGGATAAGTCGCCAGTAACTCACTGAAGCCGCTGCAGGCTTTTTCAAAATCACCCTTTGAAAATGCTTCCATTGAAGATTGCCGTGAGGCTTTCACCCCGGCATCCTGAGAAAAAAGAGGCATTCCTGCCAGGATGATTATAATGGATGAAAGGAAAAAAGAAAGCATCCTTTCTGATATGAGACGGTATTTGAAAATGTGTTTCACAAATATATGATATTCAATCTTTTAAAAGCGTTGAAAAATTTAAGTGCCAATGGTTTTTGTTAATAACAAAAAATCCAAAATAGTTCAGAAAACAATTCAAACTTCGTAAATTTACCCATAATAACAAAATTAAAAATCCTATGGTTGAATTGAAAGAGGGTATGAAAGCCCCAGCATTTGAGGGCATTGACCAGGATGGAAAAACTGTTAAATTAAGTGACTTCAAAGGGAAAAAAGTTGTGCTTTACTTTTACCCGAAGGACAATACTCCGGGTTGCACAGCCGAAGCCTGCAATCTGCGCGATAACTATGGCGATCTGATCAAAAAGGGTTTTGCAATTGTTGGCGTGAGTGGTGACAGCGAAAAATCTCATAAGGGTTTTGCCGGAAAATACTCTTTGCCGTTTCCCCTGATTGCTGATGATTCTAAAAAGATAATTAACGATTATGGCGTATGGAAAGAAAAAAGCCTTTATGGGAAAACTTATTTCGGGATTGTCAGAACTACCTTTATAATTGACGAAAAAGGTAACATTGAAAAGATAATCTCAAAAGTCGAGACAAGTAACCATACAGAACAGATTTTTAAATTATTAAAACAATAAAACCAATTATATGAGCAAAGACACAAAAGAAATCAACAGAAAAGAGATCAACAAAGATAAGCTGAAGGCCCTCGAGGTTACTTTGGGGAAAATAGAAAAAGACTATGGCAAGGGGACGATCATGAGACTTGGTGATCATGCCATAGAAGATATCCAGGTGATCTCCACCGGTTCTATTGGGCTGGATGCTGCACTCGGCATTGGAGGTTTACCCCGGGGAAGGGTCATTGAGATTTACGGTCCCGAGGCATCAGGTAAAACTACCCTGGCTATCCACGCAATTGCCGAAGCTCAGAAAAACGGCGGTATTGCCGCAATAATTGACGCAGAACATACTTTTGACCGCAGCTATGCAGAGAAACTCGGCGTAGACGTGGAAAATCTCCTGATCTCCCAGCCCGACAATGGCGAACAGGCTCTCGAAATTACTGATAACCTTATCAGGTCAGGAGCTCTCGATATTGTTGTTATTGACTCAGTTGCAGCTCTCACCCCAAAAGCTGAAATAGAGGGTGAAATGGGTGATTCAAAAATGGGTCTGCAGGCAAGGCTAATGTCACAGGCCCTCAGAAAGCTTACAGCAAATATCAGTAAAACAAATACTTCCTGCGTATTTATAAATCAGCTGAGAGAAAAGATCGGTATCATGTTCGGAAATCCCGAAACTACAACCGGCGGAAATGCACTGAAATTCTATGCTACCATAAGACTTGACATCCGGCGTACAAGCCAGCTTAAAGATGGCGAAGAGGCTATCGGCAACAGGACCCGTGTAAAAATTGTAAAGAACAAACTTGCTCCTCCATTCAGAAAAGCAGACTTTGATATCCTCTTCGGAGAAGGAATCTCACAGCTTGGAGAAATTGTCGATCTTGGAACCGACTTTAACATAATCAAGAAAAGCGGATCATGGTTCAGCTACGGTGATACAAAAATCGGCCAGGGACGCGATGCCGTCAAACAGATGCTTAAAGACAACCCGGAATTATATGATGAGCTGAAAGCTAAAGTGCAGGAAGCTCTTAAAAAACAGTAATTTACATAATTTAAATTCTATGAAAAGATATCTTGCAACGATAATTCTTCCCGTGCTTTTGTTGTCCTTTTCCTGCAAACAAAAAACAGTTGTTACAAAGGAACAGGGACCTCAGTTCAATAACCAGCTGACGGCAGAAGAAAAGGCCGGTGGTGTAATGACCCCCGAGCTTATGTGGAAATTCGGACGTCTGGGTGCAATCGCTCTTTCACCAGACGGATCGACAATATTATACACAGTCACTGATATAGATCTCCAGACAGAAGCAAAGAGAACAAATATTTTCAGAGTACCAGCATCAGGAGGTGATCCCGTTCAGCTTACTACCGAAGGGGGAAATTCACCTCAATGGTTTGATAATGGAAAATCAATCGCTTACGTCGATAAGAATGGTAATCTTGCAGTTATGGACCCTGAAGGGAAGGTAAAACAAACTGTCGCAGGTCTGAAGGAATTTGAAGCCTTTAACATTGCACCCACCGGTAACCATATCTATTTTACAAGGAGGGTCAAGCTTGACCAGACAGCCAATGAAAAATACAACCTTCCCAAAGCTCATGTAAGGATCATCACTGACCTTATGTACAGGCACTGGAATTACTGGAGCGATTATTCATATAGCCATGTTTTTGCTGCCTCATTTAACGGTAAATCCGTTTCTGACGAGAAGGATATCATGAGCGGACAGAGATTCGAGTCGCCCATGTCGCCTTACTTTGATGAGGGAGAAATATCCTGGAGTCCCGACGGAAAATTCATTGCCTACACTTCCAAAAGGTTAACCGGGAAAGAGGATGCAAAAAGTACAAATTCTGATATCTATCTATATGATATAACATCAGGTAAAGAAATAAATATTTCTGAAGGCAACCAGGGGTACGACAGGTATCCGGTCTTCTCGCCTGACGGTTCAAAGATCGCCTATCAGAGCATGGAAAGAGATGGTTATGAGTCAGATCTTGATCGCCTGTTTGTTTTTGATATTAAAACCGGAGTCAGAACATGGGTTACAAAAGGATGGACTTATGATGTCGAAAGTATTAACTGGGCAGATAATCAGACTCTGTATTTTGCCTGCGCATACCTCGGCACAGTACAGGTATTCAAGACAAATCTTGAAGGGAAAAGCGTTGATAAAGTAACGGAAGGTATTCATGATCTGGGTTCTCTGTCGATCAAATCGGGAGTTATGATTGCAACCCTGACATCGATGTCGATGGCTCCTGAAATATCAAAAGTCGATATGGCTACAGGTGAAGTAAAACAGATAAGCTTCATCAATAAACCCATCTATGAATCAATTAAGATGGGTAAAACAGAAGAGAAATATATAACGACAAAAGATAACCAGAAGCTCCAGATGTGGGTAATTTACCCTCCTGATTTCAATGCCTTAAAGAAATACCCGGCACTTCTTTTCTGCGAGGGCGGACCACAGAGCGCACTTACTCAGTTCTGGTCGTACCGGTGGAACATGCAGATGATGGCAGCAAAAGGATATATTGTATATGCTCCCAACAGAAGGGGTGTTGCAGGATTCGGGCAGCCATGGAAGGAAGAGATATCAGGTGATTATGGAGGCAAGGACATGCAGGATTACCTTGATGCCACTGACGCAATGGCGAAAGAGCCGTATGTAGATCCTGGAAGAATGGGGGCTGTCGGCGCCAGCTATGGAGGGTACTCAGTCTTTTACCTTGCCGGGATCCATGGCGGCAGGTTCAAGGCTTTTATTGCACATGCCGGAGTGTTCGACTTCATAAGCGAATACGGGGCTACGGAAGAACTTTGGTTCCCCGATAAGGACTATGAAGGACCATACTGGGACAATCTGAAAAGCTATAAATATTCGCCCCATCTTCGCGTTGACAGCTGGGATACTCCGATATTAATAATTACCGGAGCCAATGACTTCAGAATACCCTATACTCAGGCTATGGAAGCATTCACAGCTGCTCAGCTGCATAATGTTCCAAGCAAATTGTTATTTTTTGAAGATGAATGCCACTGGGTGCTGAAGCCTCAGAACTCTGTTATCTGGCAGCATGAATTTTTTGATTGGCTGAATACATACCTGAAATAGATTATCCGTGGAGCAGCCTCAGAACCTGCTCCACTTTTTTTTCCATAGGCAGTTCCCCGTCGATCCAGTTGATCCTGGTTCCTTTTTTCTCCATCCCCCGGAACCAGGTCATTTGCCGTTTGGCAAACTGGTGGATTGCAGTTTCAAGTCCTTTGACCATATCGTCATAACCTGACTTTCCGGTCAGGTAGAGCGTAATATATTTATATTCAAGACCATAATATATCATTGACTCTTCGCTGACACCCTTTTCAAGCAATCTTTTTACCTCCTCAATCATACCTGCATTAAGCCTCTGATTCAACCTGCCGGTAATGCTTTTACGCCTGGTTTCTCTCTCGACGCTGACAGCGGTCACAAGCGACCTTAATGCCGGGAAACCGGATTGAGTTGTGGATTTCGAATTACTAAAATACTCTATCTCAATAGCCCTTATCGCCCTTTTCTTACTATCAAGATCTGTAATGTTATGAAGCGATTTAAAGGATTTCAGTATGTTGCCAAGCTCTTCCATTGATTTCTTTTCAAGCTGAACCCTCAGCCCGCTGTCGGGTGGAACCTCAAACATCCTGTAGCCCGATATTATACTGTCGATGTACAGTCCCGAACCGCCGCAAACTACTGGAAAAACACCCCTCTTCCTGAGATTATTGTAAACATTCTTAAAATCGCGCTGATATTCAAAGACATTATATTTGTAACCGGGATCGGCAATATCCATAAGATGAACCGGTACCTGCCTGCCATCTATGAAATATTCACTGTAATCCTTCCCAGTCCCAATATCCATGCCCCTGTACACCTGGCGTGAATCAGCGCTTATGATCTCACCGCCCAGACGCGAGGCCACATTCACGGCAAGGGAAGTTTTTCCTGATGCAGTAGGCCCCGTAATCACCAGGAGGTCGTAGCCGGTCTTTTCATTGACTGACATTCCTGAAACAATTGGTCATAAGAAAATTATTACCATAAATTTATTTAATTTTGCCGTTCCTGAACCTCAAATACTATGGATTTTAAATTTCTTCTTCAAAAATTTATTCAGTTTCTATTCAACCCGGCAAAAGCATGGGATTCGATATCTTCTGAAAACAGGCCTCTGAAGGACACCAGGAACAGCTTCCTTCTTCCTCTTGCTGCACTTGTTGCAGTTTCTGCGATGGCCGGATCATATTTTTTAGCGAACAAACAGCTCTCGTTCATATATTCCCTGCTGGAAGGGTTGAAGTATTTCATTCTCCTGCTTGCCGTTGCATATTCTTCAGCAGTGGTTCTGAAAGAGATGACTTATGCGCTTGACCTAGGAAGAGATTTTTCCGTGTCATTTAAACTAATAGTCTATTCCCTTACTCCTTTATATGTCTGCCTGGTAGTGAGCTGCTTGTTTGAATCGATGGTTTTCGTAGACATCCTTGCTTTGTACGGCCTGTTTATTTTCTGGGAAGGGGCAATAAAAATGCTCAATCCGCCTGAATATAAGAAAATGCCTTTGCTGATTGCCACCACCATTACAATCACAGGACTCTACATAGCTTTCAGCGTGGTTCTTAACCTGGTTATCGACAGGGTTTATTATGCGTTTTTTGCCTGAACTGAACAAATATGAAAAGGAACTCCGGCGATATTGCAATTAAAAACAAGAAGGCCTCACACGATTATGAGTTCCTTGAAAAGTACATTGCCGGAATAAAGCTGTATGGCACGGAAATAAAATCAATCCGGCTTGGTAAGGCTGCACTGTCAGATTCATACTGCTTCTTCAGCGATGGAGAGCTTTATCTCAGGGGCATGCACATTTCAGAATACTGGTGGGGTAACCTGAATAACCACGACCCGCTACGCAACAGAAAACTTCTCCTTAACAGGCGCGAGCTTAATAAGATAGAGAGAAAAACAAAGGAGAGCGGCCTGACAATAATTGTTCTGAAAGTTTTTATAAACGATCGCGGTCTGGCAAAAGCTGAAATTGCCATATCAAAGGGGAAAAAGGAATACGACAAGAGAGAGACTCTGAAAAGGAAGGATTCTGAGAGGGAACTTGACAGGGCCAGGAAAAAGTAGATTAGAAATTCGGGCTTAACAGGTATCTTGAATAGAACTTCACAATGGTATCTACAGCATCATCGGCTGTATCGACAATCGAAAAAATGTTAAGGTCATCAGCTGAGATGGTATGCTCTTCGGCGAGCATCTCCTCCTTTATCCAATCCATCAGTCCGCTCCAGTATTTTTTGCCTACAAGAATAATGGGGAATTTCCCGATCTTTCGTGTCTGGATGAGGGTAATAGCTTCGAATAATTCATCAAATGTTCCAAATCCGCCGGGAAGAACTATGAAGCCCTGGGCATATTTCATGAACATTACTTTCCTCACAAAGAAATGATCGAATGTGATGAGTTTGTCATTATCGATAAATGGGTTCGGATGCTGCTCAAACGGAAGGTCAATATTAATCCCTACTGATCTGCCATTTCCATGCCTTGCGCCTTTGTTTGCAGCCTCCATTATCCCTGGTCCGCCTCCTGTAATAATACCATAGCCTTTCTGGGTAAGATTATAGGCTATTTGCTCTGCAAGCTTGTAGTACTTATCATTATGGTGGGTTCTTGCCGAACCGAAGATCGAAACACATGGCCCTATCCTGGCAAGCTTTTCGTAACCTTCAACAAGCTCGGATATTATTTTAAAGACTCTCCATGAATCAGTAGTATGAATTTCATTCCATGTTTTTTCTTCAAAGGCTTCCTTAATAAGATCTATCTGTTTGTCTACTTTACCCATTGCTTAGATTTTTAGGATCTCAAATATAATTAATTTCTATACCTTAAGCTCAGATTTGAGGAAGATTCCTGTGTAACTTTCACTGCATCCAGCCAACCTTTCAGGAGTACCGGCAAACAGAATATTTCCTCCTTCCTTTCCTCCTTCCCTGCCAAGATCCACTATGTAGTCAGCCATTTTTATAACATCCATATTATGTTCGATCACAATGACTGTGTTGCCCCTTTCAACAAGCTTGTCAAGGACATCTAACAGAACCCTGACATCTTCAAAATGAAGCCCGGTTGTAGGTTCATCGAGAATATAAAGAGTCTTGCCGGTGTCTCGCCGTGCCAGTTCTGTAGCCAGTTTTACGCGTTGTGCCTCTCCCCCTGAAAGAGTCGTTGACTGTTGTCCCAGCTTTATATAACCAAGGCCGACCTCCTTAAGAGTCTTTATCTTTTGATAGATCGACGGCACATTCTCAAAGAACTCAACTGCCTTATTGACAGTCATATCAAGAACATCACTTATCGACTGACCCTTGTATTTTACCTCAAGTGTTTCCCGGTTATACCGCTTCCCGTTGCACTCTGTGCAATGAACATATACATCAGGGAGAAAATTCATTTCAATTGTTTTCATTCCTGCACCTTCACAGCTTTCACACCTTCCTCCTTTCACATTGAATGAAAATCTTCCCGCGGAGAATCCCCTGATCTTAGCTTCTGTCGTTTGTTCAAAAAGTTTCCTGATATCTGTAAAAACTCCGGTATATGTTGCAGGATTCGACCTTGGTGTCTTGCCTATAGGTGACTGGCTCACCTCAATTACTTTATCAAGATATTCAAGGCCTGTAATTTCCCTGTATGGCAGGGGTACTTTTTCTGAGTTATGAAATTTACGGGCCAGAGCAGGGTGCAGCGTCTGGTTGATAAGGGTTGATTTGCCGCTTCCTGACACTCCGGTGACACAGATAAAAGTACCGAGAGGCAAAACAACATCGACATTTTTAAGATTGTGACCCGAAGCACCGTAAAGTACAAGCATTTTCCCGTTTCCATGTCTCCTGATCTCAGGGATGTGAAATTTTTTGCTATTGTTAAGGTAGCTTGAGGTGAGGGTCTTAAGTTTCTTTATCTCATTAGGGGTACCCTCGGCGACAACAAGTCCTCCATGAATTCCTGCACCGGGTCCCATGTCTACAACATAGTCTGCTGAAAGGATCATTTCCCTGTCGTGCTCCACAACGATTACAGAATTACCGGAATCCCTCAGCTGCTTAAGCGCTCCTATCAGCCGCCTGTTATCTCTCTGATGCAATCCTATGCTCGGTTCATCAAGAATATATAGCACGTTTACCAGTCGTGAGCCTATCTGCGTAGCGAGCCTTATCCGCTGACTCTCGCCCCCGGAAAGTGTTCTTGCCCCCCTGTTGAGGGAGAGGTAATCAAGCCCTACATTGAGGAGAAAGCCAAGCCTCGATCTTATCTCCTTGAGAATTTCAGCCGCGATCTGTTTTTGCCTGCTGGTCATCTTCTCTTCAATACCTGTCAGAAAACTTGTCAGCTCCGTGATATCCAAAGCCGCAAGTTCACCGATATTCTTGTCAGCAATCCTGAAATAGAGAGATTCCTTTTTCAGCCTTGTTCCTTTGCATTCAGGACATGTGTCGTATTGAACATATTGGTCTTTAATTTTTGTGCCTGTCTTTTTACCATTTATCGCCTCAAGGTTGCCAACGAAATTGATAACTCCCTCAAATGTAAGGAAGTAGTTGGACGTCATTCCAAGAGGAGTATTCGATAACTTCAGCACTTCGTCAGAGCCATATAGTACTTTGTTCAGCGCTTCTTCAGGAATCTCGCTGATCGGAGTGTCAAGGGTGAATCCGTTCTTCTCGGCAATAGCTTCAATCTGCCAGAAAATCCAGACATTCCTGTATTTGCCAAGGGGTTCGATGCCTCCTTTCCTTATGCTGAGACTTCTGTCGGGAATAAGCTTCTTCTCATCTATGCTTGATATTTCACCCAGTCCGTTACAACGCGGACAAGCGCCCTGTGGCGAATTAAATGAAAATGTATGGGGTGCAGGATCATTGTAAGAGATACCTGTCGAAGGGCACATCAGGTGACGGCTGAAATATCTCTGCTCTCCTGATTCTGAATCGAGTGCCATCATTACACCGTCACCCTGGTCAAGCGACATCTGAACCGAGTCTCTTAATCTTTTGTCAGTAATATCTCCAACCTTGAATTTATCTATAATGAGCTCAATAAAGTGTGTCTTATACCGGTCAAGCTTAAGACCCGGAGTAATCTCCCTGATCTCATTGTTAATACGTACATGCAGGAATCCCTTCCTTCTCAGCTGCTCGAACAACTCCTTGTAATGGCCTTTCCTTCCCTTCACTATCGGGGCAAGAAAGTAGACTTTTTCCCCGGCAAAGCGTTTTTTTACCAGGTCAATGATCTGGTCGTCGTTATATTTTACCATTTTTTCTCCTGTCGCATACGAGTAAGCATCGGCAGCCCTTGCGTACAGGAGCCTTAGAAAATCGTATATCTCGGTGATGGTCCCTACTGTGGAGCGTGGGTTCTTATTGGTAGTTTTTTGCTCTATTGATATTACAGGACTTAACCCTGTTATCTTGTCAACATCAGGCCGTTCCATTCCTCCAAGGAACTGCCTTGCATAGGCAGACAGCGTTTCCATATAACGCCTCTGTCCCTCGGCGTAAATTGTATCAAACGCAAGTGATGATTTTCCGCTGCCGCTAAGGCCTGTTATTACAACCAGCTTATTGCGCGGGATGGTTACATCAATATTCTGAAGGTTATGAACCCGTGCCCCAAGGACTTTTATTTCATCGCTCATCTTATTCCTCCGCTGAATAATGATCAGTTCACTAAATCTGATCTCTCACTGTTTCGCATGCCACCTTCAGGAATCTTGATAAGGTACACCTTATTCTGTTTTGCCGTGAGATATGGTTTCCTTAGCCAGGGATTAAGAAGTTTCAGCATTTTGTAGTTAGTTCCGAATTGCTCGGCAAAATCAGAAAAGTTTGTAACTGCGGTATCGACCTTTACTTCATAATAATCCAGCTCCGGGTAGAGGTCACTTTTCCCGATCCTGAATCCAAAATTTTCGGGGTTTGTAATTATAAGCTTATAGCCAACAACCCTGAAAATATAACGAGCCGTCTCATCAGAAAGAAGAAGATCGTAATAATTATTCTGGTGCTGAATTGCTATCTGTTCATCAATTGCCGCTCTCCCACCGTCATACGACGCAGCTGCGAGTGTCCAGTTACCATATTT
>Ga0209540_10001729_pt1 | contig 16077 bp, 15 predicted proteins | sample BarGraIncu01121A_FD_184501 | JGI IMG/M metagenome (GOLD analysis project Ga0209540, IMG submission 184501) | Arctic peat soil microbial communities from Barrow, Alaska - Barrow Graham LP Incubations 011-21A (SPAdes) (version 2) | ecosystem: Environmental > Terrestrial > Soil > Wetlands > Peat... | reverse complement strand
CTGGGGCTACAGGAACAGGCTATGAGTTCGATGATGAGGACGACTGATGACGGCCAAGAAGAACGGACTCAGAGTCGTGCCCAAGCTGATCGGGAAGACCGGATTCCAGTACAGGTTTGATGTAGCGGCACAGGTGATGGCGGCAGGTGCCCAGGACATCCATGTCCAGGTGATCGTCCCTTTGCCAGGACCCGGTCAGGCCAGATCGGGATCCGGGTCGGACGGCTCCTTGTGTACGTGGCCATCCGGGAAGCCCTGGGCTCGTTCCTGGAGGCTGGGGCAAGGCAGGAGTGTTAGCTGACCAGGCCTTTGGGCCAGAAATGCCGTTGCCGAGGGTGGGTGAGTCCGTCTCAGGCGACTAGTGACGAGGGGCCCGGCATCCGATCGGGCCCCTTCCCATACCAAGGCGCCAAGCGACCGGCAGGACCTTGGTCCCTAGCAAATGGCAACAGGCTGGACGCACGGTTGTCTTGCAGCGTGGTTTCGCGCATTCACGTGGGTTTCTGGGGCGGGTTGCTCCTCACACTCCCGCGAGGCGACCCGTGACCGTTTGGGGGAGGTTGTCGTCCGAAGAATGATGCGGTTGAGAGCCGCTTAGGCGGTCTTGGGTGCGGTCGTGCCCGGCTTTCCCCCCTTGTCAAGGAAGAGGTGCCCGCAATGATCATCAACGCATTGACGGCCAAGAGGCTCGCCCGAAGTCTGAGTGCTCTGTTCGCCGTGGTCCTGCTCAGCGCCGGAGTCGCGCTATCCGCCCCGCCCCCTCTTGCACATGCGGCGACGCCGACCCAGCTCACCAACCTGACGTTCTCATGGATGGGCGGCCTACTGGCGAAGACCCAGGTGCGGTACGTCACCGTCAGCCTCACCCTGGTGGACCCGGACGGCATCGTGCCGTTGTCCGTCCAGTCGGGTCCCGGGCGGGTCGATTGTCCGTGCGTCGTGGTCGAGCACGTTGTCTCCGTTGACCGGAACAGCCGGTCCAACCGAACGGTTCACCTGCACCTTGCGAGTGGAACGAACACGAACGGTGTCTGGAGCGGACGGTTCGCGCTCGGTGCCGCGGACGCTGGCTTCTGGCGACCCGGGGAGATGGCAGCGGGAGACTTCGTCTCCTATCTACCGACGGTGCCCGGAGTTGTGTGGACTGCCGCCGTACCCGCGCCCTTGAACCAAACAACGATCAATGTCCGGGGCTATGACTGGCCACGGGCATGGCTGGGCACCCCGGTGGCAACCGGCTCAGTGTTCACCGTGCGCGGTGGTGCCGCCCTGAGCCGCTCAGGGGCACCCGTCGCCGGAATGCGCCTGGAGATCCATGGCTTCTGCTCCTCCTATAACCAGTGGGCGGAACATCTGACCTACACGGCCGTCCGGACAGACACCCACGGTCGCTACGCCTACACCCTCACGCCAACCCAACAGCGCAATGGCTCCGACTTCTGTGCCGCCGCTGTTGCGTACCCGACAGACACACGCGACTCCTTCGTCTTCCAGAGCAACATCAGGCGGGCACCCTACGTGTCATAAGGCGCAAGACCGGACTGCAGCGAGCTGGCCCGTCCACCGCGTGAGCAAGACATCGCGTTTGCGGACAAGACCCACGGGCCGGGCTGCGCTCAGAGAAGACCAGCGAGCTTTGCGCGATGGGGAAGAAGAAGATCGAGATGTCCTACATCGACGGATGAGCCGGAAAGTGAACATCGAGGGTCAGGTACTTGGCGGCGGCCGGAGCTGAAAGAGCGTGGCCCACGTCCTCCGCCGAGGACGCCCGGTCACTCAGTTCTAGTCTCAGTCTAGTCTCATTCGTCCTCGTCCGGCTGTGTTCGGCGACTGCCGCGGGCAGGCCTATCGAGCACAAGACGTATGCCGGCAATCGCCCTCGAAAGTGGGTTCGCAGAACTCGAAAGCGTGTGTGGGCGTAAGTCCACCGTGGGTTCAAATCCCACCGCCACCGCCATATCTGAGCACCTTGGGCCACCTCTAATCGAGCGGCCCAGCACGCCGCCCCGGGCAGTCAGCTCAAGGTGGCGTTTCTGGTTCCAGCCTCAGCGCGCGACGGCCCTCGGTGAGACCTCACGTCGCCGCGTGCCGGTGGACGGCGTCTATGGCCAGACGTCCCGATGGCAGGACAACGGCAGCCACGACCACAAGAAACGTGACCACACCGGAGGCAACCAGCACGGCCTCAACCGTGAACCGGTCAGCGAGCGGACCGAAGACCACCATGCCCACCGGCATGGCGACAGCCATGACGATGCCAACGAACCCGAACACCCGTCCTTGCATCTCCGGCTCGACCGTCTCCTGCAGCACTGTCATCGATGTTGTCGAGAAGAACGGCGCAGCCAGGCCGACGAGGAGCATGAAGTCGAAGAACACCCAGAGGTTCGTCGACAGGCCGAGCGCGACCGACAGCCCGCCGAAGACCACCGTCGATGCGACCATCATCACGGCACGGTTCTTCAGGCCGCCCCAGGTCGCGAGCAGTGCGCCGCCGACGATCATGCCGACGCTGAACGCGCGCGCTTGGCGGCCCACGCTCGCAACTCGGCAACCCTTCGAGACGCCCACCGAACAGGTCCATCCCAACCCCCTGACGATCACGGCCCCACCCACCCCCGCCTGTCCGCCACCTGGAAGGCATCAGGGCACCAGCGGTCGGACCTCGTTCGCGACGAAGCGCACGAAGGCCTCCGGGTCAGGGTCGTCGGCGGTGGGCTGCAGCACCACGGTGTCGGCTCCTGCGTCGACCCACCGCTGGACGGCCTCAGCCACGGTCGCAGCGTCCCCCGCGACCCCGACCTCCGCTGTCATGTCCAGACCCCATGAATGCTGTTCCGCCTCCAGTCGCCGTGCGGCATCGGGACCGGTTGCGGCCATCACGTACACGGTGATCGAATGCGCATCGCTGCGGCCGGCTGCGAGGCGTCCCTCGTCGATGTGCCGACGGGCCTGCCGGACGCCGTCGGGGCTCGTACCTCCCGTGAGGATCGTCCCGTCGGCGATCTGCCCGGACAGCCGCAGCGAGCGCGGACCTCCCGCGCCAGTAAGAAGAGCCGGGACCGTCAACGGCGGCCAGTCCAGGCGCACCCCATCCAGGCTCACGTACCGCCCGGCCGTCGTGACGGCCTCACCGCGGAGCAAGGCGCCCAGCGTCGTCACGTACTCATGCAGCAGCGTGACCGGGGACTCGACCCGAGCCCCTACCTTCCCCATCCAGTCCTGGACACCATGACCGACTCCCACCCTGACCCGGCCCGGGAACAGCCGGTGGAGCGTGGCCATCTCCATCGCCGTGACCGCGACGTTTCGCAGCGGCACCGGCAACAGCCCCACGCCCACCTGCAGCCGCTCGGTCCACGCCAGGGCTGCTGCCGCGCTGGCGATGGCGCCCTCCCGGAAGCAGTCCTCCCAGAGCCAGAGCTCCTGGAGGCCCGCCTCGTCCGCTGAGCGGGCGATGTTCCGCAACCGCTCCGGTGGCAGCTGGGGCAGAAAGACAGCACCGAGGGTCGTCATGCACCCATCCTTGCCTAAGCCGGCGCCTGCCCGTTCGAACCGGGATATCAAGCACACTGGGTGCGGCTTCCGCAGTTCCGACAGCTACAAGGCCCGTACCCTCCTGAGCAACGCACCCAAGAGGGCGGTGCGACCTCTTACCCGGTAGACCCGTCCACCATCAACTCCGAAGAGCCGACAGAGAGAGTAGAGAGCGTCATGACGTCACCTATCGACGCGGTGAACAGTCCGGCCGCGTCCGAGCCGGCCGACCTCGACCAGAAGAAGGTCGAGAAGGGGGCAGCTGCGGCCAGCGCGGTCGGCCTGGTCGACCCGGTCGTGGAGACTCGAGGGTTGACCAAGCGGTACGGCTCTCGGACAGTTGTCGATGCCTTGGACATGCAGATTCCGGCTGGGGTGGTGGCTGGCTTCATCGGCCCGAACGGGGCCGGCAAGACCACCACGCTGCGGATGCTGCTTGGCCTGGTGCGGCCAAGTGCCGGTGGGGGACTGGTCTTTGGCCGGCCCCTCCACGCGCCGGCCGGTTACCTGCCGCGCGTCGGTGCGCTGATCGAGAGCCCCGCGTTCTACCCCGAACTGTCCGGTGAACGTAATCTCGCCGTGCAGGCCGCTCTCGGCGGACACACCATGACCCGAGTCCCGGTGGTGCTGGAACGAGTCGGGCTCGCCGACCGCGGCGGTGATCCGTACCGGACATACTCGCTGGGGATGAAGCAACGCCTCGGTATCGCCGGTGCGTTGCTCGGCGACCCGACGCTCCTCATCCTCGACGAGCCGACCAATGGCCTGGACCCGGCCGGGATCCGCGACATGCGCAGTCTGGTCCGCTCTCTTGCCGAGGACGGCCCGACCGTGCTGGTCTCCTCACACCTGCTCGTCGAAGTCCAGCAGGTATGCGACTGGCTGGTCGTGATCGAGCAAGGACGTCGGGTGTTTCAGGGACCCACAGCACGGCTGCTTGCCGGGCACGACGAGCTGACCCTGGCCTGCGAAGACCCCGCCGACCTATCCCGACTGCAGGCGTTGGTCGCCCGCTTCGGCCTGACGGCCACCGTCGGCGCTGGCCGTCTGCATGTGGCCCTGGCCGATGTGCCCGCCCTCGACACCTCAGGCGGACTCACCCGCCTGCTTGGCGAGATCAACCGAGCCGCGATGGCCGAGCAACTCACCCTCGTCGAGCTCTCCGTTGCCCGCGCCAGCCTCGAGAACCGCTACCTCGCTCTGATCGCGGAACCGACCACAGAAGGTGCCCGATGATCCGATCGATGTACGCCGAGCTGCTCAAACTGCGCCGACCGGCGATCATCTACGGCGCTGCCGGGGCGATGCTCGGATTCGCCCTGCTCGCCACCGTCTTGACCTTCGTCACCGCTACCACTGCGGCAGCGGCCTCTTTCGTCGGTGGCGACAGCCTCACCAGCACCGTCGGCCAGCTTGGCCAGTCCGGCGGCCTGACCCGAGGTTTCACGATCGCCGCCGGCTTCATCGGCCTGCTCGTCTTCGTGCTGTTCACCACCAGCATCACAAGTGAGTACGGCCTGGGCACGATCCGAGTGCTGCTACTCAAGCAACCGTGCCGTGCCCGGCTATTGGCCGGCAAGCTACTGGCCCTGCTGGCCTGCGTGGCTGCAGTGCTTCTCGCCGCCGAACTGCTGTCGGGCGCTGCGGCAATCATCCTCGCCCACACCCGCGGGATCCCGACCGCCAGCTGGTTCACCGCCGAAGGCCTGCGCCACGTCGCCGGCGACTACATCAACGCGTTGCTCGTCGCTGGTCTCTTCGGCACCGTCGGCATGACCGTAGGTGTTCTCACGCGTTCCACTCCGCTCGCGCTGGGGATCGGACTGGCCTGGCTGGCCCCGCTCGAACACCTCATCCAGCTCAGCTGGAGCGGAGCCGGCAGCTGGTTGCCGGGCTTGGTCTTTGACGCCGTCGCCGCCGGCGGCACCACCAGCACGACCTACCTGCGCGCACTGATCACCGCGCTCGCCTATGCCGCGCTCGCATTGGCCGTCGGTACTGCCAGTTTCCTACGCCGCGACGTCAGCGTCTGACGCCCTAGCCACCACCTGATCGTGATCACCAAACCGATGTCCATGGCGGACGTCAGCTGATGGCGGCGTCGATTAGACCAGTCAAGGACACCGACGCTGATCCAGTCGCCCAGCTGTTCGTGCGGCAGATCGCGCTCGCTCGTTCCGTCGTTCCTGCAAGTATGCTCGGGCGGGCACTCGGTAGGTTCAGTTCGAAGGGCGGTGCCGGGCCGTACGTTCCGCGCATCAGACCTCCGAGAGGATCCAGGGATGCGGCGTCGAGTTCTCATCATGGGCGCCGCTGGGCGCGACTTCCACAACTTCAACGTCGCCTATCGGGACGATCCCCAGGTCGAGGTTGTCGCCTTCACCGCGACTCAGATCCCCTTCATCGACGACCGGACGTATCCGGCGAGCCTCGCTGGCGAGCGCTACCCAGAGGGCATCCCGATCCACGACGAGAGCATGCTCACGCAGCTGATCAAGGAGCAGGAGATCGACGACGTCGTCTTCAGCTACTCGGACGTCAGCCATGCATACGTGATGCACAAGGCCAGCCAGGTGCTGGCAGCCGGCGCCAACTTCGAGCTGCTCGGGCCGCGAGCGACGATGTTGACGTCGACCGTCCCAGTGGTCGCCGTCTGCGCCGTACGCACGGGTTCGGGCAAGACCCAGACGACGCGAGCGATCGCTGAAATGCTGAAGAAGGCTGGCAAACGCGTCGTGGCGGTTCGGCACCCGATGCCGTACGGGAACCTCGAGGCGCAGCGCGTGCAGCGGTACGCGACACTCGAGGACCTCGACCTGTACGACACGACGATCGAGGAGCGCGAGGAGTACGAGCCCCACATCACATCGGGCACGATCATCTACGCAGGCGTCGACTATGGCCAGATCCTGAAGCAGGCACAAGCGGAATGCGATGTGCTGCTGTGGGATGGAGGGAACAACGACCTGCCCTTCTACAGGCCGGACATCCACATCGTGGTGGCCGACCCGCTCCGCGCCGGTCACGAAACGAGCTACTACCCGGGCGAGGTCAATCTCCGCATGGCCGACGTGATCGTGATCAACAAGATGGACTCGGCCTCGGCCGGACAGGTGGACGCACTGATGGACGCGATCCACCGGACGAACCCTGAGGCGACGGTCATCAAGGCGAACAGCCGCGTGACCGTCGACGATCCCGATGCGATCAAGGGAAAGCGCGTCCTGGTGATCGAGGACGGTCCCACCCTGACCCATGGCGGGATGAAATTCGGCGCTGGGGTCGTTGCGGCACGGGCACATGGGGCGGCCGCGATCGTCGACCCACGGCCCTGGGCAACGGGCACGATCGCAGAGACCTTCCGCAAGTACGACGTCGGGCCGGTGCTGCCAGCCATGGGCTACTCGCCGGGCCAGCTCGCCGAGATGGAGGAAATCATCGATGCGGCGGATGCCGACGTCGTCGTGATCGGCACGCCCATCGACCTCCGTCGCGTGATCGAGATCCGCAAGCCCGCGCTCCGCGTTCGATACGACTTGGAGGTGCTGCCGGACTCGCCAAGCTTGCTCGACGCGCTCAAGTCCATCCTGGCGTGATGCCGGAGGACTGAGCCCGAGATCGGGCGCATCCAGGCCTGTTCCCGGGCTACTCGTCCAAGATGCGAGCGAGGGCCTGTCGGTGGTCCCGAACACGCTGGCCGCCGGCAGCAGGCATCTCCTGCCGACCGCCAAACGTCCTCATTGGCCGCGAAGGGTCGCGAGCAACGCGGTGAACGTTCGCGACGGGATGGCAAAGCCGATGCCGTTTGCGGAGGTCTCGCGGCTTGATGTCGCGACTATCGTGTTGAGACCGATGACCTGACCCGAGGAGTCGACCAGTGGTCCGCCCGAGTTGCCCGAACTGATCGCCGCATCGGTCTGCAGCATCCCCGTGAGAGTCTCCGTGCTACCAGCCGAGGTCTGTGTGCTGACCTGGCGCCCCGTGGCGGAGATGATTCCAGCGGTGACGGTTGGGCCCCCGCCCAGCCCGAGGGCGTAGCCGACGGCGATCACGTCATCACCGGCCCCGATCTTCGTGGAGTCGCCGAACGTGGGCACGGCAAGGTTGGTCACGCCGTCGACCTTGAGCAGGGCCAGGTCCTGCTTCTCGTCTGCTCCCATAACCGTGGCGGGCAGCGCCTTCGTCGATCCGTTGAAGGTGACCGTGATCGACGATGCCCCGGCGACGACGTGGTCATTTGTGAGTACCTGGCCGTCAGAGGTGATGATGATGCCTGTGCCCTCATCGGTGACCGTCGCCCCCGAATCGGGCCCAAAGAACGGGTTCGTCTGGGCCGAGACCGCTTTGATGGAGACAACCGACGGCAGGACCGTGAGCAGGATGCCCCGGATGTCGGAAGGCTTCTCCACGATCGAGCGGGTGCTCGGAACGTAACGCTGCACCACCGTCTCGGCACCCCAACCGGTCGCACGGGCTATCAGGGCCGATGCCCCCGCACCGACCAGCGCGGCAGTGACCACGAGCACCAGCAGTCTGCCGGCAGGCAGCAGGCGCCCGCGACGCGCCAGCAGCCAGACAGGCGAGGCGGCGGGGAGCGTGGCCGACGGCTCTGACCGAAGAACAGCCGGCGGCTCAGGTGGGAGCGCGGAGGCAGGCCCAGTCGCCGTGTCGTGATTGGCGGCTTCGTTGATGTCCGTCACGATGACCGCCTCCCGGCGGTTGCAGGGATTAACTCCGCTCCTTGACACTGTCCGAGAGCTCGCTGGGCCGGAAGTGCCAAAGGTCCTTCGTCGGGCAGGGGGGCCGCCGGAACAGATCCGATTCGCCTTCAAGTACGGGTCAGGTGCTTCGAGCGCCCGCAGTCAGGCCGAGGCTTCGACCAGGTCAGTGACGATCCGCTATCGGCGACATACCGTGGAACCATGGAGTTGCCAACCAGGTTCACCAAGTTGGTCGGCTGTCGCTTGCCGGTTCAACAAGCACCGATGGGATCCGTGTCGACTCCTGGGCTAGCCGTTGCGGCGGCCGATGCGGGTGGCGTGGGGACCATCACCGCCTTGGGCATGACGGCTCAGCAACTCGACCAGTTGCTGGCAGACATGGCCATGCGAACATCGGGTATCCTCGCCGCCAACTTCCTCACCAGCGAGATCGATCGAGATGCGGTTGCAGCGGCGGCAAGCCGGGTGCGCCTCATCGATTTCTTCTGGGCCGACCCGGATCCGTCCTTGGTCGAGATCGCACACGCCAATGGGGCGCTGGCGTGCTGGCAGGTGGGGTCGCTGGCGGAGGCTCAGGCCGCTGCGGGCGCGGGCTGCGATGTGGTCGTCGTGCAGGGCATCCAAGCTGGTGGCCACGTTCGCGGTCGTAGCCCCCTGTTGCCGCTGTTGGCGGACGTCTTGGACCACCTGGAGGTGCCGGTGCTTGCCGCCGGCGGTATCGGTGACGCGCAGGCGTTCGCCGCAGTGCTGGCTGCCGGCGCATCCGGGGCGCGGGTCGGCACGCGGTTCATTGCGACGGACGAGTCGGGGGCGCACCCGGCCTACAAGCAGGCTGTGGTGGACGCGACTGTTGCCTCAACGGAGATCACCGATGCTTTTGCGGTATGTCCGCTGTGTGCGACCGTGCCTCGGGCCCGGGTGTTGCGGTCCTGCATCCAGGCCCTGCACGCCCTACCAGACGAGGTCGTCGGCGAGACCGACATCGGTGGTCAGACGATCCCGCTGCCGAGAGGGCACGGCCTCCCTCCGGGGGCGGCTACGACCGGCCACATCGAGGCGATGGCCATGTATGCCGGCGAGTCGGTGGCCGCGATCGAATCCGTTCAACCGGTCGCGAAGGCAATGAAGGGATTGTGCGCGGTGGCTGAGCCGCTCGGCTAACCCTCATGCTGGGCCGGCCTGTTGCGTGGGCTACAGGACCGATGGGAGAGCGAGGTCCATGCAGGCCTCGACGGCGGATGCATGCCCGCTTTGACCGAGCTGTTGCGGGGCGCGACCGAGGACTCCTGACATGAGTCGGCGGTCTCACCGGCTTCGCGCCGGCGACGCGCTGCTGGTTCACGGTCAACCTGGCGCTCAGCTTGCCTGGATGAGACCGATGACGTTGCCATCTGCGTCGGTTACCGATGCGACCAGTCTGTGGCCACCGACATCCTGGATCGCCTGGTGCTCGACGGCGCCAGCTGCTAAGAGCCCCTTGATGCTCTGGTGGATGTTGTCTACGTGCCAGTAGCCGACTGGCCCGGTCATACCATTCTTGTGGCCGTTGGGATCCAGGCCGATGTGCTGGCCCCCGACACTGAACCCGACGTAGTACGCCTCGTCCATGTCGGGTTCGACACCCAGGATCGTGCCGTACAGCTCTTTCGCCTGGGCCAGATCCTTGACGGGATAGATCACGGTCTTGATGCCTGATGTCACGAGAACTCCTCACACTCGATGTGTCGGTTGACCGGCACTCCGGACCAGTCGCTGAGTTGTTGCGGCGTTGTCCCATAGATTCAGGTCAGGTTGCCGACCATTTGAAGAAGCCGGTCGATCAGTGGTTGCTGACCTCTTACCAGCTTGACCCGAGCGACCTCCACTGTGAACCAACTGGCTCTGTCGATCTCGGGGAACGACCGCATTTGACCTGATCCTCGGGGCCACTCCAGTTCGAAGGTGTTGCTGACTGCGCCAGCCGCGTCGAAGTCCGCCTCTGCCGCCCATGCCGTCACCATCTTCCCGCTGGGCTGGCTGACGCTGCCCAAGTCGCGGTACACGACCATGGGAGGTGCTGAGCCGAGCTCTTCCTCGAACTCCCGCTTCGCCGCAGCGAACGGATCCTGTCCGGGCTCATACTCGCCCTTCGGTATCGACCACGCACCATCTTCTTTCAGCGCCCAGAACGGACCGCCCATGTGTGCAAGCAGCACCTCAAGGACGATCTTGTCGTTGTGGTTGCTGCGACGGTAGAGCAGCAGACCGGCGCTTAGCTTCCGAGGCATGAGACCAGCATGCCGGTCGACCTCGTGACGCGGGCCTCGCTTGGGCTCCCATCCCGGTAACCGATCGCTACTTGCGGCCTTTCGGCGGCCCGGGGCGACCCTGCTGGCCCTTCTGGCCTTAGCCTGTTTTCTTCATCTGGGTGTGGCGGCGATCTCCGTGCCCGACCACTCTGGAAGCCGGGGTCCGTCGGGCGGAGCGATCGCCATCACCGGGGCGCTGCCTATACCGCGATGACGGTGCATGCACGGCGACGAAGCCGTACTGAACCCGCCGTCACGGCACAGGCTGACGTCGGGTCCCGGCCCGCTGTGACGGAAATGTACCGTGTGGTGGGTTGGATCTCGGTCAGCCGCCGACAAACTGGTCAAGCAAGCCCAAAGCCTTCGCAGTATGCCGCCCGTTCTCGGGCGTGCACGCGGTCGCTAGAGGACTGGTGGAGATCAAGTTCAGCGAATCTGGGCGCCGCACCGTTGCCAAACGACGAAGTCACTCGAAGGAGTTCAGCATGGATTTTGGGTTGAGCGAAGACCACCTGCTGGTCCAGGCGATGGTGAAGGAGTTCGCTGCGGCTGAGGTGGCTCCGATCGCAGCCGAGATCGACCGCAACCACCGTTTCCCGGCGGAACTGCTCCCCAAGATGGCAGCGCATGGCCTCATGGGTGTTCCCTTTGCTGAGGAAATCGGCGGGGCTGGCGGCGACTACCTGGGCATGACGGTCGTGATCGAGGAACTGGCCCGGGTCTGTGTCAGCACTTCCGTTATCGTTGCGGCCCACACAGGGTTGGGAACGTGGCCGATCTTCGAGTTCGGCAGCCCTGCACAAAAGGAGAAGTACCTGCGCGGGCTGGCGTCCGGTGAGAAGCTGGGAGCCTTCGCCTTGACCGAGCCCGGGGCGGGCTCGGATGCCGCGGCTGGCAGGACTACGGCTGTGCTGGACGGGGACGAGTATGTCCTGAACGGATCCAAGATCTTCATCACCAACGGTGGTTTTGCGGACGTCTACATCGTCACGGCCATGACGGATCTGACCCGGGGAACACGAGGGATCAGCGCCTTCATCGTCGAGAAGGATGCTCCTGGCTTCTCCGTGGGGGAGAGGGAGCACAAGATGGGGATCAAGGCGTCCAGCACGACGCCGCTCTACTTCTCGGACTGCCGCATCCCGAAGGACGCCCTTCTCGGGAAGGAAGGGAGGGGGTTCATGATTGCCATGCAGGCACTTGAAGGCGGACGAGTCGGGGTTGCTGCGCAGGCTCTCGGGATTGCTCAGGGAGCACTTGATGCCTCGATCGCCTATGCCAAGGAGCGCGTTCAGTTCGGTAAGCCGATTACCACGTTCCAGGCGATCCAGTGGATGATCGCGGATATGGCCACCGAGATCGACGCAGCCCGCCTGCTGGTCTATCGGGCGGCATGGATGAAGGACAACGGTCTGCGTTCCGCGCAGGAGGCGGCTATGGCCAAGCTCTTTGCCGCAGAGACTGCTACCCGCGTTGCCGGCAAAGCGATCCAGATCCACGGGGGATACGGCTTCACGGAGAGTTATCCGGTGGAGCGCGCCTACCGTGACGCCAAGATCACGGAGATCTACGAAGGAACCTCCGAAGTGCAGCGCCTGACTATCGCCGGGAATGTCCTGCGCAAGCACAACACGAGGTGATGACGAAGTAGGTCGGCGGACGGACGACCACAGCTGTCCTCGTACGGTTGCGTGGCATGCCGTCACAGCGACACCCGAAGGAGTCCGGAATGTGGAACCTCGTCGTCTTCGCCGTGGCATCCGCATTGATCACCGCTGCGTCCTGGCGCTCGCTGAAGAAGCCGGCAACTCACGGCCTTCCCCGCTTCTTGGCATGGCAGGTCATCGCGGCGCTTGTCCTGCTCAATGTCGAACACTGGTTCGCCGATCCGTGGTCGCCACTTCAGCTGCTCTCCTGGATACTGCTCGTCGGCTCACTCCTTCTGGTGGTATCAGGGCTGCACCTTCTTCGCACCCACGGCCGGCCCAGTGACGAGCGTGCCCAACCGACGAACTACGCGTGGGAGAACACCAGCCAACTCATCGACGTCGGTATCTACCGCTACGTCAGGCATCCCATGTACGCCTCGCTCCTCCTGCTGACCTGGGGTGTATTCCTCAAGAACGTGTCGGTCGCTGGCTTCCTCCTGTCTGTCACCGCCTCGACATGTCTTGTGGTCACGGCTCATGTCGAAGAACGAGAGGACATGGCGAGATTCGGTGCGGCCTACTCCGCCTATCGTCGGCGCACACGACGGTTCATCCCTTTCATCTACTGATCTGTCACCCGTCGACGCGGCAGTCGACGGGTCGGGTGGGGCGGCTGGCCGGTGAGGCGATAGGCCCGTGGTGAGCTTGACGGTTACGCCAGCCGTGAACGGCGTAGTCATCGGGCGTGGTGTGTGGTCGACTGCACCGCATGGACCTGCTGGTGCTTGGTGGTACGGGGTGGCTGGGACGTGAACTCTCTCGGCAGGCGGTGGGACGGGGGCATCAGGTGACCTGCTTCGCTCGCGGTCGCAGCGGGCCGGTCGCCGACGGGGCCGTGCTGATCGCCACAGACAGGCGCGAGCCCGAGGCATACGTCGCGCTGACCAGCAAGAGCTGGGACGCCGTCGTCGAGGTGTCGTGGCAGCCCGGCTTGGTCCGCGCCGCGCTCGCCTCGCTGCACCGGCGGGCCAGGCACTGGACCTATGTCTCGTCCTGCAGCGTGTACGCCTCGCACGCCGTCTCAGGATCCGACGAGACCGCACAGGTGCTCCCTGCGACCGATCGCGACGACGTTGATCGCGACCTGTACGGCGAAGCCAAAGTCGCATGCGAGGAGGCGTCCCGCGACACCGTCGGCGACCGGCTGCTGGTCGCCAGAGCCGGCCTGATCGGCGGACCAGGTGACCACACGGGACGCTCTGGCTACTGGGTCGCCCGCGCCGCGCGTGACCCCTACGGCCCGATGCTCATCCCTGACACCCCGACCTCCCCGACTCAGGTGGTTGACGTCCGGGACTTGGCCGCCTGGCTGCTCGATGCCGCGCAGGCCGGAACGACCGGTACCTACGACGCCGTCGGTCCGAGTCTGCCCTTCGCCCGGTGGATCGAGATGTCACGGACGGTGGGCGGACACAAGGGACCGGTCGTCACGGCCCCCGCCGACTGGTTGCTCGGGCAGGGCGTCGCCGAGTACATGGGTCCTGACTCGCTGGCGATGTGGCTGATCCAGCCAGGTTCGGAGGGCTGGTCCAGCCGGTCGGGAGCCGCAGCCGTCGCGGCCGGCTTGCACCACCGCCCGCGCGAAGCCTCACTCGCCGACCTGCTGGCCTGGGAACGCGAACAGGGCCTGGACCGGCCACGCTCGGCCGGCCTCTCCGCGCGCCGCGAACACGAGCTGCTGGCCGCCCTGTCCCAGACGACTCAACAACGTCTCCTGGGAGGCAGAGTGCGGTGGTGAACGGGACAGAGGTAACGTCGCCCAACCATCAACGAGATTGTCACCGTCGCTGGCCCGGACCTCAGCAGGGCGATCTATCCGAGCGTCGACCTGTACGACCGCGTCACGTGTCCGCTCACGATCGTGCTGGCCGACGGCGGCTCCTATGCCCGGCGCCGTGCCATGAGGCTGTATGCATAAGTCGCTGAGGTGGTGCGGCCATCGGGACCTTAGTCCCTGTCCCTGCCGTGTGCCGGTCGGGACCATGTGACTGTCGGGCCATGTAACAGGACTGGGAGGTTCACCATGAACCGCGTCCTTGCCATCTTCGTGGGCGCCGTGGTGCTTCTCGCTGTCCTCGCCGGGGTGGTGGTGGCGAACCGGGATACGCCAGCCCTGGACCCGCACACCCCTGCGGGGGTCGTCCAGGAGTATCTGAAGGCCGTGATCGCCGGGGACTACCCGGTCGCCGCGGAACTGCTCTCGCCGTCGTCTGGCTGTGACGTCTCGGACCTGGCGGCCGCCTACGCCCCCGGGTCCGCACGGATCGTACTCGACCACACCGCCGTCGACGGCGACCATGCGGTCGTGACGGTCGACGTCACCGAGGGCTCCGAGGACGGTCCCTTCGGGTCCACAGGGTTCTCGCACACGGAGCGCATCACCGTCCAACGTGAGGGCGGGGTCTGGAAGATCACCGGATCACCCTGGCTTCTGTCTTCGTGCGGCTCCACGAAGGGCTGACCATGATCATCTTCGGGCTGATCTTCTCGATCATCTCCACCGTGCTCCCGGTCGTCCTGATCGTCTGGGCCGTACGCCATTTCGGCAACCGCACAGACCACCGGGAGACCGACGCCCACAGCGTCCGGCGCTTCTTCCAGTACCTGTTGCTCTACGGGTTGATGATCGTGGCCGCCGTGGGACTGTCGGACCTCCTCGGACTGCTGTTCCAGGAGCCTGTGCTGGCCGGGGATGACAGCAGCGCACTGGCCCTGGCGTTGACCTTCTCCGTGTTCGGCATCCCGATGTTCGTGCTCATGGCGGTGTGGTCCAGGCGACGCCTGCAGCAGGACCGGGACGAGGTGGGCTCCCTTGGCTGGGCCTTCTACGCCACGGTCGCTCCGCTGACGGCCCTGGTCGTGGCCATGACCGCCCTGCACAACGTCGTGTCGGCAGCCCTGGGCGGCCAGCGCTTCGACTGGCCTGCCCTGTGCCAGTTCGTCGTGTGGTCTGCGGTCTGGCTCGTGAACTGGATCGTGGCGGACCGGATGCTCGACGCCGACCGCAGACAGGGGCAGCTGGTGCTCGGCTCGCTCATCGGCCTGGGCACGAGCATCGCCGGGCTGGTCTTGCTTCTGGGTGCGTCCCTGGATGCCCTCCTCCTGGACGAGGCCAGCACCCTGCTGGTCCAGCAGCATCCACTTGCGCAGGCCGCGGCCACAGTGGTCGTCGGCGTGCCGGTCTGGGTCGTGTACTGGTTGAGGAACCTGTCCAGGGCCCGCCGTACACCGCTGTGGTTCGGGTACGTGCTCCCGGTCGGCGTCGGCGGATCGTTGGTCCTGGCCGTCGTCGGGGCCAGCACCGCTCTGTACCAGTTGCTCGTCTGGCTCGTCGGCGACCCTTCCTCCACACAGGCCGCACAGCACTTCGAGGGCACGCCCACCGCCGGTGCCTGCGTCGTCGTCGGCGCCGTCAGCTGGTGGTATCACCGTCAGGTCCTCGCCGCCGCGACACCCGAACGCACCGAGGTCACCCGGGTCTACGAGTACCTCATGGCCGGGATCGCGCTGCTGGCCGCAGCGGTCGGCGTGGCCATGGTCGTCGTCGCGCTGGTCGAGTCGCTGATCCCCGCTGCCGCGGTCGAGGTCGGCACCTCTGTGGTCAACTCCCTGCTGTCCGGGGTGACCCTCCTGCTCGTCGGCGGCCCGTTGTGGTGGGTGTTCTGGTCGCGCATCGAAAAGGCGACGCGCACCGACGGTCTCGAGGAGCTCGGCTCACCGACCCGACGGCTCTACCTCTTCGTGCTCTTCGGCCTCGGCGGGGTCACCGCGGTCGTCTCCATCCTGGTCGCCGCGTTCCTTGGGATCCAAGGCGCGCTGCAG
>Ga0209540_10001727_pt1 | contig 16086 bp, 22 predicted proteins | sample BarGraIncu01121A_FD_184501 | JGI IMG/M metagenome (GOLD analysis project Ga0209540, IMG submission 184501) | Arctic peat soil microbial communities from Barrow, Alaska - Barrow Graham LP Incubations 011-21A (SPAdes) (version 2) | ecosystem: Environmental > Terrestrial > Soil > Wetlands > Peat... | reverse complement strand
ATGGCGCGCCGGGGATGTGGACCGTGCCGGACACGACACCGCCGGGGCCGCTGTCTGCCGCGACGGCCTGTTGCCAGGTGACTCCTGGTCGGGGGCCCGAGTCCTTGCCCTTCCCGGCGAGCCCGTTCATGCCCGCTTTCGCGTCGGTGACCTGCCGCTGCGCCGCCGTCGCCAGGTGCGGGCAGCCGTCGAGCACGACATGATGGTGAGCCGGAGAGCGCGCGTACAGAATCCCGTACGGCCGGTAGAAGTCGATCCACCCGCACGCCGTGAACAGCACGTCAGCGTCGGCGCGGTAGGGGGTGAAGTCGCGGAGGTCGAGGACGCCGCCTCCGTCGTGCGTTCCCGCCGACGCGGCGACAGCACCCGCCGAGTAGCAGCCCTGCGAGATCAGCCCCGAGAAGTCGTGTGTGATCAGCCCGGCCTCACGGAACCGCTTCTCAACCAGGGGAGCGCTCGAGACGATGCACGGGCAGACCCTGTAGCCGTACAGGGTGGGGTTGGCCATGGCGCTCCTAGCGGTAGAAGATTGCGACGCGCGTCACGGCGCGGGTCAGGCTGCGGTGACGACGAGGACACCGGCGTTGGTGACGGTGACCCGGTAGCGGGTGCCGCCTGGGGACACCAGGACGATGCCCTTGGTGTCGTTGTCGAGCGCGGCCGACGCGGCAGCCTGGTGGGCGGCCACGGCAGCCTCGTCCTCGGCGGTCACGCGAACTCGCCCGTGTACTTGATCTCTGCAGTGAACAGGCCGCGGTAGAAGGAGTTGCCCGACGACACCACCGACGACAGGGTGAGCGTGGTCCCAGTGGACGCGGCCAGGGTCAGGTACACCTCGTACGTGTACGCCGCCCACACGCCCGATGTCGGCAGGTAGGTGTTGCTCGCCACGGTCATGTTGGTGCTGAGCGTCCCCGCGGATGCGGCCAGGGCGACCCCGGCACCGACACCGCCGGTCGCGACGAAGCCGACCATGCCGCCGAAGCGGAGCATGATGCGGGACGCGAGCGGCTGTGCCGGGATGACGATCGTCGCCAACGTCACGCCGCCCGCGACGTTGTCGGCGGCGACATCGGCGGCATAACTACGTGCGCGGGCGAGCCATGCTTCGGTGTCGGCGGCGAGGTATCCGAGGTCGCGCGGCACGTTGGCGGTGTCCGTCAGGACTGGGTATCGGATTCCTCGTGCGGTGGCTGCCATCTTGGTCTCCTAGATCGGGCCGTCGCCGGCGACATACAGGACGTTGTTCTCGGGCCATTCCTCGGACCCGCTCGACGGGTCGACCTGGACGCCGATGAGCACGTACGCGCCGGCGGCGAGCGAAGCGCTGATCGTGATCCCGCCCGCATCATCGGTCGGAATCGAGTAGGAGCCGGGTGCGACAGGCGACTCAGGGGTTCCGGTGGCGAGGCCGATGCGAACCGTGACGCCGCCCGTGTCGACACCCAGCCAGGCGCGGATCGTGGTCACGGCCACGGCAGCCGTATTGGTCACCATCACGTAGCGGGCCAGTGCCGAGTCGCCCACGGACACGTCAGGGCAGAGTTGGTTGAGCTGGCCGGAGATGAGCGGCACGCGCGTCGTGGTGCTCAGCGACAGGGATGCCATCAGGACCACCAGATCCGCAGTCGCCCGGAGTCGGACACGCCCGCAGGCTGGCAGAGGCTGTAGTTGCCGTTGCCGGACGCCATACGGAGCAGGCCGACACCGTGCGCGGCGCCGTTCACGAGCGCCTGGCCGTAGCCGCCGGGTAGGTCAAACTCGCCTGCCGCGCCCCATCCGAGCGGGGCGAAATCGAAGGCGTCGCTGACAAACGTCGGCTCACCACCGGGCTCCATGCCGTGCGCGTGGAGCGCGACCGAGTGGAGCTGGGCGCCGGAGACGCCACCCGCGGACTCGCGTGCGATTGTCAGCGCGGCGCGGGTCACGGTCCGGCCGGCGAGCGCTGCGAACGCGCCGTCACCGTAGAACCAGCAGCCGCGATAGTAGCCGTACGCGGTGCTGTACGCCCCCTGGGCGACCGTCACGCCGAGGTACGCCCACCCGTCAGCGGAGCGCCACGAGCCGGAGGACGCGGCTGGGATGACCAGCGGGTTCGCGGCCGAGCCCGTGCCGGGGAGCACGTTGAACGGGAACGCGAGGCCGACGGTCTCCCGCTGTGTCGTCGCGTTCGCCGTACGGAGCGCGCCGAGCACGATCTTCTGCCCGTTCGGGTACGTCATGATCGACACGAGCGCGCCCGTCGTCGGCGTGTAGGTGCTGAGCACGTTGACCGGGCCGAAGATCCGGCCGCCGCCAAGGTCCAGGTCGACCGTGCCGTCGGCGTAGACGCGGTGGATCTTCGCCGTCGTCCCGTCAGGCGTCGAGTTCGAGGCCAGTGCGTCACGCAGGGACGTCGTCATGATCCGGTCACCACCGTCCCCGTCGCAGCCGTCACCGGGTAGCGGACCGCATGTGTCATGCCCTGCGCATCCGGGTGCAGGCTGAGGCTGAACGCGCCCGTGACCACGTCGAGGGTTTCGGTCGCGTATCTGGGGGTCGGGGTCCAGGTCAGGGCGCCCGGCCAGAAGTCTGACCAGATGTCGCTCCAGTAGTCGCCGGTGGTGCCGGTCGTGACGCCCATCGCCGTCAGCGGGGGCAGCGACAGCCGCAGCGTGTCGCCCGTGTCGAGCGCCGGGTTGCTGACCGTGACCGGGGCGAACACGCGGGACGGGGCCATCTTCGACGGCAACAAACCGGCCGCTGCGTTCATCGCCTGCGCCGTAGATGAGATCCCGATCGGGGTTGTGAAGAAGAACGGACGCCAGCCGATCGCCGACACCGACAGCGGGCCGTCAGCGACCCATGCGTAGCCGGTCACCGGATCGCCGCCCACCGCACTCGACGACACGCTGCACGCGTTGTATACACCTTCAGAGGTCATCGACTGGCCCAGGTCGAGCAGGGCCCCCCTGGCAGCGTCCACGTCCACCGTCCACACGGGCGTACCAACCTGCGGCACGGGCCGGATGACGAACTGGCCGGTCACGTTCGGCGCGACCTCACAGCCGATCGACGTCGCCAGCGACCGCGCCTTCTCCCACGGATCAGCCTGGGAGTCGTACGTCGTCGCCGACGTCACCACGGCCCGCGACCCGGACAGGTCGAGCACCGGGAACGGGCCGCCGCGCTGAATCAGGGTCGTGATCAGCGCCGGGATCGAGGTGCCGATCGGCACGTTGTACGGGACGAGGAACTTCGCCGCCGTGACTGCGCGGGACCGATCGGGCGCGGTGATCTGTAGCGGAGACAGCCACGAGGAACGATCGACGACGGTCGGGCTGAACACACCCACCGGCACCAACTCTTCCCAGCCTTGCGTGTACCGATGCCCCGACCACACCCAGATTTCGGTGCCGAACGGAGCCAGCAGGTCCGTCGCGGTACGGGGCGTCAGGCTCGAGCCGTCCGGCAGATACAGGTCGGCGAGGGTCAGTGTGAGGGCACGCCGGACCGCGGAGGACTCGTCGACACGGACCGTGCCATCCTTCGCGACCAGGGTCACCGTCGCCGAGCCAGCGCGCCGAACCTCGACCCTCGCCAGCTTCTGACGGGCGCCACGAATCGCGTCATCCCAGTCGGCGGAAACCGGGTACATCAGAACCCGCCGCGGAGCAGATCGAGGTAGACGGTCGCGCCCGTACCCTTCCAGTCGAGCAGGGTCTGGTACGTCTTGCCGCTGTCGAGGAGCGCCTGGTACGACGCCGTCGGATCGCCGTAGGAGCCGCCCACTGGCGACGTGGTCTCGACGCACGTGAGGGTGAACGTACGGTGGTCGGCGATCGTGTCTGTGGCCGTTCCCTGCCGACGGAACGACACCCTGGGGCTGCGCTCGTCGTCGGTCACCATCGCGTACGTCGCGGCCCATTCGGTGAGCGGGATCCGGATCAGGACGACACCGGACTGTTGCAGTACCTGGTCGACGGCGACACGCTCCGCGACAGAGTCGGCCCGCAGCTGGAGCGGGAACCTGGCGCTGCTGCGCTCACCGTACTCGACGGCTGGCATCGACCGGAACGGCCCGTCGAGGATGGCTGCCGGGCGGCTCCTCTTCGCGGCCGGGACGGCGACCATGTCGACCTGGTAGGCCATCTGCGGCACGCCGGGCGACGAGAACCAGGTGTCAGTCCGGGCCACGGTCACAGCGGCGGACGTGATCAGCGAGGCGCCCGAATACGCCTCGTAGTAGAAGTCCTCGCCGAGCGGAGTCTCGTCGTCGTAGCCGAAGCTCACCCCGCCGGACGCATCCGGAATGCTTCGGACTGCGACCCTGTTGCCGTCCGCATGGACGCGGGTGACGGTCACCGGACCATCGGTCCAGGCAGCGAGCGAGACACCGACGCGCGGAAGAGGCGTGGTCTCGGGCGTACCCGTGATGGTTGCCATCAGCCCCCCCACAACACTTCGTTGGTTTCGCGGTGGAAGACGTCCTCGGCGATCGCCCGAACGTACGGGCCGTCAGGGGTGGCCTTCACGTACACGTCGACGGCGACGTTTGGCTGGATGGCCGGCGTCATCTGCCCACCGCTCAATACGCCACCGTCGGCAAAGACGCCGAGCTCGTGACCCGTCTGCTTCCAGATCGCGACGGACCGGCCACGCTTACTGAGGGCGAGCGGAATGTACGACTCGCCCTCGGTCTCTGGCTCATTCCAGACGCGCGTGATGCCCTTGGGTGCGATCTGGGCAATGTGGTTCTCGAAGCCACCGCCGCCGTAGTAGTGCGTGATGGACCCGTTGGCATTCAGACGGCCGGCATTCATAAGCGCCCGAGCTGTGTTCAGCGCGGTCGCGGCTACCGCGCTGTACGCGGCCTGCAAGGTGATCGTGACCGTCTTGTCGTTGATGGCGGCAAGGGCAGCCTTCGCCGCCTCCGTGCCGGTCGCCTGGAACGTGCTGACCACGTCGGCGCGCTTCTCCGGCGGCGTCGTCGCGAGCAGGGCAAGGAAGGCCGCGACCTCGAGCTGCGCCGCCTGTGCGCCCTGCTGCTGCACCAGGGTTGCGACGACGCCAGGGTTGAGCTTGTAGGTGTTCCAGAGGTCTTCAGCCGCTTGCTTGTTGCCGAGGATGGACGTGGCGACTTCGACGAACTTGTCGTGGCCCTGGGTCAGGATCCCCGTCAGGTCGGTCAGGCCAGCGCCATTCTTGGCGTTCGCCTGGATCGCCGTCTCAGTGGCCGCCACGATCTTCTCAAGGGCATCCGCGTTGGCGCGGCCCTTCTCCGTGTGGTCATTGAGGGTCTTGCCATTCTCCTTCACTGATGCGGTAGCGGCGTCAAAGGCTGCGTACACGCCACGGGTCGAGCCGGACGCGGCAAGGTTCGCGTCGATCTGGCCCCACAGGGCGGCGGTCTCAGCATTGATCGCGTCGGCAGCGCTCTTCGCCGCGCCCGCCTGCGCCTGGATCGCTTTCGCCGCGTCCTCAGCAGTCGTAGCCTGTGCTGCTGTCGCCGTCGTGGCTGTCGTCGTCGCAGCGGCAACACCCTGCGCGTTCTCGGCTGCGGTCGACAGTGCGCTGTTGGTGCCGTTCAGGGCCTCGTTGAGCTTGATCGCCCTTTGCTGCGCCTCTGTCATCTGGGACGCGTTGCTGGCGATAGCCGGCCCGAAGTTCGAGTTGAGCTGCGCGCTGACTTTCTCGGCCGCGCCGGGAACGCCGAGCATCGCATCTGTGAACAGGCCGATGTCGATACCGGCCTTGTTCAGGTCCTGGATCAGGCCCTGCTTCACGAGTGCGTTCGCCATATACGCCCGCGTGTTCGTGCCGATGACGCCGTTGTCGGAGATGAGCGCCGAGGTCAGGTCAGAGACACGCTGCCGCGACTCCTCAGCCTTCGCACCGAAGTACAGGAACGCGGCACCCGCGGCCACTGCCGCCACGCCGATGTACGGGATCGCCCGGCCAAGGCCAGAGACCACGTTGCCGAGCCGCATCATGCCCGAGGTCGCAACCCCGCCCTGCGTCTGCAACGTGAGGGCGAATGCGGCGACACTGGACTGCATGGCCTGCATGCCGCCAGAGAACGCGCTCACCACGTCGGCCACCTTCAACGCGACCACGAGGCCGCCGATCCCGAGCGCGAGACCGCCGACCAACTGGATCAACGGGGTCAGGACGGCGGAGTTGCGCTCGAAGCCGCTCAGGAGCCCCAGAAGCCCCTGCTCGGCGCCCTTGATGTAGGGGGCCAGCTTCCCGCCAAGCGTCGCCTGGGCGTTCTCCCACTCGGCCGTGAGCCGCTTCTGAACGTTCGCTGTCGAGTCGGCGGTCCGGGCAAAGTCGCCTTGCGCGTCGCTGGTCTGCTTGAGGATGAGCTGCTGGACGGCGAGGACGCGGTTCTGGGGGGTGAGGGCGTCGCTGGTGGTCGAGATGAGGCCCATCTTGAGGGCCTGCTGCTTGGTGCTCGCGTCGTCGATCAGGACGCCATACTGACGGATCGGCTCAGTCTCGCCACGCAAGGCGGCACCAATGGCCTGGATCGCCTGCTCCGGAGTGGTGCCCCGGAACGAGGCCATGTCGCCGGCGAGCTGGGTCATGTCCGTCGAGAACGTCGCCAGTTCCGTACCCGCGAGCCCTGCGCTCTTGCCGAACGCGCCGAACTGAATCGCCGCGTCGATGACCTGCGACTTAGCCATGCCGAGGGCCGCGGCGGCACCGTTCGACTGGGCGACGATCTGCTGCATGCCGCCGCCGAACACAACCGCCGCAGCAGCAGACGCATCCTCGAGCTGCGCGAACGACTGCACGGCATGTGCGACGAACGCGCCGATCCCAGCGGCAGCCATCGTGACCATGGCGCCCTTGAGGGCGTTGCTCAGGCCACCGACGGAAGAGGCGGCCGACCCGAAGCCCTTCGCCGAGTCCTGGGATGCCTTCGTGGCAGTATCGCCGACCTGCCGGGACGACGCCGCAGCTTCGGCCATGCCCTGCTTGTACTCGCTGATGACGGCCTTGAGTCGGACGACGATGCTACGGTCAGCGGCCATCGCGTCCTCCTAGGGGTGGTAGTCGTCGCTCAGCCGAACCCCGATCAGGGTTCCGGCTCCTGCGTCCTTGTTCTGGTCCCGCCACTCAGCGAGCGCGACCCCGGCGAAACAGACCGTTGTGTCGACTTCCCACCAGCCGGAGGTTTCCGGGTCGTGGGCCTCATCGGTCCACTGCCCGCAGCCACAGCCGCACCGGGAGGATTCGCACTGCTCATAGGCGAGCGTCAACAACTGGTCTGTCTCGCCCCACTGCCCATAGGAGAGTCCGAGCAGCTTCGTCGGTGGCACCCGGTAGTCGCGGGCCACCTTGAGGGCTTGTCTCAGCGCGGGGTAGCTTCTGAGTGCCCTTGCGAGAAATCCCGCGACGCCACGCCCACGGACGCCGCGGCCTGCGTGTTCGCAGCCACCTGCGCCGTGACGAGCTTCATGACCTCGGGTTCGGCGATCTCGGAGAGCCGCTCGAGCTTCTCGTACGTCATGCCGGACGGGACCACGACCTGCTCGGCGAGCATCCGCAGTGCGTACTGCCTCTCGTCCTTCACAGTGCCAGTCTTGACGCCGAGCTTGAGGCCCAGCTGCTTCGCGCAGCCCTCCCGGTACGCCTTGACCCACTCCGATGAGCGTCCCTCGACGGTGAAGACCTGGCCGGACGCGAGGAACTCGCGCTGAACCTTCTCGGCCTCGTCCTCGAATACCTGGCGCTGCTCGTCGTCGTCGCACTGCTCGATCAGACCCACGAGCTCCTCGAGGCGGCCGATCAGGTCACCGCGGGCGTAGAGGGTGATGCTGCGACGCACGGGTCGTGCGCCGTTGAGCCACGCGTCGAGGTCAAAGTCCTCGACGGTGGGGGTGATGCTGGTGTCGATGCCGCCGAGCGGCTCGTCTGCGTTGTCCACGGGATTTCCTTCCACGATTCCACGGTGAGGATGGGGGCCGGGCGGGTGCGCCCGTGGAAACACACCCGCCCGGAGTCAGTCGCGGCGGTGACGATCGGCGCTCAGATGCCGCTGGCGACCGTGATGAACGGGTACCCCGTCTGGCACATGACCGTGATCTCGTACCGGATGTAGCCGGTGACGTTGGACGTCTTCGGGGTGTCGGTGACGACGGCCGCGCCGAGCATGATCTCGTCGTCGGCTTCCCAGTCGGCCGTGGCGAGCTTGTCGGTCTTGCGCGCATAGCACCACAGGGACGAGTTCTTCACCTTCACGGCATCGAACACGTCGTCGGCCGTCGCGTCGAAGCCGCCGATGACAGCGAACTGGCGCCACACGGTGAAGCCGAGGTCATAGTTCCCCATGCCGGGAACTGTCGCGTTCGTGGCGGACCCGAGCGCAGGCTCAGAGATCTTGTCCGAGTCGGCCGCGGACCACTTGAAGCCGTCCTTGCTGATCTTCAGCGAGGCGTCGATCCCCGCATTTAGCTCGACGGCGGTCGGTGCGGACGGATCGATTGGTGCTTCGGTGAGGATCGTGAACTTGATCTTGTCGTCCGCAAGCATGCGTACGGCCATGGTGTTCTCCTTTGATGGTTTACCGCGTGCGGGCGGCTAGATGGGCTGGCTGTGGATCGTGTACGTGTCGACCCCGAACGCGGGGTGACGGTCGGTGGTGGGAATGGTCACGGTCCGGTCGAGGTCGATCGTCTCCGACCGGTCCCAGGTGAGCAGGACATGCCGACCTGTCACCGAGGCTGTGTGGGTGTCGAGCAGGCCCAGGATCTTGTCGAGCATGATCTGGACCCCGTCGAGGGTTCCGGCGACCGCAGTCAGCCGAAGCGAGGCGCTGAATGCGGATCCGCGGATCAGTGCCTCGTCCTCGTCATGCGAATGCGGGGGCGTCCAGAGGACGACGTACTGGCCTGCGCCTGGGTCCGCCGCGGCCCAGTAGTGAACGGTGTACGGGATCAGGGCGGCGATCGCGGTGAGTGTTGTCTTCACAGGTCCACCACCAGTTCGAGCGCGGCAATGAACCGATCGGCCTCGACCTCGAGCGCGGCCTGGGGGTCGGGCAGTGTCGCGCCGCCGCCATGGACGCCGCCGAAGTATGCGATGTTGCCGAGGTTGCCCGCGGCCTTCTTCTCGGGGCCGATCTCAGCCCCGATCCCGTCGACGTCGTCGGTGATGTCGTAGCTGATCGTCCAGGCGATGCCCTTGAAGTGGGGGGACTTCTCAGCCTCGTCGCGGAGCTGGTTCTTGATGTTCAGCGCGCCCTTGGATACGACGGCCTTCACCTTGGGCTGGATCGCGGGGACGGCCCGCGCGAGCACATCCGCGAAGGCGTCGAGCTGGGAAAAGTCGTCTACTGCCACGACTCGACCTCCACCCGTTGCGCGGTCTGCCACTCGGCCAGGTGCGACCGTATAGCCCGGTACACGTTGCCGACGAGGTTCGGCTGGGTCACCGATTCGAGGACTGTGATCCGTGCCCCGATCGGGATCGGGGGGGCCATGGCCGGGAAGTGGATCGGTTCGGACAACACCGAGGCGGATACGGCCTGAGATGCTTGGGTGGCGCCCTTGACCCGGGCGATCCCCTCATACAAGGGGACGGCTGTGACCACGTCGGCGCCCGTATCCGGGTCGGCGGTGACGGTGACCGGCCAGCCCACACTCACCGTTGACGTCATCAGAGACTCAGCCGCGGCGCGCAGCATGGGCAGCGCCGACGCGATGGCGTCACCGATCATTTTCGGAGTCACGACCCCACGGGGACCGGTGCCGGTAAGGCCGATGGTAGTGCGGGCGGATCGAGAAGGACTCCGCCTCGGCGGCTGGTAATGGGAGGCCGAGTTCGGTCCACCACTCGTCGAGGATCTCCACCTCGCCGAGTTCTCCGCTGGGCTTCGCGTAGCTGCGCTGGACCTGGCCGTCGTCGACCTGTACGGACTCCTGCGTGACCCCATCCCTCGGCCGGCTCATGTAGCGGGCGACCGCCTTCGTGATGACCCGATCCCGCACAAGAAGGTCGAGTGTCACGAAACAGAACGCGGCGTACGCGTCGATCCGGCTCTGGGTCCAGCCGCCCAGAAGGTCGGCCAGGATCTGGTCGGTGACGGGCAGGGGTGAGCGGCCCAGCAGGACGCCCACGTCGTCGGTGATGCTGCTCACCGCTCGCCCCTCTCGTCAGCGGCGGCGAGGCTTCGCAGGCGCGGGGGCCTGCTCGGACTCGTCGTCGGTCTCGTCGGTGTCTTCGTCGGTCGAGTCGCCAGGCGGGGAGCCTGCTCGGACTCGTCGTCGAGAACGTGGCCGCCGAGGAACGGAAGCGCCCACTCAGGCGCCTCCGTCCCCGACAGCAGCGTGACGACCTCACCGTTCTCGCCCCGAAGGACGACGTTTGCGGTGAGGCGCGCCATCAGGCCAGAACCGTCGCGGCGAGGCTCAGGTTCGCGTTGGCGAGGACCGGCAGATTGATCGAGTCGCCGACCACCGTCGCGATCAGCGGCGGCTTCGTGTTCCGCCACACGCCGGCGACGATGCCCGGAAGCTCGTCGAGGCCCGCATCCTGGAACTCGGGCGAGTCCGCGGTCAGGGTCTGACCCCAGAACGTGGCGCCGAGCTCGGACCCCTCACCGTCGGCAGGATCGACCGGCGCCGGCAGCATGAGGAGCTTCGTGTCCGGGATGATCCGACCCGACTTGGTGCGCCGGTCGTAGATGTAGACCTCCGGCAGTCCGACGCCGGCGATCGCGGCGCGCACGTCGGTGATCGTGGCGGGACGGGACGACCCGTTGGCGAGCAGAGTCGCCATATTCGTCAGGCTGGCGAGTGCCCGCATGACTCGGGTCGACGTGACGATCGCGCCAGGCGCCTCGCCGTTCGTGTCGGCGTACAGGTCCGCCAGCGTCTGCAGGTAGCCGAGGCCATCCGCACCCACGACAGACCAGAGCGTGCCAGCCGTCACCGTCAGACCCGCGGCGCGACCGAAGTCGTCGTCAGAGACGAAGTTCGCCTGGCTGATCGTCGCCTTGCCCGTGGTGAGCACACCCCCACGGGTCCGCTCCACACGGTCGGCGATCGAACGGACGATCTGGTCCGAGGTACGCAGGATCGCGTCCTTGATCGTCTCGTCGTTCGAGTTCCGCGCCCGCAGCTGCTGGTACTCCGAGATCGGGATCTCCTGCGAGACCGCGGGCAGCTCGAGCGTGACCCGCTGACCGGTCGGGGCCTCGCCCATCTCCGGCTCAGCGTCGTACGCACGGTACGAAGCCTCAGCGACGAAACCGTTCTGCCCCTTACGGAACCGGACGGTCGTGTCGGCGACCTCACGGTTCGGGAGCCATCGGGCAAGGGTGCCCTTCTTGGCCTCGTAGTCCGCGAGACCTGCCCGGACGTATCCGGTCAGCTCGGCGGGGTCGATGACATCACTCCACAGAACAGCCATGTCAGGATCCCGTCGCGAAGGTGAAGCCGGCAGTGGTGCCAGTGCCGACGGTGAGGGTCAGCGGGAGCTTGCTGGTGATGATGATCCCGTGCCGCAGGATCGCGGCGGGGACATTGTCGGGGATAACCCCAATGACGGTGACGACGGGGGTGTCGAAGAGGACGAAGCCGAGGTTCTGGCCGGTCGCTCCGGTCCAAGGCGTGATAGCGCCCTCGACGGTGGCGTTGACGGGGAGGCCGGACGGGAAGTACCCGTTCGGGTAGTGCGTTGCCAGGGTGAACGTCGACACGTCCATGGTCGCGGTCCGGGCATTCTCGATGCCGTGTGAGGACCCGAGCCATGTCGTGTTCCCGCTACCCCAGGACTCAGTCGTGAGTCGAGGCATGATGGAAACCTTTCTTGGTCGGAGTTACGTGGTCTTCTTCCCGTGACGCTCTGCGTAGAGGTCACGACCCGTGGCGACCGAAGTCGCTTTTCCTTCGCCTGACGCGCCGCGTGCTGCGGACTTGTCGGGCTTCGGGTTCGGGGGATTGGTGACCGGCTTGAGCCGGGCCGCCAGATCGGACCTCGCGTCCGCACTGGTGGATCTGAGGAGGACGATGTCCTTCTCGTCGGTGATGCCGTGCAGCCGCGCCAGCCGTTCGACCCCCAGGTCGTCCTGGAGCTTGTCGAACCGGCTGGTGATGTCCGCGATGGCAGCCTCGGGCGTCGCGCCCTTGTGGTCGGCCCCGAGCGCAGCGGTGAGCCGTGCCAGGGTGTCCTTCATCGGAGCTAGCTCCTTGACCTGGGCCTCCAGCGCCTGACGCGCTTTCCGCTCGGCAGCCAGAGCCTTCTTGCCGCCCTCACCAAGCAGCTCGTCCTCGGTTTCGGTTCCCTTGGGATCGGCGCCGGGATCCGGCGCCTCTTCCTGGGTCCCGGCCGCGTCGGCCTCCATCGTCGCCCCGCCGAAAGTCATCCGGTGGAAGTCGATGAGGGCCTGGATCGAAGCGGGGTAGTACGGGTCGAGGATCGAGTAGTCGAACTCGGCCGTCTTCGTCTTGGGCGTCGCGCCGTCGGACATTGGATCTCCTTGTGGATCTTTCCGCACCTCGCGTGCGGGAAGTTGTGGGGGGTGAGTGTGCCTAATGTATTGACAACGTATAGACACGGGAGTAGTCTTTAAGTGTCAGGCCGAGGGGTTCGGTTGACAGTAAGAGGGAGTCACGACATGACCACCGTCGAGTGCGGTTACGTGTGCAAGAAGTGCAGCAAGCCTTCACCGATGGGCGTCGGATACACCGACTACGCGACCCCCGGTGCGCGAACTGCGTCCGAGTCGCTGACGCACTGCGCCTGCGGCTACAGCCAGTCCCCAGAGTCACCCGTGGTGACCATCACCCACACTCATGAAGCCGGAACGATGGTCGAGGGCACAGCCCGCGGCGACGGATCAGCCGAGGTCCTGAAGGCTTGCGGGTGGCGCTGGTCGCGCAACCTGGGCACCTGGTACGTCCCCCGGTCACGCGACTGTGGCCCGAAGATGTCCCTGATCGCGCGGACCGCTGCGGCGCTTGTCGCTGCTGGCTTCGAGGTCGGTCAGGAGATCGACACAGCGACGCGGACAACGGCAGAGGTCGAGTCGGCCAAGGTCGAACGTCAGGCGGATCGGGTCGAAGCGCTGGAGACGAAGGCGGCTAAACTCGGCGCACGTAGTGACGCTGCGTATCAGCGCGCGACTGACCTGGGATCTGTGATCCCGTTCGGTCAGCCCGTCCATGGTGCCCGTGACCGCGCGTACCGGGACAAGGTGCATGGAGCTCAGGATCGGGCCGTTGCCCTGTGGCATGACGAGCAGGACGCGACAGCGAAGGCTGAGACGGCAAGTCACACGACCGGCGCGCGTTACTCGGTGGTGACCGTCGCCAACAGGATCAAGAACCTGGAAGCCGAGATCCGGGACACGAACCGACACCTGGCCGGCACGAACAACCGTCTGGGCTTCACGTTCAAGACCGACGCTAACGCGGTCGCGGCAGTCGCGAAGTTTGGTGGCGAGTCTGCCGACTACCGACCCGCGTCTGGGATGCGGCTGGAGCGCCTGGCTGCGAAACTGGCCGAGCAGACCGACCAACTGGACTACTGGCAGGGCGTGCGCGCTGCTCAGGTCGAGAGCGGGCAGGCCACGAACTACAGCAAGGAGACCGTGAGCAAGGGCGACATGGTCAAGATCCGCGGCGGATGGCGTCGTGTGGTCCGGGCCAACGCCAAGACGGTCGCGTGCGAGACGGGCTACAGCTGGACCGACAACAATCCTTACGCGGAGATCACGGCGCTGGTTACGGCGGCCGAGGTCGAGGCCCGGAAGGCCGCGGTGGCACCATGAGCGCGCTTCCACAGCGCGCCGTCCGAGTCGATACAGAGACATGGGCGGCGGCGATGGCTCGAGCCGAAGCCGAGCATCGAACACTGTCCGACGTGATCCGCGTGGCCCTTCGCGCGTATGCGGATGGCCGTTACCATGCACAAGAACCCACCAGGAGGAAACCATGATCACCCGTTACTTCACCGCAGCCGACTACCATCCACCGGCACTACTGCGACGCACGAATCAGACGGACGAAGCGTTCGTCGGTGGCGCATGGCGTCCGACTAGCGCGATCGGGGAATGGATGATCGGTAACGACGACTTCGTTGACGAGATCACAGTTGCGGAGGCTCGGGCGTTCGCGCCCGCCGCTTTCAGCTGACCGAGGTGACGGTGGGCGGGACGGGGATTGCGGCAGAAATATCGATCATCTGCTGTGTGTACTCGGCCCGCTTTACTTCGTCCGTCTCGACGCGCCACTTCTCGTAGACGATGTGCATCTGCCCCTCCTTGACATCGAGGGACGTGGCGGTGTGGAACTGGAGCTCGAACTTCTCCGCGGACGTCGTCGTGATCTGCACATTGACGCCCTGGTAAGGGTTCTTGTCCAGGGCCACGTTCCAGTAGTTCTTAACGTTGAGCGTATGGCCCTCTGCTCGCAGCGCGTCGAGGGTGGCCTGGACGTTCTTGGCGTAGCTCGCTTCGGAGTAGACCGTCGTGTATCGGTTGATGTCGAACATGTCCGCGGCGACCTGAGTGGCCGTGCCCTTGCCCGCCTTGACGCCGCCTTCGATCTTGCGAGTGAGAGAATCGGCGGTCTTGAGCCGGAAGTCCAGCCCTTCCATCTTTCCGCCGAACTGATCCGCGTAGCGGGTGGCCATTGCCGTGAGTTTCGGCTCGGCCGCTGTCGCTTTGCGAACCACGTTTGCGGCAACGTCCTTGGCTGACGCTGCAGGGCGGGAATGGACGCGCTTGGCGTTAATGACCTTGTTGAAGTCGGCGCCGTTGGCGATCTCCTCGCGCTGCGCGATCGTCAGATCCTTGACGCGGGCCGGGTCGAGCGGTTCCGGGTTGAACGGGTCCGCATCCGAGTGAGCCTCCATGACTCCGTCACACTGTGGGTGCCGCTTCACGTGCATCCCAGGCTTGTACCGCTTGCCGACCAGGACCGCGCACCGCTTGCACATCGACCCCGGCTCGACGAACACGCTGTAGGCGTTCCTCGTCTGGGCCACCTGCGCGTCGTGCGCATGGGCCGAAGAATCAGCCACGGCGTACTGGACCAGCGACTCGAGCATCTTCCCGCCGGATGACAGCATGTCCACCGGCGAGCCGATCGCGTTCCGTGCCGTATTGACCGGGGTCAGCAAGTAGTCGCTGAGCGGGACGATCTTGTTAGGTGCCCATGACGGGTTGACCCATCCGGCAAAGGCTGCCGGATGGACCTTCGCCAGTTGCCGCTCAAGGTGTCCGGCCTCGTCGAGAGCAGTCGCGACAGCTGCCGCGCCGTCCGTTGCCGCTCCGAACTGCGCGGCATACACAACCGCCGCGAGACGGGGCGTCATCTTCGACCACTGCGCGAACCAGTCGCCGTTCGGGTTGATCTTCAGCCACTCACGGCGAGCCACCAGCATCGCCACGACAGAGCGACGCTGGACGTCCGCGTGAAGGGTCTCAGTTGCCCGGAGCAGCGGTGCCACTAGAAGCCCCAGCCGTGACCCCAGCCCCAGCCAGATCGCGCGCCATCTGCAGCAGCGGATCGTCCGCCGCAGCCGCGAAGTAGGCGCGCTCGCGGTCCTTGCGGGCCTCATCCCAGCCCATCTCATCCCACGTACCTTCACGAGACAGGATGCCGGCCTGGAACAGCTTCAGCATCGCGTCGGCGCGCTGCGAGATCGTCGGAGTGGCCGGGTCGAACCAGAGAGCCCTGATCCGCGCGGACGACTTGCCGAACTTGCCGAGCCGGAACCGCTCATACAGGCCCATGGTCCATGCCCACGAGTCGCCGTCGAACGCGTTCTTCAGCTCCACGTTCTTGTTGAGGCGCGCCTCGTCGGCGCGGATCGCACCCTCGGCGGTGGGGTTCACCGACTCTTGACCGAGGAACCGCAGCGGCAGTCCGAGCTCGAGCGCACACCACGACAGCAGCGCATCGACGGCCTTGTGGAAGTTCGCCAGGTCGGCGGCGGCGTACTCCCCGAACTTCGCGTCCTTGTTGCCGGTCGCGAAGATGGCCGTCATGTAGGCGTCCCACGTGGCGAGCGGCTCGCCGGTCTTCGCGTCGACGAAGTCTCCCTTGGCGACGCCGGCGGCCCAACGCTTCGGCCAGGCGAGCGCCTCGG
>Ga0209540_10001724_pt1 | contig 16117 bp, 15 predicted proteins | sample BarGraIncu01121A_FD_184501 | JGI IMG/M metagenome (GOLD analysis project Ga0209540, IMG submission 184501) | Arctic peat soil microbial communities from Barrow, Alaska - Barrow Graham LP Incubations 011-21A (SPAdes) (version 2) | ecosystem: Environmental > Terrestrial > Soil > Wetlands > Peat... | reverse complement strand
TATTGGCATCCTGCATCCCCGTGTCTTGTTCAATGCTCCCGACGGAAAATTCACCGTCAAAATCCTCTGGCACCAGGCCCTTGCTCAAAATCGTCTCTTCTGCCTGCCGCATCACGGCCAATGGTTTCAAACCGGCACCATCGAGGACATCAAAACCGCTGAAGAACATTTGAAGCGGCATGGCGGCTGACTCCCTTTCCGAGGAAGAAGTCAAAACGACAACCGACAATCATCGAGGCCCTGCGCAGGGATTTGGCCGGATGTCAAAATCATCGTCGCCAGCGCGTAAAGCGTCACAATGACGGTGGGCTGGGGTGCAACTGTCATCGGAGCGCCGGACTCCGTTCCGGCATTCGGTTACGTGCGCCGCTGGCGTTATCATGCCGATTCGGAAATCGGCTCTCCAAGTGTAACTGTCGGGGTTGGCGGCAGTGCCGGGATGCGTCCTGTGGACTGTTCGTGCGCAGAAACCATGTGACCCGGTAATAAGAGTAGGATAGTATCCGCTTGAAACCTAATAAGTGGGGTGAATCGTTGATTCAAGGCATGGCATCGGGAAGTGCCGTAGCGACGCCACGCAGATGGCCTTGCGATTCCTGAAAGCGGCTATGAAACCAAATTGCCAGTCCACACTGGCGGGGAGCCAGCCATGAGCGCGGCCAAGGCGTATTCACTTGCCAAGACCGACTCGCCGGCCACTCATAAGTTGCGATGCCCTTTGGGCGCGGCGATGTTCTCCGAACAGGCATGGCGGGAAATCGCCCGCAGCCTGAAACTTTCGGGGCAGGAACTTCAGATTGTGCGCAAGGTGTTTGACGATTACACCGAATTCGCCATCGCCAGCAACCTTCATGTCTCGCCCCACACCGTCCACACGCACTGCGAACGCCTGTATCACAAGCTGGCAGTAACCGACCGGGTAAAACTGGTCCTGCGCGTCATGGATGAATTTCTGGCGCTGACGGTCGCGTCGGAAACCGTCCTGCCTCCCATCTGCGCCAACCGGGTTGCCGGCCGTTGTCCCTTGCGCCGTAATTAAGCCTGGCCTTGGAAGTTCACCTCACCAGCCGACGGCTGAACAGCCGACTTTCCAAGTTTTCTGAAAGCCGCAGTAATACTTTTTGAAATAACCTGAAACTGAGCGGTCCGCGTCTCACGGAGGCGGAAGTGCGTGGTAGGTCGCGTGCTGGAGTTTGAAAAACACAAATGAGACCAAAACGGACGGCGAGAATTAAAAAAGAAAACAGAAAGGTAACTTATGAAAGTATATCAACGAATTGGTTTAATGGCGGCGGTGCTGTGCGGGATTGCGGCGCTTGAGGCACGGGCGCAACTGGCAGGGACGGAGGTGGGGTTTGGTTCCTTCATTCTCAACTTTGATGAAAACACGAATGGGTCGATGTATGACGGAACCGGGTGGGCTGATCACCCAGGTGGTTTTGCAACAGATCCCAACACGGGCATCCTTCAGCTCCTGTATACCGTGAATCGTATGGGGCTGGTGGCCAACGGCGACGTCCGGATCTATGACGATTCCATCGGCGGACATATAAGCGACGTGCTTCGGTTCACGGACCTCAACGGTAACATGGGAGGCCAAACCGCTGACCGGATGTTTTTTTATTCCGATGATATGGACGGTGACGCGGCCGACACCGGCATCCCTGCTGTTTTGTTCCCAAATGACGGCGGTGGGATTCTGGAGGTTAACGGCGTATTTACCTGGACTCCCGGTGCGGGGTTTAATGTGTATAATGGTACTAGCGATGTTCCTGAACCGGCATCGTTTAGCTTGGTGATACTGGGTGGATTGGTTGGTCTTCGTCGCTTGCTCTGGCGGAAGCAGAGTTGACTTCGCCTTCCTGATTGCAGTACTTGCCAAAAAGCCGAGCCCGTCGTTTGGTTCGGCTTTTTAATTTGAGCGTTAGACGATCTGTGGAAAAACCTTCTCCGGATTCACGCCCAAATCCTTGATGGCTTTTTCGACAAGCTGCCGCTCGACCAGCCCTTTCTCCGCCAGCGCGAAGAGCGTGGCGATGACGGTGGATTCCGCGTCCACCTCAAAAAACCGGCGTAGCCGCGCCCGCGTATCGCTCCGGCCAAAGCCGTCCGTGCCCAGCGTCATCAATCCGCCCGGCACCCACGGCGCAATCTGGTCGGGCACCAACCGCATGTAATCCGACACCGCGACAAACGTCCCCTGCTCTTTCGCCAGCAACGTTTCGACGTATGATTTCTTCGGCGCGGCGGTCGGGTGCAGCATGTTCCAGCGTTTGCAGCGCAACGCGTCGGTGCGGAGCAGTTTGTAACTCGTCGCGCTCCACACGTCGGCGGAAACGCCGTAACGTTCAGCCAGAATTTCCTGCGCTTTGAGCGCCGAGTTGATGATCGGTCCGCTGCCAAAGATATGGGCTTTGTTTTTTTTGCCCTCCGCGCCGGATCTGAATTTATACAGCCCTTTTAGAATGCCATCCTCGACGCCTGCCGACATCGGTGGCATGGTGTAGTTTTCGTTGTAAAGCGAGAGGTAATAGAAAATCTCCTCGCCTTCGGCATACATTCGGCGCAGGCCGTCGGCGATGATGACGGCGATCTCGTAAGCGAACGCCGGATCGTAAGCCAGCAGCGTCGGCATGGTGCTCGCGTGCAACAAGCTGTGTCCGTCCTGATGCTGAAGACCTTCGCCATTGAGCGTGGTGCGACCGGACGTCGCGCCGAGCAAAAAGCCCTTCGCCCGGATATCGCCCGCCAGCCAGAACAAGTCACCGACGCGCTGTGGGCCAAACATCGAATAATAAATGTAAAACGGAATCATCGGCACATCGTGTGTCGCGTAAGACGTGCCTGCCGCGATGAACGACGACATCGAACCGGCCTCGGTAATGCCTTCTTCGAGAATTTGTCCGTCTTTCTTTTCGTTGTAGTAAAGCAACGATTGGCTGTCTACGGGTTCGTAAAGCTGCCCCTTGGACGAGTAAATGCCGATGTCTTTGAACAGCGCGTCGAGGCCGAACGTGCGCGCCTCGTCGGGAATGATCGGCACGATATGTCTGCTCAGACCTTTGTGCCGCAGCAAAACGCTGATGAGCCGCACGAACGCCATCGTCGTCGAGGCTTCCGTGTTCGAGCCTTTGAAAAATTCGGCAAAATAATCGGGCTTCGGCACGTCGAGTTTCGACGCGGCGGGATTGACCTTGCGCGAGGGCAAAAAGCCGCCGAGCGTTTTGCGCCGCTCGAGCAGATACTTCGTCTCCGGGCTGTCCGCCGACGGACGATAAAACGGCGCCTCGGCGATGATGTCGTCGCTGATGGGGATGTTGAACCGCGCGCGGAACTCGCGAAGCTCCTTTTCGTTCAATTTCTTCTGCTGGTGCGTGATGTTGCGGCCTTCACCGGCCTCGCCGAGGCCGTAGCCTTTCACCGTCTTTGCCAGAATCACCGTTGGCCGGCCCTTGTGCTCCAACGCGGCCTTGTAGGCGGCATGGACCTTGCGCGTGTCATGGCCGCCGCGTAGCAGCTTGCGAATCTGGTCGTCGGTGAGGTGGTTCACCAGTTCGAGCAATTCGGGATATTTGCCGAAGAAATGCCGTCGCGTGTAGCTGCCCGGCTCGACGGAATACTTCTGGTAATCGCCGTCCACCGCCTCTTCCATGCGCTTGACGAGCAGGCCGGACTTGTCGCGCGCGAGCAAATCGTCCCAATCACTGCCCCAAATGAGCTTGATGACGTTCCAGCCGGCGCCCAGGAACGCGGCTTCGAGTTCCTGGATGATTTTGCCGTTGCCGCGCACGGGGCCGTCCAGTCGCTGCAAATTGCAATTCACGACCCAGATGAGGTTGTCGAGGTTCTCGCGCGACGCGAGCGTGAGCGAACCGAGCGTTTCCGGTTCGTCCGATTCGCCGTCGCCAACAAAGCACCAAACTTTCGGTTCCTCCGTCCATTTCGCCAGGCCGCGCGCCTGGAGATAGCGATTAAACCGCGCCTGGTAAATAGACAGAAGCGGGCCAAGCCCCATTGAAACCGTCGGGAACTGCCAGAACTCCGGCATCAGGTACGGATGCGGATAGGACGACAACCCGCCGCCTTCAGCCAGCTCCTGACGGAAATTCTGCAAATGCCGTTCGTCCAAACGGCCTTCGAGAAACGCACGCGCATACATGCCCGGCGCGGCGTGACCCTGGAAATAAACCAGGTCGCCGGGAAAATTCTCCGTGCGCCCGCGGAAAAAATGATTGAAGCCGACCTCGTAAAGCGTCGCTGCCGAGGCGTAGGTCGAAATGTGGCCGCCAACGTTGGTGGTGGAGTTGGCTTTGACGACCATCGCCATGGCGTTCCAGCGGATGTAGCTCTTGATCCGGCGCTCCATCTGCCAGTCACCGGGGAACGGCGGCTGTTGCTCCGGCGGAATCGTGTTGACGTAAGGCGTGTTGAAGCCGCGCGGCAATTCGGTTTGCGAAGCGCGCAGACGGTCGGCGAGTTTTTTCAGCAATTGTGCCGTCCGTTCCGGTCCCTGGTTTTCCAAGGTCAGATCGAAGACGGACTGCAGCGACTCCGCCCATTTGTCACCCGACCCGTGAATTTCTTTTTTCTCAATACTCACTGTCTTCTCCGCTATTTTTCCGTTTCACAAAAAGCTCGGTAGGATTAAAACGGAACCCTACACTCAACGCCAGCGAAATCAGTGCAACTGCAAAATGAAATTACTCGATCTGACGCTTCCCTGGCCGGCCGAAAACCTGGCCTGCGACGAGGCGCTGCTCGACGCCGCGGAAACCGGTGCCGGCGACGAGGTGCTGCGTTTCTGGGAATCGCGCGAATCTTTTGTCGTTGTCGGCTACGCGAACAAAGTGGCGGCGGAAGTGAACGTTGCGGCATGCGAGACGCACGGCATCCCGGTTCTGCGACGCTGTTCCGGCGGGGGCACCGTGGTGCAAGGACCCGGCGGCCTCAACTACACGCTGGTTCTGCGAATTACCGCAGACGGCCCGCTCCACAGCATCGGCATCGCCAACCAGTTCATCATGCGCCAAAACCGCGCCGCGCTGGAATCGGTTGTGAATCGACCGGTGGCGGTGCGTGGTCATACGGATCTCACTGTCGGCGACCGCAAATTTTCCGGCAACTCCCAGCGCCGCAAAAAACACTTTCTGCTCTTTCACGGAACATTCCTGCTGAACTTCGATCTGTTACTCGTCAGCGAGCTATTGCCCATGCCATCAAAGCAACCCGATTACCGGGAGCACCGCGCGCACACCGAATTTCTGACCAACTTGAATGTCCCAGCGAATGAAGTGAAGGCCGCGTTGCGACAGACTTGGAAGGCGGAAGAACCATTAGATAATCCGCCTCTGGAAAAGATTACGGCTCTGGCGCGGGATAAATACGCCACGCGCGAATGGAATTTTAAATTTTAGATTGGTAGGGCTGCGCTGCCGCGCAGCCAAGCCGAGCGGCAGCTCGGCCCTACCATTAAAATCATATCCGTTTCGCCAGTTCGGCCTGGCTTTTCGCAAACACTTCCTTGTGCAACGAATTGCCGTGCGCGTCCATCGTGACGACGGCGGGGAAATCCTGCACTTCAAATTCCCAAATCGCCTCCGGAGCGCCAAATTCTTTCATCATGTAAACATTGCGCACCTTCTTGATGCAGTCGGCCAGCACCTGCGCCGCGCCGCCGACCGCGTGCAGATACACGCAGCCGTATTCCTTGCACGCCGCCAGCGTCCGGTCGCCCATGCCGCCCTTGCCGATGACGCCGCGCAGACCGAAGTCGCGAATGATTTGCGCCTGATACGGCTCTTCGCGGATGGAAGTGGTCGGGCCGGCGGCAGTGGCTTTCCAAGAACCGTCGTCCTGCTTCATCACGACCGGGCCGCAGTGGTAAAGAATCCCGTCGCGCAGATTCACGCCCGGCGGGAGCTTGCCGCCCTCGTGCAAATACTTGTGCATCGCGTCGCGCCCGGTGAACACGACGCCGGAAATCAAAACCTCGTCGCCGACTTTCAGCGCCCGGATTTTTTCTTCGGTGAATGGAAATGAAAGCTTAATCATAAATAATCAGGTCGAATGTTTTCAACGGCAGCCGTAACCAGAATTGAATCCAATAATTCCTTGCGCAAATGCAGCGTTGTCCGCGTGGGCAATTCACGAAGCAATTGCAACATCTCTGCCTTGGAAATCTTACCACGTCGGTGCGCACGAAGAATTAAACCGATCGTTCCGTGCGTCTGAAAACCAACCGCCAGCGCAACTGTTCTTGCGGCGGCATCATCGCTTAAGAGAAATTGTCCGCCGCGCGCCTTCAGCACCGCGAGCGCGGCGCGTTCACCCGCATGAAGCGCAAGCTCGTCGGCCAGTTTCAGTAAATCAGCGGGCAACGGCGGCGGTTCAGAAATGATTTCGAGATTCGACAATTCCGCCAGCCGCAACCTCGGGCGATGTTTCAACGCTTCGTCCAATACCGCCTGCGGGACGAGCAGTTCTTTGAAGTCATTCAGCAAGTTCAGCCGGCCAAGTTCGTCCAGATGAATTAGCGGCCCGGCGTCGAGAACAGCCACGATTTCAGTCGCGGCCATGCAGCCCCCACTCCACGTCCTCCAGAATCTGCTTCTCCTGCAATTCAACCGAATGGCCACTCAAGTAACGGCGCAAAGCCTCGACCACGCCATCCTCCGGCGTTTTGAACCAGCCCGCAGACACCAGCTTCCGCAACTGTTCGTCAAGCTGGTCGGGATATTGAATGGTCACGGTCTTCATGGTTTCAGTCTGCCACAAATCCACCTTTGTTTCAACCCTGCATTTCGCGCCCGGTGAATAAAGCAGGACAGCGCGTCCCGCCTGTCCGGGCAAAGGGAAAATAAACGGCGGCCGCCGCTACACCGGTGGCCAGCCCTTCGGGTCGCGGCCATAAACCGTTTGATAAGCGCGCACCGTCGCTGGCGGTGGATAATCCAGCGCATCACGGCGGGCTTGGGCACTGCCCTCGGCCAGTTCCGCGCGGAAACGCTCCACCTCCGCCTGCCGCTCGCGTTCCTCCTGCTCTTTGCCAAAGGCTTCCGACGGCGAATACTCCTCCGGCTTCTGCCTCTCTAACGTGTCCCGCAGCGGCGACAAGTCCACGATGCCCAGTTGTGGAAAGTGGAATTCCCAATCCGCGCCCAGCGCCTTAAGCCGCCGGAAAATCATCACGTAAACCGGCGTCAAGTCCGCCCGATCCGAAATCCAGATTGTGCCCATGTAAAACCGGCAGTAATCCATGCTCCACAAATCGTCGTTCGGCCCGGTGAGATATTCGACCAGAAATCCCGCCGCTCCCCGAAACGATCCGATGTCCGCCACGCGCCCGTCCGCCCCGATCACTTCGTGATTGTTCGAAAACACGTCCCAAAGACACAACGCGACCAGTTCTGTCACTTCCTCGCGCGCGTTGACCGGCTCGTCCTGCCAGCCTGCGCGAACCTCTTCGAGCGTAGGCTCGGGTTTCCGCGCCAGCTCGGGATTGTCCGGCTCACGCTCGCGCCGGATGCAAATCAACTCCTCGATGTTCCGATGAACTTGCACCCGCTCCTGGAAAACCTGCTCGACCGACGGGTGAAAGCACGCCAACAACGGCGACTTCTCCCAACCCTCCGGCGCGATTTCCGCCAGCACGTCCGCCCCGGCAAAGCCATGAGGAAACAACCGTTCAAAGAACTCCTTGAGTTCCGCGTCAGTCAATCGTTTTGCCTGCCAGTCATCCACGCCCCAAAAACTGCCGCGTTCTCCGCCCCGACGCAATGATTTCAAAGTAGGACAGTGCGTCCTCGCCTGTCCGGGAAAAGGGGAAATGAACGGCTTGTTTCTGCTTCGTAATGGGCAGGCAGGATGTCAACATCGCCACATTCGTTTCGATGTAAACTGATTCCATCGCTCAATTCCTGATTTCGCGCCCGGTGAACACGACGCCAGAAATCAAAACCTCGTCGCCGACTTTCAGCGCCCGGATTTTTTCTTCGGTAAAAGGAAATGAAAGTTTAATCATGTTTCGCCTTTGGTGTGAATTGATCCATTGGTGCTGTGTGACCGTCGGGAAAAACCATAGGCCAGCGTGCTGAATCATCAGTCAGGGGAAAAACATTTTTAATCGGCAATTCATTTTCGTGTACACGATAAACCTTTTGGCCAAACGCAGAAACCAACCTGATAAAATGGAAACCGTCTTGGTCTCCCATGTATTGCCAATAAGCTGTCTTGGTTGCGTTTTCATCAAACTTCTTCTGAAGCTCATTTTTCGAGAGAATGCTTGCAGTCGAAGGACTTGATACGCATCCAGCCAGCCCAAGAGCGAAAAGCAAAGTTAGTATAATTGCACGTTTCATACGAACGATTTGAGATTCAATATAGCCACTTTTTAATCTTCCCCTCTGCATCCAACGTCACGCCCTGACGCCGATACGCCCAGCACATGTAGCTGATGCTGACGAAATACGACGCGGGCAGGCGGTTCGCCGCACAAATCTTTACGCCCAGCAACGTTGTCTTGCCGCCGAAACCCATCGGGCCGATGCCGAGTTCGTTCGCCGTCTTCAAAATGTCCTGCTCCAGCGCGTCGAGCTTCGGATTCGGATTCCGGTCGGGAATCAGCCGCAGGAACTGCGTCTTGCTCATCTCGTAGCTGGTCGCACGGTCGCCGCCAATGCACACGCCGAGTATGCCAGGCCCACAGCCCTTGCCCTGCGCCTGCAACACCGCGTCGAGAATCGCCTTGCGGCAGCCGTCGAGGTCGCGGTTCGCGTTAAGCTTCTCGCTCGGCAATGAGTATTGCGCGCCGACGTTTTCACAGCCGCCGCCCTTGAGCACCAGCCGCACGCTCACTTCCGGCGAACGATGCTGGTGAAAATGAAACGTGGGCGCGCCCGGCCCGACGTTCGTGCCGTCGTTCACGCCGGTGAGCGAATCCACGGAGTTTTGGCGCAGATAACCTTTTTTGGTCGCCAGCTTCACGGCTTCCTTCGCCGTTTCCTCAAACGCGATCTGGTCGAAGCCGACCGGGCAATCCACAAAAAACAGGATGCTGCCGGTGTCCTGGCAAATCGGCTGCGACTTGCGTTTGGCGAGCTGGATGTTCTGATCAATGATTTTCAGCGCGCTCTCGGCAATGGTGCCCTTCTTCTCCTGTTCCAGCGACGCGAGGATGGACTGGTTGACGTCGTCGGGAATTTCCGCCGAGGTGCGCCGGATCAACTCCAGCAGGGAATTGTGCGATTCGTTCATAAAGCTGCGGATAGCGTAAGACCTTCACACGTCAGCGTCAATTAAGTGATGTTCGGTGGGTGCGCCGCTGCTGCGGCGCACGGCGGCGCGGCAGCACCGCCCTACCAAAGTTAGCGTCAATTGCGCGCAGTTGCATTTCGCGCTGCTGCTGGTTAAATCGTGCACGTGCAACAACCCGCCAGCAAAACCGGGAACCCGATTGACCCATGGTTCACGCCGTGGCGGTTTGCGCTGCTGCTGGCGCTGCTGATTTTAGCCACGTTCCCGCAGGTTCTGCTCGGCCTGGAAACCTTCGTCATCCGCGACTACGGATTTTTTGCGTATCCCCTCGCCCATTTTCAGCAGGAATGTTTCCGGCACGGGGAACTGCCGTTGTGGGACCCCTACAACAATTGCGGCGTGCCGTTTCTCGCGCAATGGAACACGATGCCGCTCTACCCGCCGTCGCTGATTTACCTCCTGTTGCCGCTGCCATGGTCGCTGGGTTTTTTCTGCCTGTTACATTTGTGGTTCGCGGGCTTCGGCATGTTTTTCCTCGCCCGACGATGGACGGGCAACTCCTTCGCGGCGGCGTTCGCGGGCGTGGCCTTTGCGTTCAACGGCCTGACGCTCAACCTGCTCATGTGGCCGAGTCACATCGCCACACTCAGTTGGATACCGTGGGTCGTGCTCGCGGTCGAACTGGCGTGGCGCGAAGGCGGGCAAAAAATCATTCTGGCCGCGTTCATCGGCGCGCTGCAAATGCTCGCCGGCGGCCCGGAAATTATTTTTCTCACATGGATTTTGTTGCTGGCACTGTGGGTCCAACAATTCATCGCTGGTGGCGGCGACGCCTCGTCGCCGGCATTTTCTGCGACGGGGGCGTCGCAGCCACGCATCGCAATGCTCCGGCGTTTTCCATTGGTCGTGGCACTGGTGATTTCGCTGGCGGCGGTGCAACTGCTGCCGTTCCTCGATCTCGCCGCCCATTCGCAGCGGAGCGCCGGATACGCGGATACACGCTGGTCCATGCCCGGCTGGGGCTGGGCGAATTTTCTCGTGCCGATGGCTTTCGGCCGCACCTGGACCGAAGGAGTGTTCTTCCAATACGAACAGTCATGGACGTCGTCTTATTATCTCGGCATCGGCGCGCTATGGCTGGCATTGCTGGCAGTTTGGACGGTACGCGAACGCCGCGTGCGGCTGCTCAGCGCGGCGGCACTCGTCGCGCTAATTTTTGCGTTTGGCGGAAACACGTTCATCTACCCCGCCCTGCGCAAAATCATCCCGCAGTTGAGTTTCGTGACTTACCCGATCAAATACGTGACACTCGCGGCCTTTCTCGCGCCGTTGCTCGCGGCGTTCGCAATTGCGCGGCAACAAAATTTATCCAACGGCCAAAAAACAGATTTTAAAAAACGCCTCGTTCTTGTCGGAGCCATTTTGCTGGCGCTCATCGCGGGAATTCTTTTTTGGGCGTGGCAATTCCCGTTTCCAACAGACGACGTTCACGCGACTTTGCTCAACGGTTTGTCACGCGCGGCCTTCTTGATTTTGACCGGCGCGTTGCTGTTCGTTTTAACGCGTGAAAACGCGCCGGGTCTGCGCCGCATCGCGCCACTCATCCTGATTTTCGGCGCGTGGCTCGACGTTTTCACGCATGAGCCGGCGCAAAATCCGACGGTTCCTCCGAGTGTGTATGAATTGAATCTCGCGCGCGCCAGATTGGCAATGCAGCCGCAGCCGGCGCTGGGCGAATCGCGCGCGATGGTCACGCCGACGGCGGCAATGGACTTCATCCGCTTCGCGTTGAGCGATCCAAAAAATAATTTTCTGGCGAAGCGGCTGGGTTATTGCGGCAATTGCAATCTGCTGGACGGCGTGCCGAAGGTGGACGGATTTTTCTCGCTCATGCCGCGCGAGAGCGACGGCCTGATTTCCCTGCTTTACGGCGCGACCAACGCAAATTTTCCAAAGCTCAATGATTTCCTGGGCGTCTCGCAAATCACCGCGCCGGACGAATTTTTCCACTGGCAACCGCGCCGGACATTTCTGCCGCTCGTGACCGCCGGACAAAAACCGATCTTCCTCGACAACGCGAACACGCTCCGTGCGCTGGGGCAAAACAGTTTTGACGGAAGTAAAATTGTTTTTCTTCCGCCCGAAGCAAAACTATTCGTGACGGCAACGAACCCAACAACCGCGCGCGTGCTGAATTCAAAATTTGAAACGCGGAGCGTGGACGCCGAAGTCGAGGCCGCCGGGCCGTCACTCGTGGTCGTAGCGCAAACGTATTATCACAACTGGCGCGTTTATGTGGATGACCAGCCGACGCATTTGCTGCGGGCGAATTATGCGTTTCAAGCGTTCCAAGTTCCGGCGGGACGGCATCACGTACGGCTGGCTTACGAAGACCTGGCGTTTCAATTCGGCGCGGCGGTCTCGATTTGCATGGCGGTGAATTGCTTCATTTGCCTGCACTTGCTGAGAAAGCGTCAGTTCCGCCCGCAACCTTGAGCGAACAGCTTAAAGTTGTTCTCGACAAACGACCCCTTTTGCGGATTCAAATGTGGCGGAGACAATGACCAAAACCAAACGCATCGGCATCTTGACGGCAGGCGGCGACAGCCCCGGCTTGAATGCCGCCATTCGCGGCGTTGGCAAAACTGCTCTCGGCTTTTACGGCATGGAGATCATCGGCTTTCGCGACGGCTTTCGCGGCCTGGTCACTAACCGGCGGCTGCGTCTCGATGGAAGCGTGCTGGCCGGAATCCTCACCGTCGGCGGCACGATCCTCGGCACCAGCCGCGACAAACCGCATCGCATGAAGATTGACGGCCGGACGCGTGACATGACCGGGGTCATCGTCAGCAATTACAAGAAATACGGACTCACCGCGCTCGTGTGCCTCGGCGGTGGCGGCACGCAAAAAAATGCGCTGCGTCTCACGGAAGTCGGGCTCAACGTCATCTCACTCCCCAAAACCATTGACAATGACGTGGCGATGACGGACTCGTCCATCGGTTTCGCCACCGCGCTGGATATTGCCACAGAAGCCATTGACCGGCTGCACAGCACGGCGCACAGTCATCATCGCATCGTGGTCGCGGAAATCATGGGGCACCGCGCAGGCTGGCTGGCGCTTGGCGCGGGCATTGCCGGCGGCGCGGACGTGATTTTGATTCCCGAAATTCCCTACCACGTTGATAAAATTGTTGAAGCCATTCGGCGTCGCAGCCGGCACGGAACCAATTTCAGCATTGTTGCCGTGGCCGAGGGCGCGATGAGCGTGGAAGACGCACGCGCCTTTGCCGCCGCCGAAAACCGCAAGGAGAAGGCGCGCAACCCGCGCGAACGGAACGAGGCCAAACTCGAACTCGCCGCGATCGAAGCCAGGCACGACGGCAACACGCTCCGGCTCGCCAAACAGCTTGAGGAACTCACGCACCTCGAATCGCGCGTCACCATCCTCGGTTACGTACAACGCGGTGGCACGCCGTCGCCGGCGGACCGGTTGCTCGCCACGCGGCTGGGCAGCGCGTGCGCGGATTTGATTCACGAAAATGTTTTTGGTGTGATGGTGGCCTCGCGTGGCAATGGCACGGAACCCGTGCCGCTCGTGAAGGTGGCCGGCAAGCGCAAAACCGTTCCGCCCAACCATTCATGGGTTGAAACCGCCCGGCGCGTGGGGACGTGTCTGGGGGATTAAGCCGGCACGGACAGGCTTGCGCAACTGGACATGCGAACAGATGAGCTGCTTGGGCCATCTGTTTTGATCACTGTGGCGCCGGTCGCCGGCCGCGAAACAAAAATAATCGCTTCGATGCCGGTCTTTTTCTTGTAATCCGCCGCGAGTTTCTTCGAGATGGCGTCTATTGCGTCGGTCTTCACCAATGCGACGGCGCAACCGCCGAAACCTCCGCCGGTCATGCGGCAGCCGATCATTCCGCCTTTGAGGCCGATGGATTCCGCAATCTCGACGATGGTGTCCAATTCCTTGCAGCTTACTTCGTAGTCGTCGCGCAGCGAACGGTGGCTGGCATACATGAGCTGGCCGACGGTCGGCCAGTTTGAGGCGCGGACGCCCTCGGCGGCATGGACGGTGCGCTCGATTTCACTGATGACATGGCGGGCGCGGCGGAAAACCACTTTGTCCATTTTGGTTTTCGCAAGTTCAAGCGCGTCAGGTGTGGCGTCGCGCAACGAAGGGACGCCAAGAATTTTCGCGGCGGCTTCACATTGTTTGCGGCGCGCAGGATATTCACTGCCGGTCAACTCATGTTTCACGTTGGTATTGATGATGAGCACGGCGACGGAGGGATCGGTCATGGGCACCAGTTCCGATTTCCGTGAGCGGCAGTCGAGCAGCAGCACCTGATTTTCCCGGCCCATGACGGAAATGAACTGGTCCATGATGCCGCACGGCATGCCGGCATAGTCGTGCTCGGCTTTCTGGCAGAGCAGCGCTTTTTCAACCGGATCGAGTTTTTTGCCGGTGATGATTTCGAGCAGCGTGGCCGTGGCGACCTCGAGGGCTGCACTGCTGGAAAGGCCGCCGCCCAGCGGCACGGTCGAGTGAATCAGCGCGTCGAAGCCGCCGGGATTCAGTCCGCGAGCGAGGAACCCGGCGATGACGCCGACAGGATAATTCGCCCAGTCGCCTTTCGGAAACGGTTTCACCGGTTTGGTTAGATCCAGGGTTGCGGGCTTGTTGCAAAATGTGGAGTGAAACTGGATTTGGTTCGGGTCCCCGACCGGGTAATCGGCGGCGATGACGGTGTAGCGTTCAATTGCCATCGGAAACACAAAGCCGTCGTTGTAATCGGTGTGCTCGCCGATGATATTGACGCGCCCGGGCGCGGCGGCAATCCAGCGCGGCTGGCGTTCATAAACTTTGACGAATTGCTGGGTGCTGTGCCCGGCGAGTTCTTTGAGGGTCATAGAGGATGAAACTTTGTCCGACAATATATCATTAAAACGTTGCCGATAAAAGGATAATTTTGGCTTGTCAGGCCGGCGGCGGTGTCTTCCGGCTTCGCACCGCACCGAGCAACATTAACGCGCCAAACACGAGCAGGACGACGCCCCAGATAAGGTTGATGTTGATGTTGAGTGAGCGCACGTCCGCGCCGTTGACCAATCCGGTGACGATCAGCAGCACGCCGATGAGCGAGAACATGAGGCCAATTGGCAGGCGAATATCGAGTCCCATAAAATCAGTTTCTTTCGTCAGTTTGGTTTACCAGAAAATAATGTTCAGAATCACGCAGGCGATCAGCAACATGACGCCCACGACACCCGGTTGCAGGAAGAACGGCACATTGTCGGACTTGATCTTCGGCGTAAGCGAATAGACGAGGCCTTTCAATTCCTCGTCGGTCTTCGCCCGGCGCGTGGCGATTGAAATCACCAGCGTGAGCGTGAAGCAGACGGTGAACGCGAACGCGGCGAGCCAGAAATTCTGGGCCATCTCGCTCGGAAATTCTCCCAGGACGTGAACGTAACCGCCTTTGATGCCCGGCGCGTTGCCATGCGCAATAGTCAGCGCGTGGAACAGGGCGGAACTGCCCATACCGCCGAACAGGCCGAGAAAAGCGCCGGTGCCGGTCGTGCGTTTCCAGAACATGCCGAGCAGGAAGGTCGCGAACAGCGGCGCGTTCACAAAGCCGAACACAAGCTGGATGATGTCCATGCAATTGTTGTACCTGGAGGCAAAATAGGCGGCGGCGATGCTCAACAAGATGCCCACGACAGTGATGAATTTGCCCGTCAGGAAATAATGCCGGTCGCTTTTGCCCGGCGCGAAGTAAGCCTGGTAAAGGTCATAGGTAAAGACGGTATTGAACGCCGTCACGTTGCCGGCCATGCCGGACATGAAGGACGCGAGCAGCGCGGTGAGCGCAAGTCCGAGCAGGCCGGGCGGACAGTATTTCTTCACGAGCGAAAGGATGACGCCGTCGTAATCATTCTCGGCGATGCTGTTGTAAACACCCTTTTCGATTTGCTCGTCAGACAATTTGCTCGCGGCGTTGGCGGCTATCAGCGAAGCGATCTTTTCCGCGCTCACCGGCTTGCCGAGGGCATCCCCAACCGCTTTGACGCCGGCGGCGAAATCAGCCGGGCTGGCATTTTTCACCACATCAATGGCCTTGGCATATACCTCCTGCGAAAGTATCGGCGGCGGGATGCGGTAATTTTTATCCGGGAGTGATGTCAGGGCGACGGCGATCATGCCGGGCACGATGACGAGGAACGGAAATAGCATTTTGGGCACGGCGGCAACGAGCGGAGTGTTGCGGGCGGCGGCCATGTTTTTCGCCGCCATGGCGCGTTGAACGACGAGGAAGTTGGTGCACCAATAACCGAACGAGAGGACGAAACCGAGGCCGAAAACGATCGCGAACCAATCCACGCCCATTGGATTATTGGCGGGGCCGGCGAGAACCGGCTTCCACGCGCTGGTCCACGCGTCGGCGGCGTAAGTTATGCCCGCGCCCTTGAGGTAGAGGGCGGATGGATCGGTGGCGACGCCCTGCAGCGAGTGGTTCATCGCGTGCCAGCCGCCCACGTCTTTCAAGCCGAGATAAACGACCGGCGCGAAACCGAGGACAATCATGAAGAATTGCAGCACCTCGGTGTAAATGGCCGAGGTCAACCCGCCTTTCAAAACGTAAATCAACACAACGCCGGAGCAAATCCACAGGGCGAAGTTGTAATTCCAGCCGAGCAACTGGTTGAGCAGTTTGGCCAGCGCGTTCATGGAGATACCCGAGGCGAAAATGGTCATCACGGCGAACGCCACGGCATTCAGCGCGCGGACGCGCTCATCGAAACGCATTTTCAAATACTCCGGCACCGAGCGCGCCTTGGAGCCGTAGTAAAACGG
>Ga0209540_10001722_pt1 | contig 16136 bp, 17 predicted proteins | sample BarGraIncu01121A_FD_184501 | JGI IMG/M metagenome (GOLD analysis project Ga0209540, IMG submission 184501) | Arctic peat soil microbial communities from Barrow, Alaska - Barrow Graham LP Incubations 011-21A (SPAdes) (version 2) | ecosystem: Environmental > Terrestrial > Soil > Wetlands > Peat... | reverse complement strand
AAAGATTACCAGAAAAGAATGAGAAGAAGAAGGACGGGATTCGCAGTTCTTATAGTTGCTGTTGTAATATTTGCTGCGGTGGCATTCATAACAGGCAAGAATTACCTGTCAAAAAACAATCAGCAGCCGGCTAACAATACATCAAGCAAAACCTCAACCGATAAAACTACAACCGAAACAAAAACAACAACTGAAACAAAAACAACAGAGGCACCAAAGGAAGAGGGCTTCGATTTCAAGCTGGCCGATGGAACTTCCCTGAAGGCTGTATACACAGTAACGGGAACGGTGAAGGACTTCCAGTATGTATCACCTAAAGAGAAAAATGTGTATTTCGACATAAATCCGCCCGGAGATAAAATTGTTGTTTTCGACAGCGGGACACAGAGCATGATTCTGATCGACACCACCGGAAAAGTGCAGGATATAACCAGCCAGAACTATAAGTCGAGCAGCGGCACTCTATATAAAAAGGAGAACGTGCTTAAGGCTTACAAAGGCTACATTTGGTGCAGTTCGCCGGTATTCATCAGTGACACTAAGGTGGCATATATCTCCCAGCTTCCATATTTTCAAAAAACCAAAGAATACGTATGGATAGTTGATGTGACTACAGGCAAGAACACCAAAATCAACAATGCTTACTCTGGAGAAAAAATCACTTTCGGAGAACTTGGAAGCAAGGGACTGCAGATGAACATCGATGGAAGTGTTTACTACATCACAATAAATGGAAGTGTTGTGAAATGAAAATAGGACTTTCTTCTGCCTGCTTTTATCCTGATGTTCTTACTGAAGACAGCATAAAGTTGATAAAGGATATCGGATTTACCTCGGGTGAGATATTTTTGAATTCAAACAGCGAGTATGAGGAAGAGTTTATTGAAATGCTTAATCAGGAAAGGCTCAAGCATGGGTTCGATATCAAATCGGTACACAGCTTTTCCTCTGCGTTTGAGCCATACCTTTTCGAAATGTATTCTAGACGGCGTCAGGATATGTTCAAATCTTTCAAAAAAGTGTGCAAAGCGGTAAAACATCTTGGAGCGAAATACTACACTTTTCACGGAATGAGAAAAACTGATTTTGAAACTATGAACAGGAAACATATGGTGGATTGCTATGACAAGCTTATATACAATGCTCTTGAAGAGGGGATTGTGCTTTCACAGGAAAATGTATCCTGGTGCATGTCATCAGATACGAGATTTCTGGAACTTCTCAGGGACAAGTGCAGATATCCTGTGAAATACACGCTGGATATTAAGCAGTCATTCCGTGCAGGGATTGATGTGAAGTCATACATCGATGTAATGGGTGCGGATCTGGTCAACCTCCATATCAACGACAGAGCTGAAGACCAATGCTGTCTGCTGCCTGGCAAGGGCTGCGTAAATTACGAGGAATTGTTCAGTCAGCTAGCGAAAATAGGCTACAAAGGCGACATGATCATAGAAGTCTACAGGGATAATTTCAAAAAATACGATGAATTAGCCATCGCAAGGGACTTTTTAGCTCAGAAATTGTGAAATTAGTGCAAATAAGTGCAAATAAGTGCAAATAAGTGCAAATAAGTTTGATAATTCATTGATGGTTAGTATATAATTATATTTGCATACAGTTAGAGGTGTGACAGCTGTTAATTTTAAGAAAAATATGTTATAATATTTTGGTTATCATAAGCCATAAGGTTATTTAGGAGGAGTAAAAAGTAATGAACGTAAAAGTGGAGAAAATAGAAACTAATGTATTAAAGCTCGAAATCACTGTTGAGGCAGCAAAATTTAACGAAGCAATGAATAAATCATATAAGAAAAATATGAATAAATTCAATGTGCCTGGATTCAGAAAGGGCAAAGCTCCAATGAGCATAATAAAGAAATTCTATGGAATAGAGGTTCTTTATGATGATGCGATAGACATAGTTTGCGATGAAACATACCCTGTCGCTCTCGCAGAGAATGAAATAAAACCAGTTGACTATCCTAAAATTGAGATTATTCAGATTGGCGAAGGCAAGGATTTCATTTATACAGCAGTAATAACAGTTAAACCAGAGGTTGAACTGGGAGAATACAAAGGTATTGAGGTTAAAAAACCTGTATACGAAGTTGTTGAAGCTGAAATAGATGCAGAATTAGTTTCGATGCAGGATAAGAATGCCAGGGTTACATCTAAAGAAGAAGGAACTATTGAAAATGGAAACATTGCTGTTATAGATTTTAAAGGATTTGTTGACGGAGTAGCTTTTGAAGGCGGCACTGGAAGCGACTACGAGCTGGAAATAGGATCAGGCACTTTCATAGACAATTTTGAAGAACAATTAATAGGCGCAGCAAAAGGCGAAACTAAAAACATAAGCGTAAAATTTCCTGAAGAATACGGCAAGGAAGAATTAAACGGAAAACCAGCTGTATTCGAAGTAACAATAAATGAAATCAAAGTTAAGGAACTTCCAGCTTTAGATGATGAATTAGCAAAAGAGGTTTCAGAATTCGACACTATCGAAGAAATGAAGGCTGATTTAAAGTCGAAAATGGAAGAAAACAACAAGACTAGAGTTGAGCAAGAATACGAAACTGCAGTGATTGACGCAGTTGCTGACAATGCTAAAGTAGAAATACCTAGCGCTATGATAGATAGGGAAATAGACACCATGCTTAAGGATCTTGAAATGAGACTTCAGTACCAGGGCCTAGACTTGAAAACATATTATGAATACACAAATACTACTGAAGAAAAAGCTAGAGAATACATGAAAGAAGCAGCTGAAAAGAGAGTAAAGACTGACCTTGTAATAGAAAAAGTAGCTAAAGTTGAGAATGTTGAAGTTACTGAGGAAGAGCTTGTAGCTAAGGCAAACGAATTGGCAAAGCAGTACGGCGGCAAAGATATAGAGAAGACAGTAAAATCAATATTGGATGGACAGAGAGATTATCTTAAGACTGACGTAATCAATGAAAAGGTAGTTAAACTGTTAGTAGACAGCAGCAAGCCAACAGCTTAATATATAAATATGAATTAATTGCCAATTGATTTGGCAATTAATTTTCTAAATGGGAGGATTGAAAAATGAGTTTAGTACCGGTAGTTGTAGAACAAACAAACAGGGGTGAAAGATCCTATGATATTTACTCCAGGCTTCTAAAAGACAGGATAATAATGTTGAGTGATCAGGTCAATGATGTTACTGCAAGCCTTGTAGTTGCTCAGCTTCTGTTCCTCGAAGCCGAGGATCCTGACAAAGATATATTTCTTTATATCAACAGCCCGGGTGGATCCATAACATCAGGAATGGCTATTTATGACACTATGCAGTATATAAAATCGGATGTATCCACAATATGTGTTGGAATGGCAGCATCCATGGGTGCATTCCTTCTTGCTGCAGGAGCAAAAGGCAAAAGATACGCTCTGCCAAACAGCGAAATAATGATACATCAGCCTCTTGGAGGATTCCAGGGGCAGGCTACTGACATCGGAATCCACGCAGAGAGGATTCTAAAGATAAAGAACAACCTTAACAAGATTTTAAGCGAAAGAACAGGGCAGCCTTTGGAAAAAGTTCAAACCGACACCGAAAGAGACAATTTCATGTCCGCAGAAGAAGCAAAAGCTTACGGTTTGATCGATGATGTTTTTTACAAAAAGAAGTAGCAAATAACCTTTAGAGAGGTGTAATATGGTCAAAATTGATGAAAAGAAGCAGTTAAAATGTTCGTTTTGTGGCAAGACGCAAGACCAGGTGAGAAGATTAATTGCTGGACCAGGCGTATATATATGCGATGAGTGTATAGATCTATGCTCGGAAATTATTAGCGATGAGTTTGAAGAGGACGTTCAGGTTGATGTGAGCTCTTTGCCAAAACCGTCTGAAATTAAAGAACACCTTGATCAATATGTTATTGGTCAAAATGAGGCTAAGAAATCACTTTCTGTTGCAGTATACAACCACTATAAGAGGATTAACTCAAATCTCGAAAATGATGACGTGGAATTACAGAAGAGCAACATATTAATGCTTGGACCTACAGGGTCGGGTAAAACATTGCTGGCACAGACCTTGGCTAAATTGCTCAATGTTCCTTTCGCTATAGCAGATGCCACGACTCTTACAGAGGCGGGCTATGTTGGAGAGGATGTTGAAAACATTCTGCTAAAACTAATTCAGAATTCTGATTATGACATTGAAAGAGCTGAAAAGGGAATAGTATACATCGATGAAATCGACAAAATCGCTAGAAAATCAGAAAATCCTTCCATCACAAGGGATGTTTCCGGTGAAGGAGTTCAGCAGGCACTCTTGAAGATATTGGAAGGAACTGTTGCTTCAGTACCTCCTCAGGGAGGAAGAAAGCACCCTCATCAGGAATTCATCCAGATAAACACTGCCAATATATTGTTTATATGCGGCGGAGCTTTTGACGGGATTGAAAGAATCATTGAGCAAAGAACAAGGGTAAGTTCACTGGGATTCGGAGCCGAAATCCATTCAAAGAAGCAGAAAGACATGGGTGTTCTCCTGAAAGACATCATGCCAGGGGATCTCCTGAAATTCGGATTGATACCTGAATTTGTAGGAAGACTGCCTATTGTTGTCACACTGGAAGCTCTTGACAAGAACGCTCTTGTAAGAATTTTGAGTGAACCTAAAAATGCTCTTGTTAAACAGTACAGCAAGCTTTTCGAGATGGACAATGTTGAGCTTGAATTCACAGAAGAATCACTGGAATCAATTGCTGAAGAAGCAATGAAGAGAAATACCGGAGCCAGAGGATTAAGGTCAATCATTGAGGATACAATGAAAGACATAATGTTCGAAATCCCTTCAAAAGAAGAGATAGCTAAGGTTATCATCACAAAGGAAACAGTTGAAAATAAGGTGCCTGAGCTTATACTTGCTGAGGGAGATAAGAGACAGCCTCTCAAAGTTAAAAAAGCGAGAAACAGAAAAGGACCTGAAACAGCCTAATTAATAAAAACATATAATAATTAGTTTCAGCTAATTATTATATGTTTTATTTTTAGGTGCCATTGAATTGATAAAATGTATATTTATAGTTATAATTAATAAAAAGTATTAGTAGAGTTATTACAATAAAGTTAGGAGATAAGTATGGAAAATAATAGAGTGATTCTACCGCTTATTCCGCTAAGGGGTATAACGATTTTTCCTTACATGGTACTTCATTTTGATGTAGGAAGAGAAAAATCTATAGCGGCACTGGAAGAGGCCATGATAACAAAACAGAGAATATTTCTTGTAACACAGAAAGATGCAAGAATTGAGGAACCTGAAATGGATGATGTGTTCACCATGGGAACTGTCTGCAGCATAAAACAGATACTCAAGCTGCCAGGGGATACAGTGAGGGTTCTGGTTGAAGGGGAAGTCAGGGCAAGACTGGGTAATCTTGTCCAGGAAGAGCCGTTTTTCAAAGCTGAAATTGAAATATTGGAGGATGCTGACATCAAGGCTGACAAGAAAACTGAAGCCCTCATGCGTTCAGTGAGAAAAAGCTTTGATGAATATGTAAAGCTGTCAGGCAGTATTCCCTTTGAAATTATCCTTACTCTGGATGAACTTGAAAGTCCAGGGAGATTTTCTGATGTCGTGAGTTCCTACCTCATGCTGAAACAGGATAAGAAGCAGGATCTGCTGGAATCCTTCGATGTATATATAAGGCTTACAAAGCTTCTGGAAATCTTGAGGAATGAAGTTGACATAATCAAGCTTGAAAAGAAGATTGGAGTGAAGGTCAAAAGTAAAATCGACAAGGTGCAGAAGGACTACTACCTCAGGGAGCAGCTGAAAGCTATCCAGGAGGAGCTCGGTGAAGAGGATGAAGACAAAAAGGAAATCAGAAAGTACACTGAAAAGATAAATAAGGCGAAGCTACCTAAGGCTGTCAAGGAAAAAGCCCTTTATGAGTTGGACAGGCTCAAAAACAGCGGGACCTATTCTGCAGAAGGCGGCGTAATAAGGTCGTATCTTGACTGGATACTGGACCTGCCGTGGACAAAAGAAACTAAAGATAATCTAGATATTAAGACTGCAAGAGAAATTCTGGAAAAAGAACACTTCGGACTTGAAGATGTTAAAAACAGGATTATAGAATACCTTGCAGTAAAACAGATGAGCAAATCCCTAAAGGGACCTATTCTCTGCTTTGTAGGACCTCCGGGAGTGGGAAAAACATCTATCGCGAAATCGATAGCTCACGCTGTAAACAGGAATTTCGTAAGAATGTCCCTCGGCGGAGTTAAAGATGAAGCCGAAATAAGAGGTCACAGAAAAACTTACGTGGGCGCAATACCAGGCAGAATAATTTATTCCATGAAGCAGGCTAAGTCAAGGAATCCTCTTTTCCTTCTTGATGAGATTGACAAGATGAGCAACGACTTTAGAGGAGATCCTGCCGATGCGCTGCTTGAAGTGCTGGACAGCGAGCAGAACAATACTTTCAGGGATCACTATATGGAACTTGAATTCGACCTTTCAAATGTAATGTTCATCACAACTGCAAATAAACTTGACACAATTCCGAGGCCTCTTCTCGACAGGATGGAGGTCATAGAAATATCAGGCTACACCTCAGAGGAGAAGCTTAACATTGCCAAGCAGCATCTTATACCAAAGAAGCTAAAGGAGCATAATGTAACTGAGGAACAGATAAAAATACAGGACTCGGCTGTAAGCCTTATCATCGAGAACTACACGAGAGAATCTGGAGTTAGAAACCTGGAAAGAAAAATTTCGGACATAATCAGAAAAGCTATTTCGGAAATGCTGGAAATGGATAAAAAGAAGATATTAATCAATGCAAATAAGGTAAAAGCCTACCTCGGTCCTATATTTTTCACCTACGATATGGCTGAAAAATATGACAGGATAGGAGTGGTCACCGGAATGGCATGGACTGAATATGGTGGGGATACTCTTCCCATAGAAGTAACTGTTATGGCTGGTACAGGAAAACTAGAACTCACTGGACAGCTGGGAGATATAATGAAGGAATCCGGAAGAGCCGGATACAGCTACATCAGGGCCAATGCTGAAAAATACGGAATTAATCCGGACTTTTACAAGGACAAGGACATACATGTTCATGTACCTGAAGGAGCGGTTCCGAAAGACGGACCTTCTGCAGGCGTAACAATGGTTACAGCAATCGTGTCTGCATTGAGCTCCACGAAGGTCAGGCATAATATAGCTATGACAGGTGAAATAACGCTGACAGGACGCGTTCTGCCAATAGGCGGACTGAAAGAGAAATCGCTTGCTGCCTACAGGGCCGGAATAGATACATTGATAATCCCAAAAGCAAATGAGAAAGATCTTTTAAAAATTCCGAAGTCTGTGAAGAGCAAATTGAAGTTTATACTTGCAGACAACATAGATACGGTTTTGGAAAATGCATTGGTAAAAAATGATTAATTGGAGATGGTTAAATGGAAATTAAACAATCAGAGTTTATTACTTCTGCAGTAAAACCAGACCAGTACCCGACAGATAACAGACTAGAGATTGCTTTTGTGGGAAGATCAAATGTAGGCAAGTCCTCGCTGATCAACTCTCTTACAAACAGAAGGAAATTGGTCAAGGTGAGCCGTACTCCTGGAAAAACTAGACTGGTAAACTTCTTCCTTATAAATAATGACTTCTACTTTGTGGACCTCCCCGGGTACGGTTATGCAAAAGTATCAAGAGTGGAGAAGGAGAGTTGGGGTGCGTTTATAGAGACATACCTCGTCAACAGGAGTCAGCTTAAAAGAATCATTCTTCTTGTTGACTGCAGGCATAAGCCGACAGATGATGACAAACTGATGTACAACTTTATCAAGCATTACGGATATGACTGCACCGTTGTCGCCACAAAAACCGACAAACTCACAAAAAACGAGCTTAGAAAGAATATAGCAATGCTAAAAAAAGAATTGGATCTTTCTGGGGAGGATGAGCTTCTCACATACTCCTCACTAAACAAGCAAGGGAAAGAGGAACTTCTGGAGAACATAGAAAGCGCATTAAAGTCAGTTTAGGAGCGGATAAGAATGCTGGATTATGAACTTGCAAAGGATATCTTGGTTTTTCTTATTTTGATAATTCCTCCACTTCTGGTTTACATCAGGTTCTGGCGTGACAGAGACAGGAGTGTTGCGCTGATAACCCTGATAAGTATCATATATATACTGGCGGCTGTATATACCCAGAATCTGATGCCTTTCATCCTGGTGCTTTTTAACATAGGATTTATGGAGGGGAAAGAGGAGTTCAAAGATTTCAATTTCAGCATAAAGGGATTCAGACTCCTCAAGGGGTTGAAATACTCGGGTTTCTCATATCTTGTAACAATATTGGTAGCAATGGTATCCATATCGGCAATGACATATTTTGGAATTCCGCAGGAAGAACAGGAAGTCGTAAAATGGATGGCTGATCTTCCGCTGGATAGATTCTGGATTGCCATACCTGTAGCTGTACTTTTCGCACCGGTTGTGGAAGAATTTGTCTTCAGATGGTTCTTTTTTGAAAGGCTTTTTAAAAAAAGAATGGGCTTCATTGCAGGTGCTATTTTAAGCAGCCTGATATTTGCTCTCATTCACTTCAATATTCAGGCATTCCTAATGATTCTGTGGATTGGGATTTTCAATTGCTATCTTATTGACAGGAAGGGGTACTGGTATGCGGTTTTTAATCATCTTGTTTTCAATTCGGTAACGGTTTTTGCAATCCTGATGAGCAAAATAAATGTATAAAATGTTGCGATGGGGACAGAATACATATATACCCCTATCCCCATCCCCATCGGACCGTGTGAGCGGTCCTCTTTTTATAAAAAAAAGAGAGGCTTGCCATAACGGCGCCTCTTTGAAAAAATCAATTTTCTTTTTCTTTACACTTCTCGCATAATCCATAGAAATAAACCTGATTGGCCAGAACTTTATAATTTGTGTATTCTTTAATTTTGTCATTCAAATTTGAAAAGCAAACATTTTGTATGTCGTCAACCTTGCCGCAGGACAAGCACTGGATGTGGGGGTGGGCGCAAATGTTGCCGTCATACCTGAAATTGCCCTCGCCTACATTGATTTCCTGTACAAGACCGACTTCAACTAGAGTCTTCAATGCCTTGTAAACAGTAGCGAGGCTCATTGTCGGGTATAGATCCTGCAGCGATTTGTAAATGGTTTCGGCAGATGGATGTTGTGTAGTACATTTCAAGTATTTGTATACCGCGATACGTTGTGGTGTAAGTTTCAGTTTTTTATCTTTAAATATGCTGGTGAGATTATCCATAAAACCATCCTACTTTCTATTAATTATTCATATTATATAATAGATATTATTTGTTGTCAAAATTAATATATTATTAATGTCTATAACATATTATTTGGATCCAAACTTTGTTATAATATAGTCAAAGATGTAAACGGGGGATATGCTATGAAAATTTGTAGAATCAATGAACTTTTAAACACTGGACCTATCATATGCTGCGATGATATGGAAACAGACATTAAATATGGCTTTGCTTCTGATCTGATGAGTGACGTACTGGCGCTTGCAAATCATAATGTAGTGCTAATAACTGGACTCATTAATATTCAAACGATCAGGACTGCTGAAATGATGGATATAAAATGGATTATTTTTGTCAGAGGCAAGATACCTGATGAAACCGTTTTGGAGCTTGCTATGCAGAACAGAATTAATGTTTTGTGCACTAAGGAAACAATGTTTAAATCATGTGGAATACTATTCGGTAATGGCCTGCAGGGAGCTGAAATAAATAAATGATGAATAATGAAATATTGAAATTACATTATGATATAGTTAAAGGGGATTATATAAGAGGAGGAGAGGCATCAAGCAATATCAAAAAGGCGCTGATGCAGCTCGGAGTCGATAATGCTATTATAAGAAGAGTTTCTGTAGCATGCTATGAGGCTGAAATCAATATAGTCATCCACAGTTTAGGCGGGTACATGGAGATGAAAATTTATGAAGATGCAGTTGAGATCATTGCCTCCGATGTAGGACCCGGGATAAGTGATGTTGGGCTCGCTATGACGGTTGGGTATTCAACTGCTACTCAAGGAGCAAGAGAAATGGGATTTGGCGCTGGAATGGGACTTCCCAATATTAAGAACAATTGCGATGAACTGAAAATTGACTCTACAGAAGGCGGTAACACCACAATAACTATGAAAATTTATTTTAAATAAGGTTGTGAGCTAGATATGAATAAACTGTTTCATTCTGTAAAACTAATTGAAGAAAAATGCAAGGGGTGCAGCAAGTGCATGAACAATTGCCCAATGGAGGCAGTAAGGATTAAAAATTCCAAGGCTTTTGTGATAGAGGAAAAATGCATAGACTGCGGCGAATGCATAAAAGTATGCCCTTATAACGCTCATGATATAGATAGAAATTATCTTGAAGACATCCAGAAGTACAAAATAAAGGTTGCAGTGCCTTCGACAACTCTTTACGCACAATTTGGAGAATATATAGATCCAGGTGTGATACACGGCGCACTTCTGAAACTCGGCTTTGACGAAGTTTATGAGCAGACTTATGCATGTGACATAGTGGCTGAGATAACAAAAAAAGAAATCGAAAAAACAAAAAAACCGGCTATCTCCCTTGTATGCCCTAGTATCGCAAGGCTGGTTAGCATAAATTATCCAAGCCTCATCGAGAACACAATCAAAGTGCTTACACCGATAGAGGTTGCAGCAAACCTCATACGTGAAAAATATGAAAAGGCAGGGTACAAGTATGAGGATGTAGGGATTTTTTTCCTGACTCCATGTGCAGTGTGGCTTACATCGCTTAAGCATTCATCTTTAAATAAAAATCCGGATATCAACGGGGTCATTGCCATAAAGGATATCTACTCCAAATTGCTGAAAGAGATAAAGAACGATGATACCCAGAAGCAGGATGTAAACAATATGTCCTTCACGGGGCTTTCGGTTGTTGTTCCAGGAGGCCTGTGCAAGAGCATCAATTCAAATAATTATATCACAGTGGACGGCGTAAAAAATGTAATCAAAGTGTTGGATGAGGTGGAAAGCGGAAAACTCAAGGATGTGGATCTTATTGAGCCTTTTGCCTGCAGCGGCGGATGCCTCGGCGGATCATTCCTGGTGGAGAATCCTTATAATGCAAGGAGACTATTGGATAAATGTATAAAGGATACAAATTTTACCTACAGCTTTGATGAACTGAGCGATTATTACATGCAGCAGTTTGTAGAAAATGTTAGGAACATCAAATTTTCGAACCAGAAGCTGGCAGAAGATTTCGTAAGCGCAGTAAAAAAAATGAAGTATATGAACGAACTGGTTAATACGCTGCCAGGGACTGACTGCGGACGGTGCGGATCTCCATCCTGTAAAGCTTTTGCGGAAGATGTTGTCAGAGGTCTTGCACATGTGGAAGATTGTAAATATATTAATTTGGGAGGCGATGTTAATGAAGGTTAAGGAACTGGCCGATAGACTTGATATGAAGGTATTGGCCGAGGAAGGCTTAAACAATGAAGTTCAGGGCGGCTACACCGGGGATCTGCTTAGTTGGGTAATGTCACATGCTTCAAAAGGGAACGTATGGATAACTGTGCAGATACATCCAAACATAATTGCAGTAGCAGTTCTGCTTGAGATGTCTGCAATTATAGTGCCTGAAAACATACCTGTAGAAAGTTCAACAATTGAAAAAGCCAAATCTGAAGGCATTCCTATTCTTCAGTCTTCTGCTAGTGCGTTTGATCTTTGTGCCGAAATAAAGGCTGTAATATAACATCATGAAGATTTATACTGATTTTCATATCCATACCGCATTGTCGCCTTGCGGCGATGCGGATATGACTCCGAATAATATTGTGAATATGGCTATCATCAAAGGATTGGATGCTATTGCGATTACTGATCATAACAGCGCGGAAAATGCTTTGGCATGCATGGAGGTAGGCAAAGAAAGCGGATTGCTTGTGATTCCTGGCATGGAATTGCAGACAAGGGAAGAAGTTCATGTGGTATGCCTTTTTCCCGATATCGAAGCGGCTTTGGTTTTTCAGGATTATGTTTATTCGAAACTTCCGCCCTTAAAGAATAATGTGAAATTGTTTGGAGAGCAGCTTGTCCTTGATAGTAATGACGAAATCATATATCATAACGACAGGCTGCTTTTGTCGTCTGCGGATATGACACTTCGTGACGCATTTAACAAAGTAAATGAATTAAATGGTGCATTTATCCCGGCTCATATTGACAGAGATGCATATGGCATTATAAACACCCTCGGATTCATTCCTGATGATATTCAGATCAGAACTCTCGAGTACAAGTCTGCGGAAAGACTGAGAAGGCTTATAAATAGCGGAATCGTGAAGGATGGGTATAATTTCATCCAGTCTTCTGACGCCCATTACCTGCAAGATATTTCAGAGCGCCAAAATGAAATGGAGGTAGATGAATTAAAAGCTATCAATATTATCAATAAGTTAAAATAAATATAGCAAAATAAGAAGTAATTTGCTATAATGATTAAGGTAATATTTTATCAATTTTAAATTGCGTCAATGTGAGAGTTGTTTTAGAATAGTCCGACTTATGAAGGGAGTTCTAAAAAATTTAAAACTGATAATTTATTAATTAACAATCGAAAGGAAGAGATGGTGTGAGTAACGAAAAGAATTGCTGCTGTGGATGTAGCCAAGAAGACCCAAAATTAGCCGAGCTTATGAAAAAAATCGAAGAAAACAGAGAAACAAAGGGAGCGTTAATCCCTGTTCTGCATGAAGTGCAGATATTGTACGGATACCTGCCTGAAGATGTTCTTCAAGTAGTATCGGAAGAGTTAAATGTTCCGATGACAGAAATATACGGTGTTGCTTCTTTCTATTCTATTTTCTCACTTGAACCAAAAGGAGAGCATGTAATAAGAGTATGCCTGGGAACAGCATGTTATGTTAAGGGATCGCAGTTGATAATTGATGAAATCAGCAAGGATCTTAACATTGGAGTTGGAGAAACCTCTCCAGACAACAAATTCACTTTAGAAGCATGCAGATGCTTAGGCGCATGTGGCCTTGCTCCTGTAATGACTATAGGTGAAAAGGTTTACGGAAGACTTGTACCTGAATCAATTCCTGGAATTTTAGCAGAATATAAATAAGGGTGTAATATTATGAGAGAATTATCTCTGCATCTTATAGACATAATACAAAACTCTGTGGTTGCAGGAGCAACCTTGATAGAAATTGAATTGGATGCAAACACGATTGAAGACTACCTTAAGATTACAATAAAGGATAATGGGTGCGGAATGGATGAGGAAACCTTGAAAAAGGTAAAGGACCCTTTCGTAACATCCCGTAAAACCAGAAAAGTTGGCCTCGGGCTTTCATTATTTGAAGCCGCATGCCAAAGATGCGGCGGCTACCTGGATATCTCTTCGGAGAAGGGTAACGGCACGATTGTAACAGCTTTTATGAAATTCAACCACATTGACAGGAGTCCGGTAGGCAATATTGTGGATACTATAGTAAGTTCCCTGTTAAATGAGAACACAGACATAATGTACAGGCACATATTTAACGGAGAGAGTTTTGAATTCGACAGCAGAGAGATAAAAAAGATTGTAGGGGATAACTTGAGCGATCCGGAGATACTTAACTGGACCAAAGAGTATATCGCCGAGAACATTGAAAATATTGATGGAGGTGCCATTAAATGAAATCATTAGCTGAATTAGAAGCAATAAGAAAGAAAACTGTAGATAATGTAAACCAGAGAACAGACAGAACAACTACAAGAATAGTTGTAGGTATGGCTACTTGTGGAATAGCTGCAGGAGCAAGACCTGTTCTTTTAGCTATACTTGATGAAGTTAAAAAGCTTGGCTTAGGAGATGTATCGGTTGTACAGACTGGATGCATAGGCGTTTGCAGGCTTGAGCCGATAGTTGAAGTTATAAGGCCGGGCGAAGAAAAAGTAACTTACATTAAGATGGATGCAGAAAAAGCAAAAAAAGTAGTTGATGAGCATGTTGCAGGCGGAAAAGTGTGTGACGAATATGTTATGCACATAGTTGACGGACATGTGGTAAATGACTACACAGTAAAACACGATTAATAACAACACTTTTAGTGATTGATTGGAGGAAGTAAGATGGAATTTTACCGTTCACAAGTGCTGGTATGCGGCGGAACAGGATGTACTTCATCTGGTTCAAATGATATATTTGCTGCGTTGAAAAGCGAATTGGTATCAAAAGGTTTAGAAAAAGAGGTTGAAGTTGTAAAGACAGGATGTTTCGGTCTTTGCGAACTAGGTCCTGTAGTAATAGTTTACCCTGAAGGAGCGTTTTACAGCCAGGTTAAGGTTGACGACGTAGCTGAATTGGTTGAAGAACACCTGTTAAAAGGAAGAATAGTCAAGAGGCTTGTTTACCATGATGCGATTGAGGATGACAAGATAAAGTCATTGAACAAGGTTGGTTTCTATGCTAAACAGGAAAGAATAGCCCTCAGAAACTGCGGAGTTATCGATCCGGAAAACATAGATGAATACCTGGCATTTGACGGATATAAGGCACTGGAAAAAGCGTTGACTCAGATGACTCCTCAGGAAGTTATAGATGAAATGAAGAAGTCAGGCTTAAGAGGCAGAGGAGGCGGCGGCTTCCCAACAGGACTTAAATGGGAATTTGCTGCTAAACAGAAAAATGACCAGAAATATATAATCTGTAATGCTGACGAAGGAGACCCGGGTGCATTCATGGACCGTTCAGTTCTTGAAGGAGACCCTCATGTAGTGCTTGAAGCTATGGCAATAGGCGGATACGCCATAGGAGCAAACCAGGGCTTCATCTATGTAAGAGCTGAGTATCCTATAGCGGTACAGAGACTTGAAGTAGCAATCGCACAGGCAAGAGATTATGGCTTGCTTGGTAAGAATATATTCGAAACAGGGTTCGACTTTGACGTTGAAATAAGACTTGGAGCCGGCGCGTTCGTCTGCGGCGAAGAAACTGCTCTCATGCGTTCAATAGAAGGCGAGAGAGGAATGCCTACTCCTAAACCTCCATTCCCGGCTGTTAGCGGATTATGGGGAAAACCGACTGTAATAAACAATGTTGAAACTTATGCTAACATCCCTCAGATAATATACAAGGGTGCTGACTGGTTCTCAAGCATAGGAACTGAGAAGAGCAAAGGTACAAAAGTATTTGCTCTCGGCGGAAAGATCACTAACACTGGCCTTGTAGAAATCCCGATGGGAACTACACTTAGAGAAGTTATATACGAAATGGGCGGCGGAATACCTAACAACAAGAAGTTCAAGGCTGTTCAGACAGGAGGACCTTCAGGCGGATGTATAACTGCTGATAACCTTGATATATCAATAGAATACGATACACTTGTCGCAATGGGCTCAATGATGGGTTCCGGCGGTATGATCGTCCTGGACGAAGACAACTGCATGGTTGACGTTGCTAGATTCTTCCTTGATTTCACAAGAGATGAATCCTGCGGGAAATGTACTCCTTGCAGAGTAGGAACAAAGAGAATGCTTGAAATGCTCGAAAAAATCACTGAAGGAAAAGCAACTTTGGAGGATCTTGACAAACTTGAGAAGCTTGCTCTGTCAATCAAGACATCAGCTCTTTGCGGACTTGGACAGACAGCTCCAAACCCGGTTCTTTCAACTTTGAAATACTTCAGAGACGAGTATGAAGCTCACGTTGTTGACAAGAAATGTCCGGCTGGAGTTTGTAAGGCACTGATGCAGTACACAATTCTGGATGATCCGTGCAAGAAATGCGGAATCTGTGCTAAGGCTTGCCCTGTAGGAGCAATATCAGGCAAAGTCAAAGAGAGATTCGTAATTGATCAGGATAAATGCGTAAAATGCGGAGTATGTATGGAAAAATGCCCATTCAAGGCAATAGTCAAGAAATAACTTTTATCAAGGAGTGAATTAAATGGAAATGGTTAAATTAACTATAGATGGTTTGCAGGTAGAAGTTCCAAAGGGCACCACTGTACTTGAAGCTGCAAGACAGACAGGAATAGATGTGCCAAGTCTTTGTTACATGAAAGATGTAAACCACCCTTCTA